>Ga0105348_1002341_pt1 | contig 11402 bp, 8 predicted proteins | sample EN8Hudsemesocosm_2_FD_83504 | JGI IMG/M metagenome (GOLD analysis project Ga0105348, IMG submission 83504) | Methane-oxidizing microbial communities from mesocosms in the Hudson Canyon - EN8C Hudson Canyon | ecosystem: Environmental > Aquatic > Marine > Cold seeps | place: Hudson Canyon... | reverse complement strand
CTGACTATTTCAGAATTATGCGTTGCCGGCTTAGGGGCGATATTGGTGCCTTACCCCTTTGCTGTTGATGACCATCAAACACTGAATGCACGTTCCATGGAAACAGCTGGTGCAGCTTGGCTGGTGCATCAAGAACAGCTTAATCCCGATATGTTGGCGGAAATTTTGAGACCGTTATTGGAAAAGCGAGAGCGTATTACCACACTGGCAAACGCCGCTCATAAGCTTGGAAAACCCGAGGCGACTGAACAGGTTGTCGCTGAATGTCGGAGGGTTTGTTATGCCTAAACGAGTATTATATAAAAGCGCTGGTTCTATGATCAGCGAAATTCCTGAAATGAGACGAATCAGTCAGATCCATTTTGTCGGAATTGGCGGCTCAGGCATGTGTGGCATTGCCGAGGTTTTAATTAACCAGGGTTACCGGGTTTCCGGATCTGATATTCAGGAGTCTGCAACAACAAGGCGCTTACGTGACCTTGGCGCGGAAGTTTTTATTGGGCATAAAGAGGAGCATGTCGATAAGGCGGATGTGGTCGTGGTGTCGAGTGCGGTCGACGAAACGAACCCAGAAGTTTCGGCTTCACGAGCAAGTCGAACGCCAATTGTTCCCAGGGCCGAGATGCTAGCTGAAATTATGCGCCATCGGCACGGCATTGCGATTGCCGGTACTCACGGCAAAACCACGACAACGAGCTTAATTGCATCGGTGCTGGGTGAGGCGGGTTTAGATCCCACATTTGTGATTGGCGGGCGTTTGAATAGCGCAGGCACCAATGCCAAATTAGGCGGTTCACGCTACCTGGTTGCCGAAGCGGACGAAAGTGATGCTTCGTTTCTGCACCTGACACCGATGATCTCAGTCGTGACCAACATTGAAGCTGACCATATGCACACCTACGGGGGTGATTTCTCGCGGCTTAAGCAAACTTTTATCGATTTCTTGCATAACTTGCCCTTCTACGGTGCGGCAGTTGTATGTGTTGATGACCCTGTGGTGCGGGAGATCATTCCAGATATTTCGCGCGCGGTTATTACTTATGGCGTTAGTGATGATGCCGATTATAAAGCGGTAAATATTCAGCAGCAGGCCATGGAAAACCACTTCACGGTAGAGCGACCGAATGCGCTACCTAGCCTTGAAATAACGTTGAAAATGCCCGGTCATCACAATGTGCTCAATGCTTTAGCAACCATCGCCGTTGCGAGCGATGAAGGCGTAGATGATGCCTCTATTCAAAAAGCACTTAGCCAGTTCGAGGGCGTCGGTCGGCGTTTTCAGATTTATGGGGATTATCCGATTCCGGGTGGAGAAATCATGTTGGTTGATGACTATGGTCATCACCCTAGTGAGGTAGCGGCGACGACACAAGCCATTCGTGCTGGCTGGTCGGAGAAGCGTCTAGTGATGATTTTTCAGCCACATCGTTATAGTCGAACCTACGATTTGTATGAGGATTTTGTCAAAGTGCTCGCCGAGGTGGATGTACTGCTGTTGTTAGAAGTCTATCCGGCAGGTGAAGCGCCAATTCCCGGTGCTGATAGCAAGAGTCTGTGTCGCAGTATTCGTCAGCGCGGCGCGAACGAACCCATTTATCTAGCTGACGCCACTAACGTTGAGGGTGTGTTGGCTAACATTTTGAAAGATGGTGATCTGCTGTTAACGCAAGGTGCCGGTAATGTCGGCATGATCGCGCCGAAATTGGCGTCTGGCTTCATTATGGAGTCCGACAATGGATAACCTTACGGATGACTCTGTGGACAATTACCAGGCGCCAGCAGATTTGGTGGCAGCTTTGGGTCGAGTCGCGGTGATCATGGGCGGCACTTCTGCTGAACGGGAGGTTTCATTAAGCAGTGGTGGTGAAGTGCTAACGGCGCTGCTAGCAGCGGGCGTTGACGCCGTTGGTTTGGACTATCAGGGCGATGTCAAGCAGTTAACTCAGGGTGAGTCTTGTGATCGTGCGTTTTTGGCTTTGCATGGTCGTGGTGGCGAAGATGGAGTTTTGCAGGGTGTTTTAGATTCTATCGGTATGCCTTATACCGGTAGTGGTGTCATGGGCTCGGCGATCGCCATGGATAAAATGCGCTCCAAGTATATTTGGCAGGGCATGAACTTACCGACACCAAAATTTGGTTATGTTGACGAGTTTCGTTCTAGCTTGATTACACAGTTAGTGTCATTGATGGGCTTTCCTTTAGCCGTTAAACCCGCACGAGAAGGTTCTTCTATTGGTGTATATAAAGTCAACAACCAAACCCAGCTAGAAGCAGCAGTTGAAGCGGCCTTGGCTTTAGATCAGCAAGTGTTGTTGGAACAATGGATAGAGGGCGAAGAATATACTATCGGGATTCTTGATGGCGAGCCCTTACCTGTTATTGGCTTAAAGACTGATCACACCTTTTACGATTACGAAGCAAAATATGAATCAAACGACACGCGTTACCTATTGCCTTGTGGCTTAACCGGGGAAGAAGAAAAGAGTCTCGGAAACTTAGCGGAACGAGCATTTTCAGCTTTAGGTTGTACGGGATGGGGGCGTGTTGATGTGATGCGAGACCATATGGGGCGATTTTGGTTGTTGGAAGTCAACACCATCCCAGGCATGACAAATCATAGTCTGGTACCAATGGCAGCGCGAGCTCAAGGCCTATCAATGTCGCATTTGGTCGTTAGGATTTTACAGCAAACTCTAGCTAAGCAAAATGAGGTCATTAACTGATGGGTGCCGAGATGAGAGCAACAGCAGTGATTCGTGGGGCCAGCGCACTAAGGCAACCAAAGGTCAAACCTGAATTTAATGGCGTACGCTGGCGGGCGTTTATTTTTGGTATCAAGCCGTATCTTGGAATTATTGGTGCATTTGTGCTGATGGCCTTACTTTATGCGCAAAAAAGCTATGTTATAGGCTTGATTGATCATCAAATCAGTGAGATTTCAGTCTCGGGTAATCTCAATAAGCTAACCGATGGAGACATCGCGGAAAAATTACAGCCTTGGCTAGAAAGCAGTTTTCTGACCGCTGACCTTGATCAAATAAAAGCAGACGTTCAGGCGCTGCCCTGGGTCTATCAATCTACGGTGACACGCATATGGCCCGGGAAAATAACTGTGAACGCGATCGAACAAGTTCCTGTCGCTAAGTGGAATACCACTAGCTACTTGAATGCATCGGGTGATGTCTTTACGCCAGAATACTTGGACTGGGATGAGGCTTTACCTGTTTTATATGGCCCTGACGCCAGCGCCTTAGCTGTGAGGTTAGAAATTTTAGAGTCGCTAGGTGGCCTGCAAAGGTTGCTCGAACCGCATAGCTTAAATACGACCCAGCTTGAGCTTAAGTCTCGTGGTGTGTGGGAAGCCCAATTGACGAATGGTGTGCTTGTGGCACTTGGTAAGCAGCCTTTTGAGCATAAAGTGCAACGAATAGGTGCGGTATTAAGCGGTGCATCCGCTGAGGCGGTGGAGCGGATGGAAACCATTGATACGCGATACCCCAACGGCTTGGCTATTAAGTGGAAAGATGATGCCGAGCAAACAATTGTAGGTAACAAGCGCTAACGCGTGAACGTAATTTTAAGCAACATAAAGTGGGACAACCAGAATGGCTGGCTTAACAGATAGCAATCTGACCGTAGGTTTGGATATCGGAACTTCAAAGGTCGTCGCAATTGTGGGTAAATCCACTGACGATGGCCAAGTTGAAATCGTGGGGATTGGATCACACGCCTCGCGAGGACTTAAGCGTGGCGTAGTGGTAAACATCGAGACGACCGTCAATGCGATTCAGAGAGCGATTGAAGAGGCTGAATTGATGGCAGGGTGCCAGATACATTCTGTTTATGCCGGTATTGCTGGTAGTCATATTCGGAGTATGAATTCGCATGGCATTGTTGCTGTTAGAGAGCGTGAAGTCATTCAGGCTGATGTAGATCGTGTTATTGATGCCGCTCAGGCTGTCGCCATTCCAGCGGATCAAAAAATTCTACATATTTTGCCCCAAGAGTACGTTATAGATAGTCAGGAAGGGATTAAAGAACCACTTGGTATGTCCGGCGTGCGTTTGGAGGCAAAAGTACATTTGGTGACCTGTGCGGTGAATGCTGCACAGAATATTGAAAAATGTGTGCAGAAATGCGGCTTGGAAGTGGATGACATCATTCTAGAACAATTGGCGTCTGCGTATGCCGTGTTAACGGAAGATGAGAAAGAGTTAGGCGTTTGTGTTGTCGACATTGGCGGTGGAACTACCGATATAGCCATCTTTACTGGCGGCTCGATTCGCCACACCGCGGTCATTCCTATTGCTGGCGATCAAGTGACTAACGACATCGCGATGGCGCTACGTACGCCAACTCAAAATGCAGAAGAAATCAAAATCAAGTATGCCTGTGCGCTAACGCAGCTAGCAGGGGCAGAAGAAACCATAAAGGTTCCCAGTGTTGGGGATCGTCCACCCAGAGACCTTTCTCGTCAAGCGTTGGCTGAAGTGGTTGAGCCTCGCTACGAAGAACTCTTTACTTTGGTGCAGTCAGAATTAAGACGGAGCGGCTTTGAAGATGTGATTGCGGCCGGGATTGTATTGACAGGTGGTACATCGAAGATGGAAGGCGTTGTGGATCTTGCAGAAGAGATTTTCCACATGCCCGTCAGGCTGGCTTCTCCGCAAGGCGTCGCGGGCTTGGCAGATGTCGTTAATAACCCAATGTATGCCACAGGCGTTGGGTTATTAATGTATGGCCTAAAACAAAGGGAGTCAGGGGCTTCTAATGTCGTTAGGCCTGAGGGAGGTGAAAGTATGATTGGAAAAATAAAGAGCTGGTTTACAGGGAATTTTTAATCAGCCAATAAAAGAAATAAAACGTTAATTTTTTAGCAATAACTAGCAGATTGAAGAACTATAATTAGGAGATGGGTGATGTTCGAACTTGTTGAGAATGTATCGCAAAGTGCAGTAATAAAAGTTGTTGGTGTTGGTGGTGGTGGCGGTAATGCTGTACGCCATATGCTTGCAGGAGATGTAGAGGGCGTAGAGTTTATTTGCGCCAATACGGATTCACAGGCACTTAAAGAACTAGATTCAAAATCAGTAATCCAGTTAGGTAACACGATTACTAAAGGCCTTGGTGCGGGTGCAAACCCAGAGATAGGCCGCCAGGCGGCACTTGAAGATAGGGAGCGTATCGCAGAAACCCTTAAGGGTGCCGATATGGTCTTTATTACTGCTGGAATGGGTGGCGGTACCGGTACTGGTGGCGCACCTATTGTTGCGGAAGTGGCTAGAGAGTTAGGCATATTAACGGTAGCGGTTGTGACCAAGCCGTTTCCATTCGAAGGCAGTAAACGTATGAAAATTGCGGATGCTGGCTTAGCAGAGCTTTCTGAAAATGTTGATTCCTTGATTACGATACCTAATGAGAAATTGTTAGCCGTACTCGGGAAAGATACCACCTTACTGGATGCTTTTGGCGCAGCGAATGATGTGCTACAGGGTGCTGTGCAGGGCATTGCTGACCTGATTATTCGCCCTGGTATGATTAACGTCGATTTCGCCGATGTTAAAACCGTCATGTCCGAGATGGGAATGGCCATGATGGGAACAGGCAGTGCAAGCGGCGAAAATCGTGCAAGGGAAGCGGCAGAAGCGGCAATACGTAGTCCTTTGCTGGAAGATATTAACTTGCAAGGTGCTCGTGGCATATTAGTCAATATTACTGCCGGCGTTGACCTTAACCTTGGTGAATTTTCTGAGGTAGGTAGTATTGTTGAAGAGTTTGCATCTGAATCGGCGACGGTTGTTGTTGGAACGGTAATTGACCCGGAAATGACGGATGAATTGAAAGTGACGGTTGTGGCAACTGGTTTAGCATCCTCAATCGATAAACCAGTAAAGGTTATCGACAATACCTCGAAGCAAGTAGACGGAACGACGGATTACAGGCAATTAGATCGCCCTGCTGTGATGCGCCGAAGAGCGCCTATCAATGCAGGTGGTAATGCTGCAATTGACACGAAGCATGTCGCAAGTGAGCAACCCAGTGTTGATTATTTGGATATCCCTGCGTTTCTTCGTCGGCAAGCTGACTAATTAGTTTGTAAATCTGCTAGTTTACGATGCGCTGAGACAAGGCGTCCGGTTGCATCGTAACCTTGGTTTGTTACAAATTAACGAATAGTAACCCTTAGTTCTTGGGGAAAACGGGGAGTTCTGTTAAGATGCGCCTGTTTTTTGACCAATTTTGGTTATGACGAAGGTTAAAATAGCTTAATTATGATTAAACAACGTACATTAAAGAATACAATTCGCGCCACAGGCGTTGGTCTTCATTCAGGGAAAAAGGTGTTTTTGACCTTGAAACCTGCTCCTATAGATTCAGGGATTGTATTTTGCCGAACAGACTTGGAACCCGCTGTAGAAATAGCGGCCAGGGCTGAAAATGTTGGTGAAACATTGTTGTCGACGACGTTGGTGAAGGATGGCGTTAAAGTCGCCACGGTAGAGCATTTATTGTCCGCAATGGCTGGTCTGGGTATTGATAATTGCCGTGTAGAATTGAGTGCTGAGGAGGTGCCTATTATGGATGGTAGTGCGGGACCCTTTGTGTTTTTGATTCAGTCAGCGGGTATAGAAGAGCAAGCATCGGCTAAAAAGTTTATCCAAATTACGAGAGAAGTAACGGTTGAAGAAGACGGGAAAATAGCTACGTTTTTACCCTTTAATGGCTTTAAAGTTGGTTTCTCTATTGATTTCGATCACCCTGCATTTAAAACACGAAACCAGGAAGCATCCATTGATTTCTCGAGCACATCTTTTGTAAAAGAAGTGAGTCGAGCGCGAACATTTGGTTTCATGCGAGATATTGAACGTTTAAGGGCGATGAATTTGGCCTTGGGCGGCAGCGTTGATAATGCGATTGTCGTTGATGAGTATAAAATCCTTAATGAAGATGGTTTGCGTTACGAGGACGAGTTCGTGAAGCATAAAATATTAGATGCTATTGGCGATCTATATTTGTTGGGTAATAGTTTGGTTGGTGAATTCAAAGGGCATAAGTCAGGGCATGGTTTGAATAACAAATTGCTCCGTAAACTGATTAAAGAAACTGATGCCTGGGAAGTTAAAACCTTCGAAGATGCGAGCTCTGCACCTATTTCATATATGAAACCCGTGCTTGCTGCATAAGTTAATGGCTATTCGCAACGTCTAGCTAGTTTGGAAAGTGCTTCTTTTAGTTTTTCGTCTGTTGTTTGCTCAGCTTCGTTTTGAAGAAGTTGGGCATTTTCTTTGCTTATTTTTCGTTCTGTAAGTTGTACCTGTGCAGAAAACCGAGCAGGCCGAATTTTAATCTGTATGGTATTTATTCTACTGTCTAGTTGTTTGCTCAGCTCTTGAGTTATTTGGTTTTGAAGTAGCCTGAAACGTGTTGCAAAGGCTGCTGAATGGCAGGTTATGGTCAATATTTGTTTATCTAGGCTGTTAACTTGGAACTTTCCTTGCATCTGTTTTGGAAGGCAGTGTTCGAAAGCAGTGTTCAGTTTGCTTAGGTTGTTGGCGTGAGACATTAATATGTGCAGCTCGCCCGAACTACCCGTAAGCTTAGACAGGCTTAATGCCTGAGAAAGAGGTTTTTTTTTGGGTTGTCGTTTCAACATTTTCCGAGTCTATTTCGCTTGAATTTGGCGAGTAAATTGCAGAAGTTGCAATAGTGAACGATATAGTAAACGATAATGCGTAAAACTACCCCCGCTTTGGTGAGACTCTTAGATTAAACCGAAGTGGCAATAATGATGTTAGGTTTTGTGGGATGGTATGAATATTATATTTGTGGGCAAGAGCCACGGCAAATCAAAAACCTTTAAGTTAAGTGGTTTATTTCTCGGTGGGCTCGCAGTGTTTGGTGTGGCGCTACTCTCTTCTCTATTTTTTCTTGGTTATCAGTTAAACAAGTCGCTTAATGCCGATGCCTCATCACTGGTATTAAGCGAAGAGGTGATTAAGCAATGGCGTGCCGATTTAGAGGGGCAGGGCGCAGAGGTCAATCGTTTGCAGCAACAAGCCAAGACGCGTTTGGATGCTTTGACCTTAACAATGGGGAAAATGCAGGCGCGTTTATTACGTCTTGATGCATTGGGGCAGCGTTTGACAGAAGTTGCCAAGCTCAAAAATGGTGAGTTTAATTTTAGCTCAGAGCCTGCATTAGGTGGGCCGATAGAAGGTGATAGTGGCGCCTCTTATACTGAGCCAGAGCTTGCCGTTAGCTTGCAGCGGATAGAAAAACAAATTGTTAATCGTTCACAGCAACTAGAAGTGATCGAGTCATTGTTTGCTCGGCGGAATATTCAGAGCGAGTTGTTTATTGCGGGGCGCCCCATTACGTGGGGCTGGATGTCATCGCCCTATGGTTATCGTACAGATCCGTTTTCAGGCAAGCGTGCTTGGCATGGCGGCGTTGACTTCGCAGGCAAAGACGGCAGTGATATTATTGTTGCCGCATCGGGCGTGGTCACTTGGTCCGGTGAACGCTATGGCTATGGTAATTTGATTGAGGTTAGTCATGGTGGTGGGTTTTCTACGCGTTATGCGCATTGCAAAGAATTGATGGTTGAGGTCGGGGCTATCGTCGCGAAGGGGCAAGTGGTTGCCAAAATGGGGAGCACTGGTCGTTCAACAGGTCCTCACGTGCACTACGAAGTATTGAAAAATGGTCGCACCTACGACCCTAAGAAATATATTCTGCGCGCAAGTCGTTAAACCGATAACAGCCAAAAGAGCCTAGTTGACTTAGGGGCGCTAAACATCCTCATTACGATCCAGCTATTTTTCTAGGCTAAAACGAGTAATGATCGACAGTTACATGCTGTCTACATCTAAAAACCTGGCATAAACCTTGTAAAACCCTCTTTCGGCCCCACTACAATTCACTGTAGAATTGGGGCTTTATTTTATCTGAGTCAGCGGGCGCTGCGAAGTTGGCGGCGACCAGCTAAGAATAGTCAATTCCTATTCAAGTTGTCCCCCTTCCAGAACAAATCTTACGAATCAAAATACAAGTAGAAGATTACTATGTTTTCATCAGCGTTAACCAAAATTTTCGGAAGCAAAAATAAGCGTGAACTTAAGCGTATGGGTAAAGTTGTTACCCAAATTAATGCCTTAGAGGACGGGCTTTCAAAGCTTAGTGACGAAGACCTAAAAGGAAAAACCGCTGAGCTTAAACAGCGTTTGGGCTCGGATGAAACGATAGATAAGCTGCTTCCTGAGGCCTTCGCTGTCGCTCGTGAAGCGGGTAAGCGAGTTATGTCCATGCGGCACTTCGATATGCAGCTTGTGGGCGGCATGACCCTACATGAAGGTCGAATTGCTGAAATGCGTACTGGTGAAGGTAAAACCCTGGTTGCGACCTTGCCAGTATATTTGAATGCCTTGGAAGAAAAAGGCGTTCATGTTGTGACTGTGAATGATTACTTGGCGAAACGCGACTCTAAATGGATGGAGCCACTCTACAATTTTTTGGGGCTCAGTGTTGGTGTCGTATACAGCGGCCAATCGCCAGAAGAGAAAAAAGCGGCGTATCAGTCCGATATTACCTACGGCACTAACAATGAGTTCGGGTTTGACTATTTACGTGACAACATGGCCTTTAGCCTTGAGCTGAAGAACCAGCGTCCCCTTAACTTTGCCATTGTTGATGAGGTTGATTCGATACTGATTGATGAAGCCAGAACACCTCTTGTTATTTCGGGCGCGGCCCAAGATAACGCCAAACTCTATAAACAAACCAAATCCTTGGTTCCAATGTTAGTGCAAGCCGAGGTGGGCGAAGATGGTAAGGCAATTGATGATGGGGACTTCATCATTGATGAAAAGGCAAAGAGTGTTGAACTTACCGAAGTCGGTCATACGCATTTAGAGACCATATTAATTGAGAAAGGCATTCTGAACGAGGGGGATAGCCTTTACGCACCGTCTAATTTAAATTTGTTGCACCATGTCCATTCAGCGCTCAGGGCGCAGCATTTATATATTCGTGATGTCGATTATATTGTTCAGGATAAGCAAATCGTTATCATAGATGAGCATACCGGCCGAACAATGGCAGGGCGTCGTTGGGGTGAGGGTTTGCATCAGGCGATAGAAGCGAAAGAAGGTGTGTCTATTCAGGCCGAGAGCCAAACGCTAGCTTCAACCACATTTCAGAACTACTTCCGAATTTACAATAAACTTGCCGGAATGACCGGTACAGCAGATACAGAAGCGTTTGAATTTAATCAAATTTATGGTTTGGATGTAGTCGTTATTCCGACCAACAAAGAAGTTGCGCGTACTGACTACAATGATTTGGTTTATCTTACGCAGGAAGAAAAATTTGTTGCGATTATTGACGAGGCTAAAGCTGTTGTCGCACAGCAACGTCCTGTTTTGGTCGGAACCGCGTCAATTGAGGCCTCTGAGCACCTATCTGGCTTACTTAAAAAGGCAGGTATCAAGCATAGCGTCTTGAATGCTAAGCATCATGCTCAAGAAGCACAGATTATAGCGCAGGCGGGGATGCCTGGGACGGTGACCATTGCTACTAATATGGCGGGACGAGGAACCGATATTGTTCTCGGTGGTAACCGGGAGGCTGAAATACAGGCGCTTAAAAACTCCTCAGAAGATCAAATTGCTAAAATTAAAACTGATTGGGCAATTCGTAACCAAGCGGTGAAAGATGCCGGTGGTTTGCATATTCTGGCTACCGAGCGTCATGAGTCGCGGCGAATTGATAATCAGTTGCGGGGCCGTTCTGGCCGACAAGGCGACCCTGGAAGTACACGCTTCTTCTTATCATTGGAAGATAACTTGATGCGCTTATTTGCGTCCGATCGTGTGCGCGGCATTATGCAGGCCCTCGGCATGGATAAGGGCGAAGCTATAGAGCACAAAATGGTCAGCAATGCGATAGAAAAAGCGCAACGAAAAGTAGAAGGTCGAAACTTCGATATCCGTAAATCGCTACTTGAATATGATGATGTGGCCAATGATCAGCGTACGGTTATTTACGAGCAGCGTAATCATGTTATGGAGGCTGAGGATATTTCAGAGATTGTTTCTTCAATTCGAGAAGAAGTGGTGAATGAAGTCATCGACGGTAGTATTCCTCCCCAAAGTATTGAAGAACAATGGGATGTTAAGGGGCTAGAGAAAGCGCTAGAGAAGGAATTCTCAGTTGCCTTAACCATTCAGGAATGGCTGGATAAAGACGACCAGTTACATGAAGAAACCCTGCGCAAGAAGATTTTGGCTGAAGTGGTCAGTGTCTATGCCGCTAAAGAAGAAACTGCTGGCGCTCAGGCAATGCGGAATTTCGAAAAACAGATTTTCTTGCATATTCTGGATACTTTATGGAAAGAGCATTTG
>Ga0105348_1002340_pt1 | contig 11403 bp, 7 predicted proteins | sample EN8Hudsemesocosm_2_FD_83504 | JGI IMG/M metagenome (GOLD analysis project Ga0105348, IMG submission 83504) | Methane-oxidizing microbial communities from mesocosms in the Hudson Canyon - EN8C Hudson Canyon | ecosystem: Environmental > Aquatic > Marine > Cold seeps | place: Hudson Canyon... | reverse complement strand
TTAAACTGTCGTTATTATATCAAATTTGTTGTTTTGAAAGTGATATTCACCCGATTATTTGGCTATATTTATGAATTAGTTTTAGCAAGAAATGAACCACAGTTTTCACACAGGCTGGAGCATTAGCGAACCCTTTTCGTATGCCAGGATACCGCTAGCTTTGAGCACAAAGCGTACATTCTTAATAAGACTGAAATTGCCACAAATAAGTCTCTTGGTGCCATTATCTGTCACCAGAAGATCAAATTTCTTATACATTAAAAGCTAGCTAAGAAATATGACATTGGTGATTCTGACGAGGCTGCTAAAGCTTCTAAAGCAGCCACTTACAAAATTAATTAGTCAATTTATGGAAAAGGGCTTTGATCCGAATGGCACTGAGTTAAGCATTTCATATTGTTGTTCCAACAAAACCTGTCACTCCGGTAACAGTGGTATGCGCTGAGGTACCAAGCCTATCAAACGAACCCGACGGGTGAGTCAGACTCTCATACAGGGCTTCGTCATAGGTTCAGCGCCAATCAACATTGACTCAAAAGCCTGAAGTAAGTGCTGGTCTGACCCGCATCTACTTAGCTTTATGTCGCTTCAATCGAACTGGTGTCGTTGTGGCCAGTCGCATTGGCCAAACCAAAATCTTCCAGAATAGAGTACATACAGGGGATCACAAACAATACAAGCAGCGTTGAACTGGCGATACCAAATACAATGCTCGTAGCAAGTGGAATGAGTATTTGGGCTTGCAGGCTTGTTTCAAACAGCAGAGGCGTCATACCTGCGATGGTGGTTAATGATGTTAGTAGCACGGCTCTGAATCGGTCATGGCTGGCTTTTGCAGCGGCGGTGTGAACACTAAAGCCTTCTTTCACCCGAAGTTTTACAAACTCAACCAGGAGAATGGAGTCATTAACGACAATTCCTGCCAATGATACAAAACCAAGTAGCGAGGGCATGGTGATATCAAAGCCCATAATGTAATGCCCCCAAACAACACCTATAAATGCTAATGGAATATTTACCATAACGATGATAGGTTCAGCGTAAGAGCGAAATTGAAAACTTAGTAAAATAAATACACCTGCTAAACCTAGCAGAAAGGCTGTTTTCATCGAGCCCTGTGTTTCAGCTCCTTCTTTCACTTCTCCTTCTAACAAGAATTGTATATTTGGAAAGCGCGCTTGAGCCTCTGACAGATAGTTTCTTTTTAGGTCTGACATGACGGCACCAGTATTGTTTTGCTCACTATCTATATCGCCAAATACTGAGACAGTACGTTGGTTGTTGATTCTGTGGATACGGGAAAAACCGCGAGTAGGTATGATTTCGGCTACATGTGATAGTGGTACCACAGTGCCATCCAGCGGGTGAATGATCGGGAAGTTGTCAAAATCAGACAGCTCATCTTTGGAGTTATCATCGAGGATAACGATGACTTCATACATTTCTAAGCCAACGGTTGATTCGACTACTTTTGAGCCCTGATAAGCCGCACGAAGTTGGTTGGCAATGTTCTGTGCATTTAAACCTAATGCAAAAGACCCTTCTTTAAGGTGAAGCGTAAATTCCGGTTTGCCCGGATGTAAATCGTCCTGAAGATTATTGACTCCAGGATAGCCAGAAAGCCACTGTTGCAAATCGTGTGATGCGATTGATAGTTCGCTTAAGTCATCTCCTTTTAGACGGATTTGAATCGCTCGCCCACTTGGTCCTATTGTTGGTTCTTTAATCGTAATAGCCAATGCTTCAGGAAACTCGCCCGCTTTCTCTCGCCATAAGTGACTTAATTCATTGATGGAGAAGTTTCGATACTCGGCATTCAGAATATCAACACTAATGGTTGCCAGGTGCGCACCGCTTTCAAAAGCATCAGAGTTTTGGTTGTACTGCACGGAGGTGGATTCAATGACCGATATGCCCTGTTTTTCTGAAAGGATATCACCGGTTTCATTCAGTGCGGTCACCATATCATTGACCACTTGCTCTGTTTTACTAAGTGACGTGCCGGTAGGCAGTAGAATACGTGCTTGCAGTAGATCACCTTCTACATTCGGGAAAGGTGAGAACTTAATAACGCCCGCCGCTAGCATACTAATTGAGAGTACCAAAATAGCAATGACACTCCCGACAAAGGCATAACGATATTTAATTAACTTTGTTACCAAAGCGTCAACTTTAAGCCTTAATTGATCAAAGCCATGATCGAAGCGAACCCTAAAGGCTGAGGGTTCTTTGCTTGCGGCATGTACCAGTGAGTGATGCAGGTGACTGGGAAGAATGAAGAATGCTTCCAGCAATGAAATAGAAATTACTGAAATAAGTACGATCGGAATGACGACCAACACCTGGCCAATATCGCCCTTGAGGAAAAGTAAACCCGTGAAAATACATAAGGTTGTCAGGAAGGATGAGAATACACCTTTGGCTACAAGTTGAGTGCCATCGATAGCGGCTTGTAGTGGTGCTTTACCTTTTTTAATTTGGCTACCGATACTTTCACTAATAACAATGGCGTCATCCATGAGTATGCCTAGGGCTAACAGTAGCGCGACCATCGACAGCATATTAATACTCACGCCCATTTGTCCTAATACAAAGGCACTTGCCAGAAAGGAAACAGGTAAACCCATAACTACCCAGAATGAATAACGAATATTAAAGAATAACCACATAACGCAGAAAACCAATAACAAGCCTTGCCATGCATTCTTGGTCAGCATATTAATCCGATCCTGGATAATGCTGGTGTAGTCTTGAGTTAAATGAAATTCAATACCATCGGGCAGATGTTTGCTTTCTTCAGTAATAAACTGTTTAACGGCTTCTAGCACCAGAAGGCTATCGTCAAGGGTATTTTTTTGAATCTCCAGAAAAGCAGCCGGTTTACCGTTATAACTTACCTTGTCTTCGAGCTTGTCAAAGCTGTTAGTGATGGTGGCAATATCAGAAAGTTTAATCTCGTTAAATTGCTGGCCTTGAATAATACTTAGTTGAGAAAGTGTTTCAATGGAGTGTTTTTCATCACTAAAACGGATTTGATAATCTCTATTTTGTGTGGTGATATCGCCTGCGGGTAAATCGACATTTTGTTTTGATACAGCGTTAGCTATATCTTGAATGCTGATGCCATATTGACGCAGGTTTTCCTGAGGTACTTGAATTTGAAATTGACGCGTTGAGAACCCTTTTACTTCCACTAAGGGTATATTGTCTTTAGTCAGCATTTTTTGTTTGATTTGTTCGGCGAGTGTTTTGAGCTCTTGCCTTGGCATGTCTGCTGTTAACGCAGCCGTGATGACTTTTTCTGTTCTTCCCAACTCTTTTACGATAGGCGTCTCGGCTTTTTCAGGGAAATTATCAATCCCGTCAATCGCACTTTTTACATCGTCTAAAAACTCGGTAAAATTGCCTTCTTCAAGCATTTTAACCGTCATGAGGCCTTGCGAGTTACGTGCCTGGCATCGCTTTTCTTCCATAAAACTAATGCCATCGAGTGCATCTTCAATAGGCTTGCAGATAGATTGTTCGACATCATAGGGTGTCGCACCGGGATACACCACATTGATTTGAACTTCGAACGAGTTAACGTCGGGAAAGGTTTCTCGCTTAATCATCGGAAGTGTCAGTAGACCCGCCAAAATAAATAGCGCCATGATCAAGTTTGATGCCGTCGGGTGTTCAGTAAAGAAGCGAATCATATTATTGCTCCTTTAACCAATCATTAATTTGCTGGAGGCTTACAGCGTCAGCAACTGGGTTTAATGACATGCCCGTCACAGCAGGAAATAAGTCAGAGGTGATGACCTTTTCGCCAGCCTGAAGTCCTCGTTCAATTAATGCCATGGCGCCTTGCGCATCAAAAGAAACAGGCTTTCGTTGTAGCTTAGCGTCTGGCCCGACGAGATAGAGCTCGTTTTCATGCAAGGCATCACGAGGCACTACCGTGAAGCGACGAGGTTGTCCCTTTAATATTACTTCTGTGAACATGCCTTCGATGAGTGGCGGTTTTATGCCGGGGCGGATATCTTCATAAGGATTGTCGATACTGACAATAATACCTAATGTTCGTGAAGATGGGTCAAGGTTGCTGAGAATTCGCTCTACCTTTGCTGGCCATTTTACTTCTATATTGCCCGCTATGGAAATGGTAGCGCTGAGCCCTAATTGTGAAAAAATAGACTCACTCGTTCCGGCTTTCTGAATCGATTCCCGGATATTGATATCTTGTTTAAACCCTTTAGCTAGAAGCTGAAATTGCGCTAACGGAAATTGAGCATTCACTAAAATACGATCAATATTTTGGGCTTTAAATAGTAGCGTTCCTTGAGAAACAAACTGATTGTTTTCAGCAAACTCTTCTGAAATTCGTGCAGTGAAAGGCAGGCGAATAGCGGTTCTTTCCAGGTTTCTTTTTTGGGTTTCAACATTGCTTTGAGCAATACTGACCCTGGCAATGAGTACTTCTCGTTGAGACGGAAGTGTCGCTAGTTTATTTTGAAGATTTTGAACTTCTTGTTTTAACTGAAGCGTACTGGACCGTTGAGCATCAAATTTCGATTGAGAGATAGACCCTTTTTTGATGAGGTTCTGGCTCCGTTTAAGCTCCTTCTGTGAGATTACTAGGCGTTCTTCGATTAGAAGAAGGTCAACTTTTGCATCTATCAGATTAATATCGAGTTCTTTTAAATTAGCCTGACTGACGGTTAACTCCGCTTCTGCTTTTTTGAGTGCTAGCTGGTAGTCATTTTCTTCAATACTAATGACCAGAGTATCTTTCGGTAAAATTGCCCCTGGCTTCAGTTGAGGGTGTACATAAATAACTTTTCCAGAAATTTCAGATTTCCCGTCGAGTAAAATATCGGGGGTTACCTCACCAAACCCCTTGATCTGGGGGGAAACATTGAAACTCTGTGCTTCGATCACATTAACCGTAGTGCTAGCCTTGGTTTCGGTTTGATGCACCATAGGGGCTTGAGATTTAACGATCACCACCGCCAGGATAATACCCGCAATAACGAAAGCAGGCAGGGTGATTTTATGACGCAACCATGTGTGGTTTGTGTTTGACTTGCTCATTATTCATTCTCCCCTTTTATTTCATTCATATCTCTGCAACCGGCAGTAAATAAAGTGTAAATGTGGTTTTCCCAATCTTCGCCAGATACCTCTTCATGAGAGATATCCCAAGCGTTGTCTCTGATAAATGCGCCGACAAAAGGCATTACAATTAAATTCATTAAAGAAAAAGCGGCCCATTTTGAGTCCAGACCTTGTCTTAAGATGCCTTTGAGTTTTAGTTGTTCGATTAACGAAGGTAGAAACTGAGCGATTTTTTTGGGTGCCATATTAATAAACTGGTCGCGTAAAGGTCCGTCGTGATGAATAACGTCATCGGTAATAAACCGTGTAATGGCAATATCTTCAGAAAAACGTTTGGTGGCGAGTGATATAAATGTTTTAAGAGGGTCTTCAGTGTTTAACACAGCTTGTAAACTTTGAATCCGTTGTCCTTCTTCTCTTTGAAGCAAGGCAATGAACAGTTCCTGTTTCCCTCCAAAGTAGTAGCTGATCATCGCTGACTTGGTACAAGCTTGCTCTGCAATTTCCCGAATGGTGATGTTGCGATAACTTTTTTTATGCAAAAGTTCGTAAGCGGCATTGATGAGTTGATTCTTACGTTCAGTCTGAGTTTCAAGGTCGACAGGGCGACCGCGTTTTGTTTTAGGCATACATTAATTTATCAAATGATTAAGTTAATCAAATGATAAATTAAAAACTCAAAAAATCCAATACTTAAATTTCATTGTTTATTCCAAAGAGGAAGCCCATCCAGACGATTTGCAAACAGGCTTCGGTAAACAGTAAGAGAGTTAGCGATCCAAATTAATCCCATCTCGCCATATACAAAAAGGACCGCTTTAGATCGAGATCCTTCGGTTTTCTGCAAGCTTAGAGAAGGCCGCTTCAACTCCTTTTGATACGCTTTTAGCGCTTGGCCAGATAGTCCTGAAGCTTGGGAAGCCCAACCACGGCTCGTGAGCAAAAGCGAACCCTTTCACTAGGTTCTCAAAATCCCCAGCTATGAGCACAAAGCGTTCCTTTTTAGAGTGTATGAAAGCCGCGAGCAATACCTTTTGTACTATCTAAAGTTCCGCACACCAAATCCATGGAACGTTCATGTAAGAGCTTTAATAAAAGTTTAATTGATAAATATCTACGTACATATCCTATTTCTTCTGGCAAATAAATGTTTTTGCTAAAGACTTAATATCGCTATTAAGATTCTGCCAATGTTCTAAATGTGCTCTTGCAAAGTTGAACCTTAGTGTCACCGAATCAGTAACAAATGTTTCTAAAGTACATCTGTTACTACTTTTACATTCAATAACTGTTGAAAAGTTTTTAGGTCGTGGACTAACAAAATAATCATCAAGTGATGACAAGTATTTCCCTTTTTCTTTTAGGTGCCATAAGCCCTGTTTAGTTTCTTCAAATAGTTCGATTTTGTTTACAAACTTTGTATCATCACCAAAAAATTGTATGTTCCAAAAGTGATGGATGGCTTCTGCCCCTGATCTAGGGCTAAGCTTTAAGTGTGATTCATCAACTAACCATGCTCGTTGTTTTTTTCTAGGCCAGCTTTCATAATCTGGGTTTTGTTGCTTGAATTCATTCTTATATATATTCCAAGGTTTCATGCTTGGGTAATGTAAATCTAAGCTTATTTTCTTTTTCACTCCACGCCGAATTTCTTTCGAGTATGTAAAATATGCTTCTGGAACGCACAAATCGGTACGTCCAGCCTTTGGGCTATAAATGAACAACTCAACGATATCCATATCATCACTATAATTTTTAGAAACTCCTGAGCTGTTTGGATAAAAATCAACGATTAGAAAGCTACTTACCAAGTAAATAAGGCCACATATAAAAATGAATATAATAATTGTATTCTTCAGTATTTTTTTAAGTTTATTCGACATATTACTTAGTCCGTTATTAGCGCTACCCTTGTGATAGTGTAAGAATCGAATTGATCAAAATTTTGGGCATGAATTAATATCACTTTCTGGCTGAAGACTTAGTTTTTAATTTGGCACTATCGTGCATACATACTCTAAAATGAATTTGCCACAATTTTATGTGTATTTAAAGAGAATGCTTATGTACTTTTTTCATCTCTTGCAACCAAAAAGGTAAATCTTTTTCTTATAGCAATAGTCCAGCCCTTCTCATTTTGATCAATCAATAAGGGTCGCTTTTTCTCTAGAGCCCGCGATTTAACTAGGTTCAAAAGAGTATCGCTTTAACTCCATTGCCAGCGCTTTGAAAGTAAGCTGAAATATGACAAATAGGCCAATTTCTATCATATCAATAACGATTGAAAGTGAGCAAAAGCGATTATTGAGGCTAGCTGATTTTAGTCGAAGTTACTTCATCTAATAGGGGCGGCTCATGCTTAAAAGCGGACCATTTTCTGGTCTAGAATAAGGGGCTTAGGTAACTATAGATATTGAGCGAAAGCGATCAATCCTGAATATCTAAAGAACAGCTCTTTATATAATTCTTACACTGACCCAATTTACTCCCGCAGGAGTGCCCGGGCTGCCAAACTGCTCTGCAGTTAGTCAGCCCGTGTGCAAAACGTTACTTTAATTACTAATGGCAAGGCATCTTTTTTGACACCGTCAAATAGGATTGCTTCGAATTTAAATTATTCACAATATTCGCGTTGCGATTCTTCCAATTAGGGTTAAGTATTTTTGTACTTTCTATACAAATTTGTATAACACTTGAACCAAATCTACTAATCTTTAAACATATAGCTATTTCCTCGATTACTTAATAGGCTGCACTGTGAATATTCTACTAATAGAAGACGACGACGAAATAGCCACTTTTGTGAGAAAGGGCTTACAAGAGCAGCAATATGTCGTCGAACACGCGGCGTCAGCAGAACAAGGGATATTAAGTGCTTCCAGCGGAACGTACGATGTTATTATTTTTGATCGACTATTACCCGGCATGGATGGCATAGACGCCGTAAGAGTGCTTCGGCAAAGCAAAGTGCAAACGCCTATTATTATGCTCACCGCAATGTCGGGTATAGATGATCGAGTGGCTGGACTTGAAGCAGGGGCTGACGATTATTTAGTTAAACCATTTGCTTTCTCAGAACTGTTAGCTCGGGTTAGAGCACTTGGGCGTCGCAAGCCGATTATTAATGAAACCATAGAAATAAGCATTGGTGGACTGATCTTAAATCGAGCGACACGCCGGGTTACACGCGATGCTCAAGAAATCGATTTACTCCCCAGAGAATACAAAATTCTAGAATACATGATAATGAACCCAAATCATGTCATTACCCGTACCATGCTCTTAGAGCGTATCTGGGGCTATAGCTTTGACCCAAAAACCAGCTTGGTACAAACCCATGTAAGTAGGATGCGCGCGAAGGTAGACAAGCCATTCGATAAAGAGTTAATTAAAACTGTTAGAGGGGCAGGTTATGTTTTCTCTGCCCCTTAAAGAGATACTGAAGACGTATACTTTCAGAATGGCCATTGTCTCATCCTTGGGATTTCTATTGACGGCTATTGCAAGCGGGCTGTTACTGACTTGGTACTTGATGTATCAACTCGAGCAAAATGAACGACATGAAATAGGAGGATTCGTTGAGACATTTATTGAACACTTTGAGGAAGGTGGTTTGGAAGAAGCCATTGCACGAGCCAATGAGCGCCAAGAACGGATTGTGTCAGATGAAGAAGCTCACAACATATTTGCAGAAGGTGATCCAGTCTTTGTCCTTCTCAATGCTGATGCTGATGATGATGTCTTGGCAGGTTACTCAGGGATAATTACCAACGAAGATGGCTGGAGCGAACCGGTCATAGAATTTAAGCAAGAAGAATACGATGTAGAAGTTATCCGTTTTCGGATGACCGTTGATGAACGCTTGGCTATAGTAGTCGCTTACCCACGAACTAACGAATATTATCTAGTGCAAGATTCATTGCGCTCGGGCTTTTATTGGCTATTTGTTATTGCTATACCACTAGCTTTACTAACGGGCTTCGTACTGAGTGCTCGGGTATTCAAACGACTGAATGAGATCAATGAGACCGTCGAACAAATTGGCCACGATACTGATAGACGCCGAATTGCCTTAAGTACAAATAAAGATGAATTTGATCGACTAGGTGCCAACCTCAACGCGATGTTGGATCGCATCGAGGAACTACATCAAAATATTGAGAGCATGTCCGTAGGTGTGGCCCATGATTTGAAAACGCCGCTGACAAGAGTATCCAATTATTTACAACTCATGGCCCAAGACATTCACGAACCAAATAAGCTGGAGGCTCATTTGGACAATGTCGATGGGCAAGTTCAGAACATTCTGCGTATTATTCAAAGTTTGCTTCGCCTAGGGGAAATAGAATCCGGCAAGCGGCGGAGCGCGTTCAAAAAAGTTGATTTATCCTCCTTGCTTGAGGACTTGTATGAAAGCTATCAGCCTGTCTTTGACGAAAATAACAAAAACCTCACAACATCCATTATACCTAACATTACCATTGAGGCGGATAAAGAGCTACTGACACAGCTTGTGTATAATCTCTTGGAAAATATGATTGAACACTCTCAAGCGAATGCCCAAGCCTGGATCAGACTTCAAAGTCATCGGGGGGGGGCCGTATTACAAATCGGCGACAATGGCCCCGGCGTTGATATTAAAGATCGAGAACGAATATTTGAACGTTTCTATCGCGCAGATAAAAGTCGCTCGACTCCCGGTAATGGTTTAGGGCTAAGCATTGTATCTTCTATTGCAAAATTGCATGATGCCGATATTGTGCTCTTGGATGATCAAGCGGGTGCGGTATTCGACATTTATTTTAAAACCCAACCTCCACACTAGTCATAGTGTTGCCATTAAACTTGTTTACAAATTTGTATGAAAGCAGCTGTACTTTTGTAAAACACACATAGCGCATTTGAAAGTAGTATAGATCCCGTCCATTCGATTATGGCCTTTAGCGCTATATTCGTCCTACTTTACTATGCGGAGATAAAAGCGATGCAACTTCTATACACGCCCCCCTCTAAACTACTTAATGTAATGATCATAGCGACGGTACTCACTGCTTGTTCTGAAGATAATGACACGTTCGAGAGCGAAGAGGAGAGCGAACTAGAAAGCGACGTCGTTATCACTAACCCTCCTCCTGCGAGTGAACTTCAGCCTGGCAGAGTGCTCTCTGACGAGAACATTTACATCAACGAAGATGGTACGGGAAACTTCCGCACCCACTGCGAAGAGTCTCACGTCAGTAACGACGACCCTCTGGTCTACCCCAATGAGCCAGGGGCTGCACATGAACACGTCTTCTTTGGTTTCTCCGAAGCCGATGCTTACACGACAATCAACACTCTCGAAGACGCCAGCGCACCCAGCACATGTGAAGGGCGCACTCTCAACCAATCCGCTTACTGGGCGCCATCACTCTATTCTGCCGACGGTACTCTTCTTAAGTACATTGAACCCCTCATCTACTACAAAAGTGGCTATCACATCCCTGCCGACCTCATCCAAGTACCACCTGCAGGGCTTGTGATGATTGCAGGTCAGGAGATGTCCCTGCCGCAGGATGTTGTGAGTGCAAAGTATCGCTGTGAAAGCTGGGAGGTACAGCCCCCCCAATTTGATGAAGGGGACCCCATGGACCACGTACCCTATTTGCCTGAATGTCAGCCCGGTGATTTGCTTGAGTTTCGAGTCGTATTCCCGCAGTGCTGGGATGGCGTTAACTTAACCTCTGAGGATCAACGTAGCCATATGTCCTACCCAGTTCTTGCCGAGGCCCCAAACACCGGCACCGGACGATGCCCTGACTCTCACCCTATTCCTATTCCTGAAATATCCTACAAGTTCGCCTTCGAGGTCACGAGTGAAACAGGCTCATCAAACACGTGGCACCTGTCCTCGGACATGGACCCATCACAGCCCAACGGGTCGTCTTTGCACGGAGACTGGATGAATGGTTGGGATCCAGACATAATGGACCTCATCGTGAAAAACTGCATCAACCCTGGGTATGATTGCAGTATCGGTCTGCTTGGAGACGGCACACGCCTCCAAGAGATCGACTGAAGAGAGCAATAATCCGACATGTGGGATTAATTTAAGGCTGGCCCGGGATATTTGTGGTCAGTGTAATGACTAATTCCAGAGTATGTTAATGAGCATTATTTATATCTTATGGAAAACGTTCGCTTTGAAGCGAAAGCTCGCATCTAAAAAATGGTCTAAATTGGTTGATTTTGTAAATTGATTTAGATCGCTTTAACTCCAAAACCTCCAAAACCTCCATAAGCTGCACTTCACGTAAAGCTAATTTA
>Ga0105348_1002338_pt1 | contig 11411 bp, 9 predicted proteins | sample EN8Hudsemesocosm_2_FD_83504 | JGI IMG/M metagenome (GOLD analysis project Ga0105348, IMG submission 83504) | Methane-oxidizing microbial communities from mesocosms in the Hudson Canyon - EN8C Hudson Canyon | ecosystem: Environmental > Aquatic > Marine > Cold seeps | place: Hudson Canyon... | reverse complement strand
TACCGGTATGACAAATATGTCGTCATTCCCGAAGTGTTTAATCGGGAATCCACTTCTTTTCATACTCCGCTTTAAGGCAATGGATACCGGCTCAAGTGCCGCCCAGGCGGTTCTCTCTTGCTACGAAATTCTCCTTAACTACCGGCATGGCAGGCTAGAAATGCCCTGCATGAAAACGCAGGTGCTCTTCGATAAAGCTGGCGATGAAGTAATAGCTGTGGTCATAACCCGCCTGGCGGCGTAACTTCAAGGGATAGTTACTGGCTTGCGCAGCAGCTTCCAGACTTTCGGGTCTTAATTGCTCAGCCAGAAAATTATCTGCTTCCCCCTGATCGACCAAGGCGGGTATCTGTTGTGTGGATTTTGCCATCAATAGACTCGCGTCGTAGTTCTGCCAAGAGTTACTATCTTGTCCCAAATAGGCACTAAAGGCTTTTTTACCCCAAGGGCAGTGTGTCGGGTTACAAATAGGGCTAAAGGCTGAGACTGAGCTAAAGCGAGCGGGATTGCGCAGCGCGATGGTCAATGCACCGTGACCGCCCATCGAATGGCCTGAAATAGCACGTTGCCCAGAAACTGGAAAGGTGGCTTCGATCAGTGCTGGCAGCTCGTTTACTATGTAGTCGTACATTTGGTAGTGTCTATTCCAAGGCGCTTGAGTCGCATTGACATAAAAACCTGCCCCTTGACCAAGATCATAAGCGTCATCATCTGCTACGTCTTTTACTTGCTCATTATTTCGGGGGCTGGTATCTGGCGCTACCAGAGCCATACCCAGCTCAGCCGCAATTCGTTGAGCGCCTGCTTTTTGTATGAAATTTTCATCTGTGCAGGTGAGGCCAGATAACCAGTATAAAACGGGCAGTTTTTTATCAGTGTTTGCTTGAGGTGGTAGGTAGATAGAAAAATGCATATCACAATGCAGAACTGCTGAGTGATGACGATACTGCTTTTGCCAACCGCCATAGAGCTTATTGCTGGCGAGGTTTTCAATGTCCATAGTCTTTACCACGTTCGTTTTTACTAAGTGAGTGTCGCTCAAGAAGCCCTCATTGAAGAGGGCTAAGGTGAGTATTGATACATGAGTATTAATAGCTGAGCGCTGAGTGTTTTCGCCCTTTGTTTACAGGCATTAGTCGAAGTGCGGCTTATCAAAAAACACAACGCTACTTATCACAATGAATAACACTATTTATCAGAGCGAATAAGCTATTTATCAAAATGAATAACGCTACGAATACTTTCGCCTTTATGCATCAAATCAAAGGCTTCATTTATCTTTTCAAGCGCCATGGTATGCGTGATGAAGTCAGATAGTTTGAATTCGCCAGCCAGGTAACGCTCGACATAGTCAGGTAATTCTGTGCGACCTTTAACGCCACCAAAGGCAGAACCTCTCCAGACTCGACCGGTTACCAACTGGAAAGGCCTGGTGGAAATCTCTTGGCCTGCCCCGGCGACACCGATGACCACTGATTCACCCCAGCCCTTATGGCAGCATTCAAGTGCTGAACGCATAATGTCGACATTACCGATGCATTCAAACGAATAATCAACGCCGCCATCAGTCATCTCTACGATCACATCTTGAATAGGCTTATCGAAGTTTTTAGGGTTAACGCAATCTGTTGCTCCGAGTTTACGCGCCAGATCAAACTTACTTTCGTTGATATCAATGGCAATAATACGGCTAGCTTTCGCCATGGTCGCGCCGATCACTGCCGATAGACCAATTCCACCCAAGCCAAAGATTGCCACTGTTGCACCTTCTTCAACTTTGGCTGTATTCATTACGGCCCCCATGCCCGTCGTTACGCCACAGCCAAGTAAACAGACTTCTTCAAGTGGTGCTTCAGGGTTGACTTTCGCCAATGAGATTTCAGGTAGCACGGTGTATTCCGAGAAGGTAGAGCAGCCCATATAATGAAAAATTGGCTGGCCATCTTTATAGAAACGTGTGGTGCCATCTGGCATTAAACCTTTGCCCTGGGTTTCTCGAATTTTCTGGCACAAATTGGTCTTTCCAGATTTACAAAATTTGCACTCACCACACTCAGGGGTATAAAGCGGTATGACGTGGTCGCCGACTTGCACGCTAGTGACGCCTTCACCGACTTGCTCAACAATACCACCACCTTCATGACCCAGTACAACAGGGAAGATGCCTTCAGGGTCATCGCCAGACAATGTGAATGCATCGGTATGGCAGACACCTGATGCCACAACACGGACCAATACCTCTCCAGCTTTGGGTAACATGACATCGATTTCTTCTACAGATAGAGGCTGTTTAGGGCCCCAGGCGATAGCAGCTTTTGATTTGATAAATTGCTCAGACATAAAATGGCCTCTTAACTTTGTTTGTAATAGGGTCGTGAACTCTGCTCTTAATGCGACTGTTCACCATTATATTTATTTCCTTGTAATTGATAATCGCCCTATAATGAAAAATACTTTTACTGGTGAGTAATAATGTTTCAATGGGAAGGGGTCAATGAGTTTGTCGCCGTGGCAGAAACAGAAAGTTTTACCCAGGCGGCTAAACAGCTTGGAATTTCTACGGCACAAGTGAGTCGACAAGTGAGTGCCATCGAGAAAAGGTTAGCCACCAAGCTTTTCTATCGCACCACCCGAAAGGTTGCCTTAACAGAAGAGGGGCATGTTTATTATCAGCATTGCCGCCAGCTTGTGGATGGTTTGGAAGCAGCAGAGCGAGCGATTACCAATCTTAGTCAAACGCCCCGGGGTAAAATAAAACTTACGGCCCCCATCACCTACGGCGAAGAAAATATTGTGCCCTTGGTGAATAACTTTGTTCGGCAATACCCTGAGTTGGAGGTCAATATTCACCTAAGCAATCAAACTGTCGATTTGGTCGAGGGCGGTTATGATCTCGCCATTCGCCTCGGGCATTTGAGTGATTCCAGTTTAATGGCCAAAAAGCTCGCGACCCGAACGATGTTTGTTTGTGCAACACCGACTTACCTGCAGCGCTATGGCGAGCCACATACCTTGTCTGAGTTAGCAGGGCATAACTGCTTATTGGGTACGCATGATGTTTGGCGTTTTGCAGAAAAAGGAAAAATAAGAAATATCCGTGTTAGTGGCAAACTTCGTTGTAATAGTGGTTATGGCTTAGTTGACGCCGCCTTGAAAGATATTGGCATCATTCAATTACCCGATTATTATGTGGAACCGAATATGAATGCCGGGCGTTTGATCTCTCTGCTAGATAATTACCGTGAACCAGAAGAAGGTATATGGGCTCTATATCCGCATAATCGCCAGCTATCCACCAAAATAAGAATGCTGGTAGATTACTTAGCCAAGCAATTGCCGGTACTACTGGCGAAAAAAGCGCTACATTGATGAAGCTGGCTAGCCATCATTCAAAAAATACTGCATGGCTAGCGCCTTAATCCTTGCTTTAAGGGGTTAATTATTGACAGAACTGACTAACCTTTGCCTTCCAGCGTTCAATGCCTTTTTCGGCTGAATGCATTTCAGTTTGTTTGTCATCACTTTTCTTAAGTTGCTTTAGCTTCAACTCACGATTCTCTAACTCGCCCTTGGCAAAGGCGCAGGTACCACTTTGACCCGCTGCCGTAGCAGGCAATGAATTTAATCTAGCTACAACGCTTGGAGCATCAGGCTCCACAATATTTACTTCAGCAGATAAGGTGAGAGGGAGTAAAAGTGAGGGGATCAGTAAATATAATGCTGCTTTTTTCATTGTCGGTCTTCCTGTTTTTATTGTGTATCATTTTTACCTTAGCTGTTTTTTTTTATGCTTGTGCTTTGATTACAAAATGAACATATTCTGGACATGTACTTTTGGAAATGCCGCAGGGGAGACGGTCGAGTTACTCATCGTAGTTGACAATAAAGGTCTGACATACTCTAATCTGTCGCAAGTTACTCATATATAGGGATTACTATGAAGGTTTTGGTTACGGGTGCAAACGGTCATATTGGTGCGAATGTTGTTAGGTCATTGATAAGTAAAGATTATCAAGTTAAGGCTTTTGTTCGTAAAGAGTCAGATACACGAGGTTTGGAAGGTCTGGATATTGAGTATTGCTACGGCGATGTGATGAAGGCAGAAAGTCTTGACCAGGCCGTTGTCGGATGTGATGCCATTATTCATCTTGCTGCTGTTTATAAGACCATTGCCAAAACACCTGAAGAAATCGTTGAACCGGCTATTGAAGGCGCTAAAAATGTATTTGCAGCTGCCCATAAAGCGGGCATCAAACGCGTGGTGTACACCAGCTCGATTGCCTCTATTGGTTTCTCCTACGACCGGAACAAGTTATTGACCGGAAAAGACTGGAATCAGGATGCTCAGAACCCTTACTATATTGCGAAAACCCAGAGTGAAAGGGCCGCGCAAGAGCTGGCTAAAAAGTTCGATATCCATTTAGTGGTGATCTGTCCTGCGATTGTATTAGGGGCTTATGATTACCGCATCACGCCTTCGAACCAAATGGTGATGGATTGGATCAATGGTTCGGGTCAGACTTATATTGGCGGTATGAACTTGGTTGACGTACGTGATGTCGCGGATTTTCACGTAGCGGCTTTAACCAAAGGTGAAAACTGTGCACGTTATATTGCTGGTGGCGAAAACTGCGTGGTTAAGGATCTAGGCACGAAAGTACAGCGCTTGACAGGGCGTAAGCCAATGCACTTGCCAACAGGGCGTGGTCTGACTTTATTTACGGCGAGAATCGTCGAAAAGTTCTGTAAGCTTTTTGGTTTAACGCCACCGTTTACCTATGACCTGATTTATGAAGTATCAGAACGTTGGGGTTTTTATGACTTCCAGGAGAGTATTGATACTTTCGGTATCACACCGCGTAAATCAGATGATTCACTTAAAGCATCGATAAACTGGTTGTTAGATAATGATAAAATTAAGCCAGGCATCGCGCAGCAAGTACGTGATAAATTAGCCCAAGCTTAAAGAACATAAGGCAGCTAAGCCTAAAATGTATGTAAAACGGCCAGCTACTCGCTGGCCGTTTTTGTATGGGGAATCATACTAATTATAAAAACCATAACATGGTTTGACCTTACAGATTCTCAATCGCCCTGCTCGAATTAAATACATAGCCCTCCAGATAACACTCTCAAGATATTAGCTGTCGTATAATATCAATAATGTGACGTAAAAATCAATTAATGCGCCATCAAAAGCATTACAGTGTATAAGAAAATTACAAATCACAGATATGGTCGCCACTATGAATTACGAGAAACCATCAATAGAGACACTAGAGCAGCACGGTATTAGAAAAATTACGCACTTTGATAGATCACGTATCGACCTTTCTCCAAATGCTCGATTAGAAGCGGTCCGCCAATCTGCAAAAGAGTTTAGAGAGTACATGCTGAATTTGGATCAGCAGGTCGACTTCTATCAGAGCATTGACTTGATTCGTGTTCCTTACCCGACCAAATATGGCTTGTTGAATGTTGCCACGGCAAAGAGTCCTTACTTGCATATCTTGAACAGACTGTTTGTTGTGCAGTTCAACAGCCAAGCTGGCCTGAAGACCTTATTGTTTTCGCCATCAGATATAGACGGTAACGCAGAAACGCCTTTTTTTAAGAACTTGCGTGAATCGCTAGGGGCGCTCCAAGCACCGATGATGCGCTTTCTATCGCCTAGGTTTAACGATGTTGAACAAGCGTTGCAAAAGATTGGCTTAAAGCCTGAAGATATCGACTTCATTTCGTACGATCACCTTCATACACAAGATGTTCGTAAATGGTTGGGTACCAATAACAAACCGGGCTACTTTCCTAACGCGAAGTTATTAGTCATGGAGCAGGAGTGGGTTTCAACACTATCGTTATTGCCCCCGCAACAAACCTGGTACTGCCCGAATGGGATTGATGGGGTGAGACCGGACAAAGTAATTCTTTTAGACTCAAGTGTGATGCTCGGTGATAGTGTTGCCTTGGTTCAAACGCCTGGCCACACTGAAGGAAATCATTCTTTGGTTGCCCATACGCCTGATGGCTTATTCGTGACAAGTGAGAATGGTATATCCGCGGACTGTTACGCACCTGAACGATCTGGTATCAAAGGGCTGAGGGAATTCGCGAAATCCACAGGGATGGAAATAGTTCTAAACGGAAATACCCTGGAAGGAGCCTTGGACCAGTATATGTCGATGGTGATGGAAAAAACGATTGCCGGTCCATCGAAGCGTAATCCTGATTTTCCGAATGTCGCGACATCCTCGGAGTTCACGCCTTATTGGGGGTTTCCCGGACTAAAACCGAGCTTCTACGTTGGCGAACTTAAATACGGAAAGCTCTCGCCACCTTAGGTGGTATTATTCGTAAAGGTAAGCCTATAGTGATGGGGAAAGACGATTGACATCGTTTGGCTGACCCCATTGCTACGGGGTGCTCTAGTCTCTTTTCACAACTAGAATTGTATCTAAACACAAAATTCATGAAGAAAATCTTGACCTCTACATATGCCATAAAAATCGATATTGATAACAGATAACCTTCAAACTATTTTTTGGTACTGCTATATCGATCGGGTCCGAATTTGCTTAGGCTTGAATTATTATCTTTAAAAATTTTCTTTAACTCACCACTTTTCAATAATTCAGGAATTCTACGGTCATAAATTTGAATAAGTTTTCTGCTATTGTCTGTGTTTGAAAAATTCAAATAGAGTTTATTCCCATTTTTCATAATTGCGGTTTCAAAAAAAGAAAGGTCAATATCTGCTTTGTCAGAAGCAGCTTCAATATTGGAGCGATAATCCAAGAAAATATCATAACGACCAAATTTTATTAGATTCAAACCTTTAGCTTCTGAATTAATTTCACGTTTTTGGTGCCGAATGTTTTTTAGATATATCTGATCAAAATCGTATCCTCTCATCCAAATAATGGTCTTGTCATTGAGTGAATTGAAACTATCAATCTCATGACGGTCTTTCCTGAAAATGGCAATAATTGGATCTTCAACACTTAAATGCCAAAGAGGGTATAACCTCTCTTTTCCATCTTTTTCAGCATAATAATAATCACCAACAAGTGCATCAGCCTGCTTCAGCTCGACCATAAACTCTGCTCTTTTCCAAGGGTAGATTTGAGTTCGCACCTTAAAGCCTAAAGGTTCATATACCGCTTTTACAATATCCCAATATATGCCGGTTCCATCTCTATTTGTATAGCCTTTCCATTCTGTACATACCACTGAAATTGATTTTTCAGCGACAACCTCGGGGGACGAAAAAAGGGTAATAAAAAAAACACTCGTTAATAAAAACAAAGATATTTTCATGTTAACCTCGTAGTGACAGCTACTTGCTAAAGTATTCACTCCCTGAAAGTACACCTTTGATATTCTAGTCTTCAGTTAGCACCAGATCCATTCATACCCTGGATATTTTTCGTGCATCCTATGTTATTGACAACCTCATGACACCGAAATCGGCTTTATAGACGCGCGTTCCACAACAAAGTGTTCTTGGTAGATCTAAGTCAAATTGAATTGTTCTGATTCGCTACCGGTGAGTTAAAAGCGCCCCTTTTGGCGTGTTAGGAAAGCGTTGGCTAAGAGAACAAAAAGCAGCTTTTCTCAGCTGACAGAAATCGTAAGTCGCTGTTCGTTTTCGCAAGTTCGCCGAACGTTCTAATTGGCTACAATATTCTGGACTATACAAGACTGACGAGAGGTGGTTTTGTTGATATTTAAGATGTAAAAAATTAGTCACGTGATGATAGCTATTGGCACATGCTGTCAAAAATGACGCTATTGGGCTTGTGATCTTGTACAAAGGCCTCAAATAATTAGTTTTTTGCTGATTCAATGGTTGCGGCATCAGTCATGCGTTTCATAATGCTATAGGATATATTATCGTAAGGTGGCACGAACATGTTGTCGTTAAATATCGTGGTGGCATTTCCAAGACCTGGCTCGTTTCCTACCTCAGAAGAAGCCGCAACCATTGTTAGCTCCCGGGCAATTCTGCTCTGAATTTTTTCTCCGATGAAATAATTGGCAAAAATTTCGGCAGCTTCCAGTTTTTTACCTTTAAGGCCTTTAACAAAATTTATGGTATCCAGCCAGACCATATGACCTTCATTAAATTCAATCATACGCCAATCGGCTCCGGCTTGATTCTCTCGGGTAATTTCAGGCCCCCAGCTACTAACAATAAGAAGGTCTTTCTTGAATTCAGGTGATGCCTTCCAGAAATGCCCCGCGTTTGCGTAGAGCCGGTTTAGTTTCTGCTGTAGTTCACCAATACTGCTCATCGTTTTCACGATTTCATTTCGCTTACCGGCTAGTACTAATTCATGAAATAGGAAAGGCGACTTTCCCATTCCCATAAAAGCCAAACCAATATTGTAAAACTCCTGGCTTTGATTCAATGAATACTTATTCTTCCATTTTGGTAACCAAAGCTCTTTAACTGACTTGGGCACGTCAGCTGCTTTTACTCTATTTCGGTCAATGTAGAATCCGTAAGCACCACCGCCCCAAGGTATATATAGTGGCATGCTCTTTTTATCGAATTCGTGAGATGAACTCATCCCCATTGGAAGGTGTGTCAGGCTGGGAATAAGGTGCTGGTAATTACTTAGTCGGGGAGAGTGAGTATCAATGGTTTGCAGTAACTTTGATGTTTGTTCGTTCATCATCTTGATGAAAAATAAGGTGAGGAAAGAGATATCAACTTTTTTCCCCCTAATCAGATCAAACATCTGCTCCGCACCCTCAGCATAGGGTTTTATAACGGTTGCTTCATAGAGGTATCCTTTTTCTTCAAGGCGCGAATTAACTGCTTCTAGATCTTCGGGTGTAACGTAACCTTCCCACGTCAGTATACGAAGTGGTGATTTATTATTGGCATGCAAAGCAGTGCTTACACTTATTAATAGCAGAAAACCAACAATTATGGTTCTTGAAATTTTATACATATGAGTCATCGATGGGTTATTGCTTAATAGGTTAATTATAGACGAAAAAATCAGTGCACAGGATAAGGACTTGGAGTTAATGGTAACTCCAATCGCTCTGGGGGAGCTAGAGCTAGGCTGAGTGGCTGTGCCGAACCGGATGTATCTATGACCTAGGTGCAGCGATAAAAAGGGTTTCAAAAATAGGCAGTTCTTGCACATCAACGAACGTTTTTGTTCAATTGCCTTAGTTGGGTGTTATTAGCTTCAGAGCAATCTTGCCAAGCACTAAAAGTGCGTTATATGGAGTTAAAGTGATATATATTCAAGTGGCGATAAACCGCCAGTTAAAGTGGTACTTCAAATTGATCGAAATCAGATGGACTAAATATGCGCTATAGCGTTATTGCCAATCATTTAGCCCATATTCAGCCAAAATTGCTTCTAACTCACCACTACTGCGTATTTCGCTGATTCCTTCCGAGAGTATTTGTGCATATTGTAGTGAGTTTCTGGCTTGTGGCGTAAACCCAATATAGAGAGCAATGGGCTCGCCTTCACTTCCTGCCAGTTTAAGTTTTTTCTCAAAGCGTAATTGCTTCGCTTCATAATTAGCGACATTATGATCTTCCAAGTATACGTCTATGATACCCCGATACAAATCGCCTAGATTTTTCTTAACTGCATCAGTTCCTGATTTCACGAAAACTAAAGGAGAGCGTTGGATATAGCTGTTTATGTTTTCTCCATAGTTATAGTCTTTTATAACGCCCAGCTTTACATTACTTAGAGAGGAAAGTGACTCATAACGCCAATCAGAGTCTGCTCTGACCACAAAATAATTACCGTAAAACCCTAAATTATTTTCTGGAAATACACCTTCAGGCAGCTCTTCAGTGGTCGCTGCTATCGCTCCATTATAGACTCCTTTTCGAACCCCTATGAGGGTTCGGTTCCATGACTCAGTTTTGTAAACTACGTGATGCCCCTTCCTTGCAAAAACCAGTGTCGCAATTTCCACAACATAACCTGGCTTGTCTGACCCTGGAACACAATTATACGGGCACCACTCATCAGCCACGATGGTTATCTCATCGGCGCATACAAGGGATAAATGAAACACAAAAAGAAGAGAGACTTTGAGAAGGCACTTTAGCATAGCGTTCTACCCCCAACGATTTACATGGAGTTAAGATAGAATATATTTTAAAACTATAGTTGCCATTCGAAGAAGTGCAAACGCTTGGCTAGTTGTTCGTAACTCGTTTTTGCCTAGGTTGTAAATTTAATTCCGATAATTGGCGATAATTGGAGTCAGTGTAAAAACTAATAAAGATAACTTCTCTTCTTGTTGAAAGTGAACGCTCATGCTCCAGCCTGTGTGAAAACTCGAATTCTAGCTAGAAATGGATTTGAATCAGTCATAGCAAGCACTTCAATCCTTACTATTGCATATGTGGGGGCATTTTTATTTTGATAATTATGGGGCGTTTTTTGAAAGGCCCCCTTACTCAAGCCTAATAACGTTTAAACCGCATATTACAGCCTTAGATTAAACCTAGAATGACTGGGTCATCATCTCTTTAATTAATCCGGTAACGCCGAAAATTGAGGTCGTACGCTTAAGGTTGTATGCCAGAACGTGTAAGTCCATTTCAATACCCACACTCTTAAACCTTCTTGTTAGTATATGTGTCGCCCCCATCCATAACTTGATCGTACCAAAGGGGTGTTCAACCGTTTGTTTTCTGATAAGCATACTGTCAGGCTTTGACTCTAGAAGCTTCGTCATCATTTCAATTCGGTCAGCATGTTCCCAGCGCCTAAGTCTGCGTGGTTCAGAGCTTTTAGAGCACTTGGATCTCATACTGCATGCTTGGCAAACCATAAGGCTACTGCAATATGTTCTGTAGAGTAATCCTTTCTCTGTAATAGTGCCTCTAGGTGTTAGTTCTTGTTCAGCGGGGCAAATATACAGATTCTTTTCAGGGTTATATTTAAACGAAGAGTAATTAAATATGCCTTTTTTAGCACTGCCTGATGTATCAATTCTTGGTACGAGCGGCGTCATGCCTGCATCTTGTGCATCAACAATGTCTTGACTACTGAAATAACCTTTGTCTGCAATAATGGTCAATGCATCATTCTTTAGTGCTACCTGGGCTTGTTTTCCCATCCTACATAGTTGATTTCTATCTAAGGTATTAGTGAGGTCATGCGTAGCAATTAGGTGGTGTTTGCAATCAACAGCACTTTGAAGGTTGTAGCAAACTTTCGTCTCCATGGCTGTGGTTTTCATCAATCTTGAATCTGGGTCAGTGATGGATATTTGCTTGTCAGGGTGCGCTTCAACTCTATCTTTCAGTTCTTTTAATTCAACCAGGCATGTCTTTAGCCAAACTAACTTGTCTGCAATCGGCGTGGTGTCGGTTTCTTGTTCATTCAAATCGATCTTATCGAGTTGGTTAAGGT
>Ga0105348_1002337_pt1 | contig 11413 bp, 11 predicted proteins | sample EN8Hudsemesocosm_2_FD_83504 | JGI IMG/M metagenome (GOLD analysis project Ga0105348, IMG submission 83504) | Methane-oxidizing microbial communities from mesocosms in the Hudson Canyon - EN8C Hudson Canyon | ecosystem: Environmental > Aquatic > Marine > Cold seeps | place: Hudson Canyon... | reverse complement strand
GTTCAGAGAACAGTTTTATCGTAAAGATGGACTAGAGATTGAGACATATTCAGATGTTAATAACATTTCTTATGAACATAATTTGTATGAGGATGAAGAATGCTTTTAAAGACGTTTCATGTTAAATGTAAGCAAGGTTCAGTTGATATTTCGGAATGTGAGGATAATACAATGATTGAAATGATGATTGGGTCTAATAAAATAACATTAGATAAATCAGAGTTTGAAGAAGTATGTAGATTACAGTTTCAATTAGATTTAGTTGATGACGAGTAATCATTTAAATGGGATTTCCTATAGGTTATAAAAATAATGAGGCGTATGAACTCAGTGGACTTATAGGGAAATATGTTAACTAAGGAGTACTTAGGATACTCAAGGGAAAGTTGTAGTTATTACACTTTTCTTTTCATAACTTTGTAACATGAATATGATGGATGAGATTAAAGTTGCCAAATGTATTATTTTAAAATAAACAGCGAGCAGTACAATCAATTAGTAAGATTAACGCTACAAATCGTATTATTAAATAATAAACACTAAGTAGTACGCTTCACTAAATTAATTCAAGTCATCGTCGTTAAGTTCATATTTATGTTTCATGTCAAAGGCATAGCATTGATATTTGTTTTTTATAATATTGTCACTAACTTTTGCCTACGCATATCATTAACGTCATCATCGATACGTCATTCATGTCATGATGTCATTCATAATATTCATAAATATATGATTAATATAGATTAATTAATTTAAATTCCATTCATAGTTGGTTGTCATGATAGTTTAGATGTCTACCATGACATTAATACGTTATAGAATGTAACATTTAATAAAATATTATAATATATATTAATCAATTCAAATCAACGATAACAATAGGGTAAGCATCTATCGCTATGGAGTGCTTGCTGCTAACTTTTTCGATTGCTTATAAATGGCATTACTTTGAGTGCGTAAGTTACTAATTAATTTTGAATAAGAACGCATTCTTATTTTTTTAATATTATCAAGTAGACCATTAAATTTATGAGCATAATTCTTATTACCTAAGTCTTCAGTATTGTAAGTATTGATATTATAGGATGCGATTGACGGTATTGAGCTTAATGGCTTAAATTCACAATAAGAATGTAAAGTTTCACCAAATGTACTATAGTTGATATTATTCCAAAATACATTAATGTCATTGCTATTCATATGGCTTTTAATGTCATCCTCCTTATTAAAAAATATAAGAGCATGAGCATGTATTCCAATAAAATTATGGTAAGCATTATAACCAGTACTATCTTTAATGCTAATATGTTTATAATATGAATAGCCTGCAATCTTATTATTATTAAGTTTTTCAATGCACTTAATTAATTTAATGAAGTGATTATTTAATAATTGACTATTTTTCGATAAATATAACGGCAAAAACTTAGGTATTGTCAAACATATGGATGCAACATCATAATCTTCACCATTAGACTTCATTAAATTTACTATTCCAGACATCATTGCATATTCTTTTTTTTGTTTCATCTTACTGCACAAAGGACAAAAAAAAAGATGGCATGAACTATGAGACGAGGTTAAAAACCCATATTTATTAAGACCTGCCGAACGAACGCATTGATTCATCCTATTGATATTATTTAATAAATATTGTGGTTTACCCATAAGGTAACAAATGTCCAGCAGATTGTTTTCTATATTTTTTGCTTCAAATTCTAATAATATTTTTTGATTCATTCGAATAATTCAAACCTATAAATCCCCATCAGCTAATAGAGTGGTAGGGATATTAATGTTCAATCAGATTGCCTGATTGGTGATACCATGATTTTTACATCGTGGTATCACTTCATATGTATACGAACGGAATAGAAAACGTGGATTTTAACGAATACGCTTAAATCTAGTGTTTAATAGGGCTTGAAGTATGTTTAACGGCATTATTTACAACAAAGCTAGCTTTAATTCCTGAATGGATTTAATCGCAACGTCGCTAACATTTTCATCAAAATTTTCAGCAAGCAATTTTGGCAGTGCATTAACCACATTTTGAATAGGGTCGGGTGCTACAATTTTTTGCGTATCGTAATTTTTTTGCAGTGATTTCAGAAAAGGTATAACGACATCAGGGCATGAATCCAACGAACAAAGTTGTTGAATGATACGTGATTCAGGCGATGCAGAGCATATCCACGCTATTTCTTTAGATTGCAACAGTTCAATTTCTAACCTTTTAAATTCTTTGTGGATATCCAAGTCAGTTAATTCAGTACCATCATCAGGTTCAGCAAACAATACAAAGGGCTGACCCTCATTATCCATAGCGTAGAAGCAAAAACTTGGTTCGTACGAATAAGTTTGTACGGTAATATCTAAACGACTACCAACGTCTTTATTAGTAATCGCATCAATATTAGCAATCGTATCATTCAGGGCATCTTCAGAAACAACGATATTTAATTTATGATTCAATAGGTTAGATAAAAAGTTTTGTATTAAATCTGCCGTTGGTAAAAATAAAGTCGTACTGTGATTTGTTGATATAAAACCCAGTTGGTCTTTAATAATTGATTGGAAGTTTATTCTATTATCAAAGCTATAAAACATATCCTTTATACTTAAAATTCCTTTTAAAATTAATTTCTTATCTTCATTATTTAACTTCTTTGTATTGTTGTAGTAGTGTTTATAAACAGTGAATAACTGTTCATATTCTAAAAAAAGCTGTGGTGAATTCAATCTTTTGCTAAAACTTGCTTTAGCCTTAAATTTCCCAAGTATCTCTCCAATATCAGTCTTAGTAATACCTAAAGCCCCGAGGGATCCTACTATTGTATTGTTATTAACGACAATTAAGTCGTTTTCTCGTGCTTGTTCTTTACTTATTGCTTCTTTGGTATTTTTAATCATATTTTACATTTTACGGCACTTAATGCCGAAGACCTTAGTAGTTTAATATATTTAATTAGGTTAACTTATTAACCTAATTGTTAATAAGTTAACCTGATTGTTAATTTTATAACCTGATTCAAGTGAAAAAATCCTCTGTAATTAATTGTTATTTAAGTAATTTAGCAGAGTTCTCTAAATTTATATAAAATATCAATTCTGGTTTACTCATACAGAACTTGCCCATAAGACTAATTAGCATTAAATTTTGTAAAAAGCAAATGTATGCAGAATTATGGTACTTAATTTTACAGACTTCAATAAAAAGGACAAAAATGAACGCCTCATACCTCAGCACAATAACTGAATTAGCAATGATGAACGCCAAATTCACGACAACTCCGATTTTTAATAGAGTTAACTACGCTACCCATCAAGATTTCGAAATAAAAAAACAACACACGATAGCGATGAAAGTCTGTTGTCATGGGGCTGTCGTGCATTTTTATGACGACCAAAGCGTGAAAATTATCAGTCATTGTCAGAACAATATCGTGATGGATTTTTTCAAAAAAATCCAATTAAAGGCAGCTGTTTTATAGAAAAACTACGCCTGTCATCATTAACGTGGTGACAGGCGCATTATAACCATACAGGATGATGACATGCCTACGTTAAATACTCAACAACAGCAAATACTGAACTCTTTAATCGCTTTTTTAATATCAAGCCACTCTTTTATTATACTAGAAGGTTGTGCAGGATCAGGAAAAACAACAGTTCTTTCTAAACTTATAAATTCACTGACAAATAAAACATACATCATATGTGCACCAACGCATAAAGCAGTTGAAATTATCAATAAAAAATCAGCCACGACTAAAGCTATTACATTAGATAATTTATTAAATGGCTATCAAAAAATTAATACGATTACGAATAAAATTTATCATTGTTTATCTGATATATCATCAATTAATTATGATGTCATTATTATAGATGAGTCGTCAATGATAAATAATAACCACCTAAAAAAATTATTAACTATATCTAATGTTAAAATAATTTTTGTTGGTGATAGAAATCAATTACCTCCAGTTGGGCTATCTATGTCACCTGTATTTAATGAAGAATATCAAACTTTACAATTATCAACAAGCATGCGTCAACAACAAAACAGTTCAATATTAACGCTTGCAAATAAAATTATAAATAATCAATTCAGCATTAAAACAATTAATAACTTCATAAAAACAAACAACATCAACAAAAACCAAGTATTACTTACTAATAGAACGTATTTTGAACAACTTTTAATAAATGACTTCAATAGCTCAAACTATAATAATAACCCTGATTTTTGTCGATGTCTATCGTATACAAACCATCAATCAATTCACTACAGCAATAAAATAAAAAAATCAATAACAGGATCAATGTTACCCGTATGTGGTGAAAAATACACTACCAATAAAAATATAGAACATATAGACAATAACGGCAATCGTTCAACTTTAATAAGCACAAATATAACAATAGAAATAAAAAAAATAATTGGTAAATCAAAAATAACTATCAAAAATGATATAATAAGCGGTAATGATATTGACTATATTGAATGTGATAGCAATATAACCCATACATTATTCTTACCAGATGATATTTCTGAAGTTTACAAATAAAGTCAATACTATCAAAAGAATCATCTGTTTTAGATAAACAGTATAAAAACAGCCCTACTGATCAATTAATACTAACAAAACTTAAAAACTTAAAAACTTAAAAACTTAAAAACTTAAATACCATTATAAATCAAGCTGACATTGATTGTCCTGATATTAGATTGCCTTATTCAAGTACTATCCATAAATCACAAGGTAGTACTTATACCAATAATTACATAGATTTATTAGACATTAATCGCTCTAAAAATACTAATTTAATTAAAAAACTACTCTATGTAGCAGTAACAAGAGCATCTAATAAAGTTATCATTCTTTGTGATGAAAATCATCTGCCTACATATCCTACATATCAAATTAATAAATTTATGTCTAATTTAAAATATTTTGATGAAGATTTTTATGAAGATGATTTTGATTTTGAATCTGAAGCAGATACCTATGCAGAATCTTTGATGGATATCTAATCCTTTAAATCAATGGATGGTACTAAAATTACCATCCATTCTAGTATCGATAATAAAAATTATCAGTCATAAAAGGGTATAATGGCTTTTAGCGAAGGGGCAATAAATTGATGACTGATAACCAATTGATAATACCAATACACGCGGCACTGACAAAGACAGATATTTTATTAACCGAAGTGATTGAGGATTTTTTAAAACTGAAAAATAATGTGTCTACACGGCGTGCTTATCGTAATGACCTGATGGCTTTTGAAAAACATTTGCAGTTACCGTCTTTACTGAAAATGAAACAGCTGAGTTCAGCGAGGTTAATCGATGTGACTTATGATTTTATTAACAGTGCTGCGAAGAGAGAGGCTCATTCTCAACGGATTACCAATCCGAACACAGTGAACCGTCGGGCATATGCCATCTCATCATTGTTTCAGTATTTAATGCAAGCCTATGATTTTACTTATAATCCTGTCACGCACTTTAATCACTTAACCGTACCTAAAAAGTCTTCAACTACAAGCCTATCAAGGGCTGAGGCATCAGAAGTACTTAAATTCTTACGCACGAGAGCATCTAAAAGTGAAAATGAAGCTTATCACCGTGATTATTTAATGGTGGTGTGTTTGAGTGTCTTTGCACTGAGACGCGCGGAATTAGTAGGCTTGAGATGGTCTGACATCAATTCGAACAATCAATCTATGACTGTGATTCAAAAAGGCGGCAGTACCAAGTTGTTGCCTATTGCAGATAACATTATGAATTTATTGATTAATTTTAAGGATAGCTACCCGAGTACATCGGATTATATCTTTAGACCAACACGCAATAACTTGACGAAAGTGTTGGATAAGCCTTTGGATGCAGGCTATTTATATAAGGTTATCAAACGAATTATAAAGCAGGTGTTACCCGATAATACAAACATCACACCACACAGTTTTCGAAAAACCTTTATCGAATTGGCGATTAATAACAAAGAGGACTTTGTGGCAATTTGTAATGCGACGGGACATACGAGTATAAATATGATCGGCTACTATTGCACTACTGATACCTTGAAGCATAATGCGGTCAACAGAATGTCACAGATGATTTAATTTTTTCAAAAAATATATTAGCATTTTCGATGGGTTAATGTACATCATGCACGTTGTACGCGTAAATTATAAGATTTTGAAAGAAAAATAAAAAAAATGCTAACCTATCAATAAAGCTTCATAAGATTATGGCGGATCAACTAACAAAAAATAACGTATGCATCCTAATTTAGCTTTTAAATGAAGTCACAGACCTATATAAACAAACTACTGCCAATAATATTCCTATTATTAAAATGGCTGAAGGTACTATTGTTACTACTTCTCAAGTGGGTAATGATGTCACTTATAGCTAAAGTTCTGATAATGACAGTATTATTGATATGGTCACTAACAGAATAATACGCAACGGCATCTAACCATTGTCAACAATAGGCTGTCGGCTAATAATCAACATCTAGTCGCATAAAATAATATTAGGTTATGTTCTGGAAGAGCAGGTGCAAATATTATTTACGAGATAAACAAACGAAGTGCGTTAGCTAGAGTAAGCGTAAAGATACTGAATCAGGCTTCCCGTCTAATGCGGGACAAAACTGACTATCACATAATTACCTTTTCCTAGAAAATACAGATTTAAAGATGGATAAGCTAGTTTATGAGACGTACAGGAGTTAAGCCCTTTATAAGGATTTTATACTTACTAAAAGTAATTCAATTTTTTTAATAGAAATAAGCTGTTCTTCTGTGTAATTAACCTCTTGTTTTAATTTCTCAATATGAGAGTTTAACTCATGGGTTAATGTGTCTTTTTCTACTTTTTTATCACGTAATTTATCAACCATACTACTAAAAGAATCAGCTAGTTCTTGTAATTGATCATTAGGTCTTAATCTAGTAATCGTGTTTAAGTCACCTTCACCTACTTTTTTACAAATTGTTTCAAAACGATATAAAGGGCCTACAATTTTATGTGAAATATAAAGCACCACGTAAATTGCCATTATGCCTGCAATAATAGCCGCGACAACATTACCAATTAAAATAGAAATGCCTAAGCGTTCCCAAGCATTGTTAATATTAAAATGAGCCGCCTGTGATTGAGATTCTAAATCACCACTGATTAACCAATATAATAATCCAGCAGAACAGAGAGCAAATAAAATAATGGTTGCTAAAACAGATGCAATAAATTTCATTTGAAAAGATTTATTAATTAAAATAATTTTTCTTTTTTTAGCAGGATTGGAATGTGTTGTCATTATTGCGTTACCTTGATTGTGAATTATGGCAAACCAAACACAGCTCACCATTAACATTATTACGTCGAATTAAAAAACTTTTGTGTAAACGCTTAGAATCGAGCAGTTTATCCATAAAACTATAACTTGCTTGCGGACGGTCACTGGTTAAAGCGCCATGCGTATAATGACACGTGAGACAAGAAACCGTGTCATTATCAGCGAGAGGGAGATCAGCAGGTACGGAAAAATCCAGTGTTACGCCTACAATATGTCCAGCTTCTTCTTCATGACAGGTGGTACATAGTTTAATGCCATCATGGCGTAAAGTTTTTAAATTGACAGGTATGTTTTTTGAATTGAGTTGAGGCTCAATGTTTGGCATTTTTATATGGCAACTTAAACACATTTCGGATGGTTGCTCAGCAATCAAATGAGGGTTTTCCGTTGCAGCCCTGACATTGGATAATAGTATGAAAGAGAGTATCCCAAGAATAAAACGTATGTTATATATTTTCATTATTAACCTAAAATGCAACGACTAATTGAGCAGTTCCTAAGTGTTTATTAAAGTCTGGCTCTTCAGTTTCTGAACCCAGAGAATTAGAGTATTCAAATTTTAGTTGTAAATAGTCATTAACTGTATAATTAAAACCAAAACTAAGCCTTGATATTTTTTCTACCGCAAAACTTTCATCTTCATCAATAATTGAAGCATAGTCAGGCGACCATTGCCCATATCTAATATAAGATTTCAGGGGAAACTTCACTAAACTTTGTAAATCGGTGACTAATGTCACATGATAAGCATATTCATTTATTTCTTTAGCATCCTCATGTTGTGTCAACCAAGTAAACTCACTTTGTATTGAAAAAATATTATAATTAAAACTTAAATCACCACCATAAACAGTAGACCTAACATTATAATCAGCATCTAAATCCGTTAGGTGTGAGAAGCCTAATTCTAATATACCCAGTTCATCAGAATCATGTAAGCGAAACGTATTTTGTCCTAAAGCAATACCTAGTCGCCCACCAATTGAACTCCCTTTATCTTCATAGGCAGAATTAGTAAAAAATAGTGCATAATTTAATTGATTCCATGATCCATATAAACGCGCACCATCGCCACCAAAGCCTCCCTTTTGAATGCGTTCAGTTGTCATTGGTGCGGTGACAGAAATTCTATCGGGCGCTGCAAAATATTGGTAATCAGTTGAAAATGGTAAATCAAATCGTCCTGCTTGAAAATGAAACCCTTGCCCTGAAAAAATGCGACCTCTAGCGGGAATGGAGTGGTCATATAAATGAAAATCAACCACAGCAACCCCTATTTCAGCTGTACCCCCATCCCAAACAAAAGCGGAACTTACCGCAAAATTTTCTTTATAAGCATATTCAAGGTCTAGCTCAACCGCACCCAGCGTAAATACATTACTTGGGTTGCTTGTAGCTTGTAGGCTAAAATCAAAAAAGCCACTCATTTCTAAACCATTTTCTTTGGCACTTTCATCAACCGCTTTAATCTTATCCACTATCGTATTTATAAAACTCTCATTATTATAAATTTCGGGGTCAATAGAAACGCTCATTGGTTTGGCTTCAACCTTAGTCGCAACCTCAATTTTACTATCAACAATTAATTTAGGGACACCTTGATTATTATTGTTAGAGACAACTAACATTTCAGGTGAAAATAAGGCAATTTTTTGACCTATTTCTACACTATAAGGGGCTGATATTTTATTCCATTGTGCAAGGATTTTATAATCTATTTTAGATTGAACACCTATAGAGTATAGGGTATCGTCTTTTTTAACACTATAATAATGATTTGTCTCTGCCGATTTTAAAGTTTTCTTTGACCAAATAGGTAAGGTATTTAATCTATCTGCTTGTTGCTGGATTTTAGTCTCTAATTGTAAAATTTTTTGCTCAAGCGCATCAATTTTATTATCTTTTTGTTGCATCAACTCTTTAACAATCATCCTGACGCGTTCATCAGTCAATACAGTATCAGCTTCTACTGACGGTATGAATAATAAAATAGGACACAATACAAGATTCAGTACATATCGTTTCTTTAAAAACATCACTTCAACCTACTTATTTTATTAAACAAACAGACACTTTTCAGCTTATAGAGTTTAGGGTTATTTTTCTTAAATTTCATTTAAAATTAATGAATTATAAAGCAATAAAAAATAAAAACAGCTGCTAAACTTTAAAGTGAGAGATGCCTTCCTGTATATTGCACGCGATATTTTGTAAATTTAACGCTTCTAAGGTCGTTTTTTCAGCATCTTTAGTCGCAGCAGCGGTGACTTCATTAATAGTCACTATATTCTCATTAATATGTTTAACGACTGTTTGCTGCTCGTTTACTGCCCCTGAAATATGTGAGTTCATATTCGAAATATTTGCAACCATTTCAGATATTTTATCCAACACAGTACCCATTATTTCAACTTCTGATACAGTTTCTTTAGCTTGGCTTTGGCTATCAATCATTGCTTTAACAGCTTCTCTTGAACCTTTTTGTAAACTTTCAAGCATGGATTGTATTTCTTGCGTTGAATCCTGAGTACGACTTGCCAATGTTCTGACTTCATCAGCCACAACCGCAAAACCACGTCCTTGATCACCAGCTCTAGCCGCTTCAATGGCAGCATTTAACGCTAATAAATTAGTTTGATCTGCAATATCTTGAATAACAACCAAGACAGAACTGACATTATCACAATCTTTTTCAACCTTTGTAATAACATGACTAGCACTATCAATGCCACTTGAGAGTTGATGAATCGAGTCAACTGTTTTATCAACTACCGATTTTCCATGATCGACTTCTGCATTGCTTAATAATGCGGTTTCTGATGCGCTTTTCGTATTGGTAGCGACATTTTGAACAGTAGAGGCTAATTCCATTACTGTGCTTGCAACTTGATCTGTCCCTTCCTGTTGGCTTAACATTTCTTTTTTTGACCTAACCGCTAATTGATTTAAACGTGAAGAACTACTTGATAAGCTATTTGCTTCTATTGCCATTTGACTCATCAGGTCATTAATTACTTGTAAAAAAAGATTAAAACCATTGATAACGTCTCCAATTTCATCGTCACCAGCCTCTGGAATGCGACGTGTTAAATCACCTTCTCCAGAATTCATGCTATCTAATGATTTTTTAAGGGCTAATAAAGGGGGTTCAATCTTAAGATAAATCATGATTAACCCAATAATAACGGCTGTCATTAATAAAATAGAAAAGCTAATCTGAATGAATTTAGAGGAAACAATTAATTTATTTAACGCGAGATTAGAATGCTCTAACTCATTGTTTAACTGTTCCGATAATGTATTTAAGTGTTCTGCAAGTTTGACGGCGGTATCATCTAAACCCGTATCAGGGGCAATCATAATGACATTGCCTGCCTCAACACCGCCATTAATGTAAGCATGTGCCATTTTGACACCAGATTGATGCATGGCTGATATTTTCTGTTTCAACTGGCTTGTATCATTTTTTAATACAGGCTGTAACTGATTAATCAATGTTAAGCTCTGTAACGCTTTATTTAAATTATCCTTAGCCTCAGAAAAGCCGCCGGTATTTCGAGTTGCACCTACATCTGTTAAAAATTGTTGTATTTGAATAACATGAAATCGAGTATCTTTTAATACCAACACTGAATGTTCACGTGTATTTTGCTCTTTAAGCATTTTATCGATAGAGCTAAAACTATTCCACAATAAAAGGACAAAAATAAAACTAGCAATAAACAATAAGGTAGAAATGGAAATTAAAACAGTTTTAATCGAGGTGTTTTTTAACATAAATTTATCAAGCGCTCGCTAAAATATAAAGATCAGTAAAATAAAAAAGAGGAACTAATGTAATATCACTATTATAACGTTATAACGCTTACCATCTTATTTATTCTAAGTGGATTTTTCACTATGGCAAAAATGGTGTCTATATTAATAATTTTCAACGGCAGAATCACACATTCTTCATAATATCCGCTAACTATATCCAATACTGCTAATTTAAGGAATTAGTCATATAAATCATAAATTTGCACACACCTATGCTC
>Ga0105348_1002325_pt1 | contig 11451 bp, 8 predicted proteins | sample EN8Hudsemesocosm_2_FD_83504 | JGI IMG/M metagenome (GOLD analysis project Ga0105348, IMG submission 83504) | Methane-oxidizing microbial communities from mesocosms in the Hudson Canyon - EN8C Hudson Canyon | ecosystem: Environmental > Aquatic > Marine > Cold seeps | place: Hudson Canyon... | reverse complement strand
GGACTTAAGGTGAGGTACAAATAAAAACAGCCAGCTGACGTAGTGTCTAACTGACTGTATTTATTTAGAATTATGGTGGCTACACCTAGATTCGAACTAGGGACCCCATCATTATGAGTGATGAGGAATGTGATTTATGTAGTTTAATTTATTTTTATTCTGTTTTATTACGGTTGTAAGTTGTTGAATATTCTTGGTTTGATAGTTAATGTGGTTTAATGGAGTTAAACGTGTTTTAATTTACGTTGTAGCCATAGTGTAGCCAAGAGTTTCTGAATGGAAAAAATAAAATTCACAATTGCAGCTTTAAAAGATCTGGAATGTCCATCTGATAAATCGCAATTACTTGTTTATGATACTGAACAAAGTGGTTTAGCTTTGAGAGTATTGCCTTCGGGGTCAAAGAGCTTTCTTGTATATAAAAGAATAAAGGGGCGAAGTAGTCCCGTAAAAGTAACGTTAGGGAAATTTGCTGATTTAAAAATTGAGCAAGCTCGAAGCCAAGCAAAGAAAGTATTAGCTAAGTTGGTTGATAGAGTTAACCCGAACGAGGAATTACGAAAAAATAAGATGGAAACCAAAACACTTCAGGATGTTTTTGGCGATTATATGCTGGATCGACAGCATCAACTTAGTGTTAATACCAAATCGAGTTATAAAACTATTGTTGAAAAGCAATTTAGTGCTTGGAAAGATAAGCCGTTGTCCAGTATTACGCGTGACAAAGTAGCCAAACGACATACGGAAATGACGTTAATTAGCTCGACAAGTGCTAACAAGGCTATGCGAGTATTAAGAGCGTTATTTAATTTTGCAAATGGCCGCTATGAGGATGATGAAGGAAACAGTATTTTTCCAAATAATCCCGTTGACCGTATCACCCATACACGCACCTGGAATAAAGAGAGTAGGCGACAAAATATTATAAAGTCAGCTGACTTAGGTATATGGTTTAAGTCGGTGCTGGAGCTTGGGATGTCGCCGGAGCCATTTCGCCAAACAGCATCAGATTATTTACAGTTTATATTATTGACGGGGTTACGACGCCGCGAAGCTGCCGGTTTACTTATTCAAAATGTAGATTTTAAAGCCAATTTGTTTACCATAAAATTTACAAAAAATGGCATGCCTTTGACCTTACCAATTGTTCCATATGTTGAAGATATACTGCGTCGTCGTTGTCTGCTTGCCACGAGTGAGTTTGTGTTTCCGAGCACGACTGGTGGAGCACTGAATGAGCCTAAGACTGTTGTGCAAAAAGTCAGGGATGACTCAGGGGTTTATTTTACCATCCATGATATGCGTCGTACTTTTATCACGATAGCTGAGTCACTTGATATACCTGCTTATGCAATCAAAGCGCTTGTCAATCATTCAACGGGGGCTGATGTTACGGCAGGGTACATTATTATGGATGTAGAAAGGTTGAGAAGGCCGTTGGAGAAGATAACTAAGTATATATTAGAAACAGCAAGCTTTAAAAAGGCATTAGTTCTGGAGGGGTAAGCTATCAAGGAACGACATATTGAAATACCAGGAGGTGTTTAGGTTGGTGATTTGTTACCAGCGAATCACGCATATTTATATAGTAAAATACAGGTGATAAATGAGTAGTAGGAATTGGTTATTTAGAAAATCTGATGAAGGGGAGGGTGCATATATTGCCTACCTTGTAGACATTGAGAGCAATTTATTAATGAAAAAGCAAGAAATTGAGCTGTCCACTTATAAGTTTGCTGAAAATAAGAAAAAGGACCTAAAACCTATAGAGGACGAACTTAAGTTTATTGAGGTCTTCGACGATACATTATTTGACGGCTTTGAGAATAGTGACTGGCGTTCATTTGATCAGAAACTAAAACCGGCTATAAAAAACACACCACCGATGAATGAAAGTCGATTGGTTGTATTGGAGCAAGCTCTCGTTGAAATTGAAATAAAAGCCAAAGAAAAGCGTCATCCTTTTAGTAGGAATGACTTACCCACAAACAGGAAAAGTATGCTGTGTTTGCTAAAAAGTAAAGATCCTACTCTTTTCGATATGACGCAAAGCTCATTTGATAGTACGTTTTGGAAGTATCAAGCTAAAAAAGGAAGAGTTGAGTGCAAGCTCAAAAAATCCGCTCCAGCAAGAGATATACTCAAACTACTTAACCTGATTTGATCAATACAAACCCTTACTTTTTTATTAAACTTATTATTTGATGATGTGGGGGCGATTGTTCGATCTATCCCCCCCCCAACACAATATTCTAATTCTTGTTTACTTTCAGCTGGTTAAGTTGGGGTAATGAAAAAAAGTTGTAAACTTCCCCATGTTACCCAATTTATTCTTCGTAGTAATTAATTCTAAATGGTGTCTCTTTATTACTAGTTACTGAGATGTTTAATGTGTATTAATACCGATGCTTTGAAAAACCAAACACCAGAAAAATATTTTCCACCTTTGAGCGCAATTTTAAGAGATTTAGCTCAAGAGCCAAAACCATCAGATTTACTCCCTCCCAGAGCTGCCGCAATCGAGCTCCAAGTAACTGCGGGTACTTTAGCCGTTTGGCGTTGTACTGGCCGCTATTCGCTTCCATTTGTCAAAATTGGCTCAAAAGTTTTTTATCGTCGTTCTGATATTTCTTCGTTCATTGAAAGCCGTATTCAGACGCAGACAGCTTAAGGGGAGGCGAAATGAAAAATTACCTGTTGGAATATGAATGTCAAAGTACTGAGCGTTGTTCGGTTTCAGTAGAAGCTGAGAGTTTAGATCAAGCTATAGAGTTAGGGGCTGAGATGACATCTGAAATGGAATCAACGTCTGCTAAAGAATGCTCGATTCGCTTTAAAGGTCTAATTAGCAAAACAGACGAATACGACTTGGAGGGTTAGTAATGGGACTTTCTATAATCTTGGTAAATTATCCGAAATTCTACCTTGATTATTTTTTTGAAAGCTGCGTTGAAAGCCAGGTAACGCTTGGTCAGAACGGTGTTGATACTCTGCTAAATCACTGGGTAATTCATATTATCCATAGTGACTATGATTTGCAGATTAATAATCCATTTGATGAAAAAGCACTATGCGCTTATTTGAGTGCATCGGTAGGCTTATCTTAATGAAAAAAATAATCAATGTACCCAAAGTTAAAATACATGGTCATGACTTAGCCTTACCGAGAAGCAAGAGTGGGCTAGGACATTATTTCCCTATTCTAGAAAAGACGGTTGAGCAATTGGACTCCATGCTCTCGTATCATTGTAAAGTCTTAGTGGTCCGAGTGGATCTTCACCTTTACGAGGCGGCGGTTGATAATAAATTAATGTCCGACTTTATTCGTCGTTTGAAGAAACGCTTGAAATCACAAGGCCATAAGAGAGTTGGCTATATTTGGTGCCGAGAGCAACAAACAAGTGATGTGCCGCATTATCATTTTGCTTTGATTGTAGATGCAAATAAAAGCCGGCATCCTCGGCACTTGATTGAGCTGATTGAGTATTTCTGGGAAACATGGGGCAATGTTAAGCCATACACCCCAAAAAATTGTTATGGAATAATCAAACGAGACAATAGTAGAGCGTACGAGAAACAATTCAAGCGGCTGTCATATTTGTCGAAAGTCGCAACAAAGGACCTTCGCGAAAAGACTACAAATGATTATTCGACTAGCCGTATTAAGAAAAACCTACTCTTAAACGTTGCATGTAAAAAATTGGAGACAAGTATTAGTAATGAAGTGGAGACAAGTATGAGTAATGTAGTGGCTGAAGATGCCTTATGCAATAAGCCTTCCCCAAAATATGAATTGGACGAAAAAGGTGCCGTGCGCCTTAAATGTAATGAAAGTGAGAGACATGAATACTTTTCAAAAATTACTGGAATAGATGAGTTCGATGCAGCATCGAAGCTTATCTCTCAGGCAATTGATTCAACTGAGGTTTCAAAAGATTGTAGTGCGGATAAAAAGGCTAGATCTTTTAATCATGTAATGAAATTGATGGAGGGCATCAATCCGAAGGGCTCGGTAGAAGGGATGCTGGCTGCTCAAATGGTCGCTGTTCATTCGCTAACAATGGCCAATGCCAGAAAAGGTTCTAGTTCTGAAATATCTTCGGAGTTTAAGCAAAAGTATATTAATAATACAGTCAAACTATCGCGTACCTATATAGCGCAGATGGAAGCCTTAAAGAAGTATCGTTCTAAAGGCGTTCAAAAAATAACTGTTGAACATGTAACTGTCGAGTCCGGTGGTCAGGCAGTTGTAGCCAGCGAAATAATCAACTAAAACGGGGGGAGGTGTTTGTGATAGAAGATAGCAATGAACCCCATGAACCGAGGTTGTTGAATGGTACGATTGCGTATGATTTAACAACTCTGCCACTTTGTGGCGCGCTTACTCGATCAGGAAAGTCGTGTAGGCGTTACGGTAATAAAAAAACGGGGCGTTGTCGTTTACATGGAGGTTTAAGCACGGGCCCTAAAACTGAAGATGGTCTTGAAAAATCGAGAAAAGCGAATTTTAAACATGGGTATTACTCACTTGAGTCGAAAGCAGAAATTCTTGAAGTAAAGCAGCTTTTAAAAGAAAGTAAAAAACTACTTAAGTCGTTGTTAGTAGAGTGATTAGTTCGTTTTTTGTTAAAATCCAATATATGACGAAGGCTTAAGGGCTCAAATTGAACCATTCCTGTCGCTATGTAGGGAGTGAGTTTCTGTCAGGCTGTGCCATAGACCGGAAGTATAAATAGATGTTTTAAACTTCCGATCTCGACCCAAACTGGCTTCCAGCATTGATTTGAATCGCCTCGAAGGTGGCTATTTTCTTGTGGCAGACGACATGGCTGCTTACTGTGTGTAAAAGGAGACATGACTAACTCTTAGACAGCTACCTGAGTAAGCCTATGTATTTAGTTCTGATTTCAGTTCATTTTCTAGGTGTCTTAAATTGTGCCCCTGTTATAGTTCATTTAACTGAGGAGACTCTGGGTAGGTTGGCAGTATCTTTAGATTTTCAACATAATAAAAATATCGAAGCCTTTAGCTTAGAATAAATATGTCAAATGTAAGGCATGACCCCATAAGACACAAAAGTTCAAGACAGATAGAAATTAAGGAATTATGAATATGGAACTGTCCGTTATTAAAGAATCGCCAATAACACTGCAAGTTGACCACATATCTACCTTTTCTCTAGCCGCTCAGCAGAATGCTTATCCGCTATTTCGTAGTATTCGTTTAAATTATCCAGCGATAGATGGCGAACTTACAGAAGGTTTAGTCCCGTTACGTAACCTTGTTATTACATTGATGACAACTTCTGGTTTGTTTGCACCTGAAGAATGGCCTGTAGATGAAATAAGATCTGGACAAACCATTACCTTACAACAGCGTCCTTTGAATATACCCCATAATATTCTTTTTGAACTGACTGAGGAAATCCAACTTGGTGTTGTTTTAACGGTTAGTACTTGCGATGACTCTGGCATCGTTTATTTGAGAAAGAATATATCAATAACGGTACTGCCAGCCAATTTCTGGGGCGGAGAGAGTCGACAGCCTGACCTTTTAGCCGCCTTCGTTAAACCAAATGGTGTTTACGTTGAGTCCTTAGTTAGACAAGTAACAGAAGTATTGGAAAAAGCAGGCCATGGTCGCAGTGCTGACGGGTATCAATCGAATACGCGAGAAAAGCCCTACTTGATGACTGCTGCTTTGTGGAATGTCATTTTTGCACAGAGAATTGCCTATGTGACTCCGCCGCAGAGTTTTGCTCGGGAAGGGCAGCGGATTCGTTTGGCTGCTGATATTAGTTCATCTAAGTTAGGAGCCTGTCTTGATACTTCATTGCTCTTTGCAAGTTGCCTTGAGCTGATGGGACTTAACCCAGTTATTGCACTGGGGACGGGGCATGCATTTGTTGGTGTTTGGCTGATTGATGAACGTTTTCCTGTACTAACTAATGATGACCCTATGGACTTGAGGAAACGGGTTGATGCGCGCGATTTGGTGCTATTTGAAAGTACCTTAGTGACCAATGATACTCCAGTGACTTTTGAACAGGCCAAAGCGCATGCACGTGAGTTGATTGCTGAAGAGAAAGAAGATGAATTTGTCTTTGTTATCGATATAAAGCAAGGAAGAGCGCGTAAAATAAAGCCTTTATCTACCGTTGAGGAAAAACCAGAGGAAAAGAGTTCTGATACCAGTAATACGTTGAGTTTTCCGCCTATTCCACCTTTACCTCCAGTACGCGCTGATGAGCAAGTTATTGCTGAAACACCAGATACTCGCATCGATGCTTGGCAACGCAAACTTTTAGATCTTACCAAACGAAACGCTTTATTGGCGCTAAAGGATCGAGCGGTAGCGATTAAAATTTATTGTCCAGATATTGGCTCGATGGAAGATAGTTTGGCCGATGGGGCTTCGTTTAAATTTCTGTCAGCGGAAGAGAGCCCTTTAAATGACAAAGAACGCAGTGAGGAAACGTTTAGATTACAGGCAGGCTCAAATATCCATAAAGACTATGCATTGGAACAGCTTGATAAAAACGTGCTTCTAGCTAATATGCCCCGAAAAAAACTTGAACAGAATGCAATTAATTTATTGCGTAAGGCGAAAAATGATTTGGAGGAAGGTGGTTCCAATACTTTATATCTAGCACTTGGCATGTTGCGCTGGAAAGAAAATGCTGAAGATGATCGTTCTTATCGAGCACCACTGATATTAATACCCGTCGAACTAACCAGGAGTAGTGCCCGAGCCCCCGTAAAAGTCCGCCAATTACCAGATGAAGCGCCTATTTTTAATATGACGCTGATTGAATTTTTATTCACAGAGCACTGTATTGATCTTAATCAGTTTCGAGAATCATTACCTGAAGATGAATCCGGTGTCGACGTACATTCAATCTGGCGTACCGTGCGGGCAGCCGTGGCAGAACAGCCTGGCTTTGAAGTGGTTGAAGAGCTAGTACTTGCTTCTTTCTCCTTTGCAAAGTATCTCATGTGGAAAGACCTAAAAGACCGAATTGACGACTTGAAGGAAAATCCTTTCGTTAAACATTTGGTTGATCACCCTCAAGACGCTTATATTCAAGATGCGAGCTTTATACAAAGAGATGAAGTAGATGAAAAAATTGACCCAGAAAAAATATTTACACCTCTTAACTGCGATAGTTCTCAGCTAGTTGCGGTAGAGGCATCTGGAAGGCCGCAAGATTTTGTGCTGGAGGGGCCGCCAGGTACTGGAAAGTCAGAAACAATTGCGAATATTATTTGCCATAACTTGGCGCTTGGTAGAAAGGTACTTTTTGTAGCGGAGAAAATGGCAGCGCTTCATGTCGTGTACCGCCGTATGGAAAAAGTAGGGCTTGATCATTTATGCTTAGAGCTACACAGCAACAAAGCAAATAAAAAAGCGGTGCTTGAACAGCTTAAAGCTGCTACGGATAAACGTGAAGCAGCAAATAGCGACGGGTGGGTTGAATCAGTAAGGGTACTTAAAGGTAAGCGTGACCGGCTAAATAGTTTTGTAGAAGCGCTTCATAAAAAATCTAATTACGGAATTTCTGCACGTGATGCTATTGCACGAGATGTGCGTTATAAAAACAATCATTCGTTGGTACTTGGGTGGCCTTTAGGCTTTGAGGCTGCACCTGTAAATACGACTGATCAGCTCGAAAAAATGCTAGAAGCAGCCAAGTTAGCGGCATTAGCGTATAACGATGTATCTCATCTTAATGCTGCACAGTTTCGTATTTTAAACGCTCGCAATTGGTCTAATGCTTGGCAGAGTAATGTGGTGGGTTGTTTAACTCGATATAAGTCAGCGCTTAGCGACTTGTACCCTAGTGCTGTCATATTAGCCTCAAACTTCAATATTGAACTTTCAGAAAGCACGATCATAAATGTTTCTCGCATCAATTCTTTAGGGAAATTGATTGATTTAACTGAATCTAACTCATTGAGTTACCTTGTTACAAAGGGGGTTCGGGAATTATTAAATAATCTCGAAAAGCTTAGCGATATGAAAAAAGAGTTTGATCAGAGCCTTAATTCTATTGACCATAATATCTCACCCGAAATATTAGCTAAAACTCCAGTTACTGAATGGGTTAATTCCTATGGAAAAGATAAGAATGGTAGGTTTAAGCGCTTCTTTGCCAAAATAAAGATTAATAGCGCGGCCAAAAAACTGGGGTACCTAAAATTCAAAGACATGAAGGTTTTATCGGAACTTGAAAAGGCAGTTGGTCTACAAGCATCAATAATTACACTGGTTACCCCCTTTGAAGAAGATAAAATTTGGCAAGGTTGGGATACAACGCATGACAGTTTGAATGAGGCCGCAACACGAGGAAGGTTAGCTTATAAATATTTAGCGGACTCACTTGGCCTTACCGATGATCCAGCGGTAGTACTTTCAGCGGTTAAATCTAAGCTTATTGATGGGCGTGATTTTCTTGGTAGCTCCAAACTTATCAATCAAAAGAATGCATTCACAAAACAGTGGGATGTTTATGTTGTTGAAGCCGCTGAAGCTGTGAAACTAGAGCTAAATTTTGACACAAACAATCACTTTGAGCAGGTAGTACCGGATATTGATGAACTAATTGCTAGTGTTTCTAAATTTAAAGCATGGAGTGAGTGGCTAGCGGCTAAAGAGGTGGCGGAAGGCTATCATCTCAACGCGTTGACTGATGGGCTTGTGGCGCAAAGTATTTTACCAGTAGATGCGGAGGAACAAGTACTTACTGCGTTCTGTCGCTGGGTTGCGCCACAATTAATTGATGCTAGTGATCATTTGCGTCAGTTTAAGACATCTACTCATGAGCAGCTAATACGTGAATTCAGAAAACTTGATGCTAAGATTGCGCAAACTACCAGCGCTTATGTTTCGGCCATTGCAGCACAGAAGGTTCCTGATCCCTTTGCAAAGGATAGTCCTAAAGAATTTGGTGTACTGGCTAGAGAGTTTCAAAAGAAGACCCGACATAAACCAGTGCGTTCCCTATTTAATGAGATGGGCGGCCGTTTATTGGATTTGTGTCCTTGTATGATGATGTCACCTTTATCTGTTGCACAATTTCTGCCTTCTGATTTTAATGGTTTTGATTTGGTTGTCTTTGATGAGGCCTCTCAGATGACAACCTGGGACTCCGTAGGTGCGATTGCCCGAGGTAAGAATGTGATTGTTGTGGGTGACCCTAAGCAAATGCCACCATCCAATTTTTTTGGTGGAACTGTCGATATTGATAACCCAGATGAAGAAGACTTAGAGTCAATATTAGATCAGGCGTTGGCCGCTCGTTTACCTCACTTGCGATTGAAAGGTCACTATCGTAGTCGTCATGAAACGTTAATAGCGTTCTCAAACAGTAAATATTATGAAAACTCTTTGGTAACTTACCCTGCTGCAGACACTAAAGACTCTGCTGTAACCCTGCATCGTATTGAAGGTGTTTACTCAAAAGGTAAGGGGCGAAATAATCCTATTGAGGCTAAAGCAGTGGTGGGTGAAATTGTAAATCGTTTAATTGACCCTGAGCGGTGTAAGCAAAGTATTGGTGTTGTTACGTTGAATACTGAACAGCAACGCACAATAGAAGATCTACTAGATGACGCTCGCCGAAAATACCCTCAAATCGAAACTTACTTTCAATCTACCGATACTTACGACGGTGTGTTTGTTAAAAACCTTGAGTCAGTGCAGGGAGATGAACGAGATATCATTATTTTAAGCTTAGGTTATGGCCCTACTGAGCTTGAGGGTCGTACAATGAGTATGAATTTTGGCCCGCTTAATAAGTCTGGAGGGGAGCGACGATTGAATGTTGCTATAACCAGAGCAACCAGCGAGGTACTAGTGTTTTCGAGTTTCGACTCATCCATGATAGATCTGAGCCGTACATCGGCATTGGCGGTAGAGCATCTGAAGCATTATTTGGAGTTTGCTGAAAAAGGCCCCATTGCTTTAGCTGAACAATCGACAGCGGCTTATGGTGTGGATCAATTCGACAGTGACTTTGAACAATCGGTGGCTTGGGCTCTACGGGATAAGGGTTGGAAAGTTCAGACTCAAATAGGTGTCAGTAAGTTTCGAGTTGATTTGGGCGTGATACATCCAGACTTACCTGGTGTGTACTTGGCTGGAATAGAGTGTGATGGCGCGACTTATCACGGCTCTCCATCAGCAAGAGATCGCGATAGAGTGCGTCATGGAATCCTAGAAAATCTTGGTTGGAGGCTCGTTCGTCTGTGGTCTACTGATTACTTTCAGGATTCTGAAGAAGCTATATCTCGAATTGATCAACGACTGAAAGATATTCTGGCTGAGGATCGTAGTAAAGCTGAGCTAAAAGAAAAAGAATACGAAAGTGTTTGCGTCGAGATTAAAGAGCAGCCTAGTGCAGTCAATACGCTACAAGATTCAGGGAGTGATGATGAGGAATCCAGCTCTATGACTGAGTCTGACGCATTAACAAACCCTTCTAATTCAGTGACAGGTGAGTACGACCACTCTCGATATTTTGATGAAGGTTATAAAGAAATACTTGTTGATATTGCGAAAGGTATTTTGGGGAAAAAAGCTGGTATCACTCTTCATGAGCTGACATTAGATATTGCGAATCTTCATGGTTTATCTCGTACCAGCAAAAAACAACTTAGTCATATAACCGATTTGATAACGCCTTGGGCGGGGTTAAAGTATGGAGACAACCACAAACCTGTGGTTTGGTCGAGTCCTGAAGATGTGGTGGGCGAGATTCCTTGGCGCGGGCTTGATGTGTTTGGTGATCAACGTGAATGGAGAGACATTGCGTACCCTGAAGCGAAGGGGCTTGCCCGTCTTGCTCTACAGGAGTCTTCGAACGACCCTGTAGGCTTTATCTGTGATACTTTTAAATTGAAACGCCGCAATGAAAAAACTCTATCTGAGTTTCAAACTTGGGTGGATAGCGTCGTCTCAGAATTAGGGTAGAAACAAAACCATTCAACTAGTTTTCTTATAGCGGAAGTGTTGGTAAAAAATGAGATCATTTATCTATCAAAGTATCTTTATTGAAGGTTACAAGAAAGCTGGGCTATCGGCGTTTAATATGTTCATGGGTACGCTAATTGTATTAGGTGTCAGTGTTAGCATTCTGGATACCGAAAAAACGGTTACTGATGTTTATGGCAGTACCTTAAGTAATATTGAGGTACTCCTTGCTGCCTTTTTTGCCATTGAGTACTTTCTTCGGCTCTGGGCTGCGGGAGAGGATGATAGGTATAAAGGGTTTATAGGTCGTTTAAAATATATGTTCACGTTCTTTGCTGTCATTGACTTGCTGGCATTCTTACCTACCTTGTTAGTACTTGGGTCAACCGACACGCTTCTCCTGAGATTATTTAGACTTGCTAGGCTGGTAAGATTTGCCAAACTTGGGCGTTACTCTAGCTCACTTAGGTTAATCATTAG
>Ga0105348_1002322_pt1 | contig 11475 bp, 13 predicted proteins | sample EN8Hudsemesocosm_2_FD_83504 | JGI IMG/M metagenome (GOLD analysis project Ga0105348, IMG submission 83504) | Methane-oxidizing microbial communities from mesocosms in the Hudson Canyon - EN8C Hudson Canyon | ecosystem: Environmental > Aquatic > Marine > Cold seeps | place: Hudson Canyon... | reverse complement strand
GCCGAGAAAAACTATTGCACAAGCAAAGATATCTCGTATAATGCCAATCTCTTCAGCTCATTACTGAAGTCACTGTGTCGCCGGAGTGATGGAATTGGTAGACATGACGGATTCAAAAATGAACGTGCCTTTACGTAACCTTTTGAATTTAACGTGAAATCCATATGTAATTCGCTTGCAAAGTTTTGCAAAGAATATAAACAAGTTCAATCGTTATTTAGTAAGATAGTTAGACGAAAATAGTTTACAAAGAACTCAATTTTTAAAGTGAAAAATGACTTCTTTGCAAATTGCAAAATAGGCTACAGTCCTTTGCCGCAGTGGTGGAATTGGTAGACACGCCGGATTCAAAATCCGGTTTCGAAAGAAGTGACGGTTCAAGTCCGTCTTGCGGTACCATTATTAGAAAGCCCTGTTCATGCTCTTTATTAGAGAGTGAACGGGGCTTTTTTGTATCTGAAATTTGTGGTGCTGGTAACTAATTGATATCTTATATTCCAGCATTGATTTAGTTCGTTCAAGGAAGAAAGCTTGAAAAAAATGGCAATAGGAATATTTACCATATTAGCATTCGTTGGTAGCTTTTTGCTCGCCAGCTATTTCAGCGACCACGGTGTGAGTTTACATACACAACTCAATAAAACCATTTATTGGATAGAGTCGTTATTCGGTGATGTTCCTGAAATGGAGGAACCACCACAGAAGAAAGAACAAACTATTGCCAACCTCAAACCTAAAAAACAATACCAACATGTAGACGTCGGCAGTGCCAGAGCCTGCAAAGATACATCATTGGGTGAGGTGAAATATAAAAAGGTCGGTGATATCTATACTTGGACCGATGAAAATGATGTCTATCATGTGAGCGATAAGCCACCAAAAGAAGGTGATTACAAGTTATTAAACTATGCAGGTGAAAAGGTATTTGATTATTTCTCGTTAGACCTAAACACTGAAAGCCTTCCATATGACTTTAACCAAAAGCTAACCTTGAAGCTCAACAAGCTGTTTGAAATATATGGTCAACTGCTTGATAGGTCATCGTTAAAGAAAGTAGATATTAACCTTCGTATTTATGCATCGAAGGTCGCTTTCAACCAAATCAAAGCCAAAAACAATATGCCTGTTAGCGACAATACGCCGGGCTTTTATAGTCATGCAACTAATCAAGCACACCTATTACTCACTAATCATGCTGCAACCATGCGAACAGCAACCCACGAAGCAACTCATGCTATTAACCGAGCTATTATTGGCTATAGCCCTAAATGGCTAAATGAAGGTTTGGCTGAGTACAGTGAATATATCGAAGTTAACGGTCACAGCGGCAAGGTTTATCCAAACAAAAACTGGACTAGCAACAACCGGATGTCTGAAAAGTTATTGCCGTTAAATATGTTGTTATCTGCTACCGAGAGTGATTGGGATTCAAAATTAAGAAATGGGTTGTACGCGACGAGTTGGGCATTTATTTATTTCATGATGGATAATCAGCAAAGGAAAGGTATGCTAGCGAAGATTATAAGCAGTGAGCAGCAAAACTTGTGCGATGTTACTGACCTACAACAAGTTGAAAAGATAATGGGTAAGCCAGTTATAGGGCTGCAAAGGCAATTCGATAACTGGACTAGTTTAAAATTAAAGGCGCATAACATTTAGCTGTATAGTGCCAAGCGAAAGAAGGTAAAGGCTTAAAGATGAATGAATTTGTTGGCAAGTGGCGTATTACTCATATGGAACAATGGTCCCAGGATATGGTGGATTTAGTTGAACAAGGTTGTTTTAACTTTGGTGAAGATGACCAAGGTCAATTTGTTTTCTGTGCGGTTGAAGGCAATATGGATGTTGTTGTTAATACTAGAATGCCTGAGCTAGAATTTTCTTGGGAAGGTACAGATGATACTAGACCTGTATGCGGTAGAGGCAAAATCGAATTTCCAACACCATTTGAGGGTGAAGGCATTATTTATATTCATAATGGTGAAAGCTCAACGTTTAGTATTAAACGAATGGAGCAAGCAATGCCTGATAATGTGGTGAAACTTAGATAACATTGCATGTCTTTAAATAGTCTTGTATCAAACCCTATTTATTATTTAATTTTCCGAAATTAAATATAGCACTCTACCTGTTTGTTAAGCGGTACGAAATTCTTTCTGTAATGAGCTGTCATAAAATGGTTTTGGATAGGGTAATTGGATTAAGGTAATAGTGATGGACTTTGACGCCTCTGTAATGTCTTGTAATGTTCTTTTTTTCTACTTTGTGTTATGTTTTTTATAAGGTAGTAGGATCACATTCATTTAATCATTTTCTGGTAAAAGTAGGCGTTATTACTGATATGTCTACTTAATAATTGTTATGTGTTTAAGGAGGTTTAGTGAAAAAACCTGATATTGTAGAATTACAACGGAGTTTTAATGATTAATGTTCACAGCCCAGTCAGGCACTTAAAGTATTTAAGGCAATCTCTATCTCAAAATAATGAATCAATTGGTTTTTTTATATCTGCAGGTTGTCCGCTGTCCGTACAATTAGCAAATAAAGATGAATGGCCGTTAATCCCTGATGTCAAAAATCTAACTATTTTTATTAATGAACAACTAGTTGATAATGGAAATTATGCACTGTTATTAGGTGAGTTAACAAAGGCCGAAAAAAACCCAGAGAATATAGAAGATATATTAAGTTTCCTTAGGAGTTTAATTCTTGTTTCTAAAGGAGGGGAAGTAAGAGGGTTAAATGAAAATGATTTATTAAAGTTAGAGAAAGAAATTTGCTCTGAAATAGTTAAAAAATTGAATGTTGAATTACCTAATGAAGAAACACCATATCATCGACTTTGCAATTGGATTAGATCCATTGATAGAAAATCTCCAGTAGAGTTATTTACGACTAACTATGATTTGTTATTAGAGCAAGCACTTGAAAATTTGGAAGTTCCATATTTTGATGGTTTTGTCGGTTCTCGAAGGTCTTTTTTTGATTTAAGAGCCGTTGAAGATAATTTGATCCCTGTGCATTGGTCAAGACTATGGAAAATTCATGGTTCTATTAATTGGTATCAAGAAAGAATAGCAGGTGAAAAGAAAGTTTTTAGGTCGTCAGAAATAAAAAATGATGCGTCACATTTAATTTATCCATCACATTTAAAGTATGAAGAAAGTAGAAAAATGCCCTATTTGGCACTTATTGACCAATTAAATCGTTTTATCCGAAAAAAATCATCTCTTCTCATATTATGTGGGTACTCATTTAATGACGGACATCTCAATGACGCGATTGTTAATGCTTTAAAATCTAACCCAACGGCTATGGTTTTAGGGTTAATGTTTGAAAAATTTGAGATGAAAAATGATAAAGATGAATATATAGAGCGATATCCTGAAGCATACAGACTTGCAAAAAAACAACACAATCTGAATGTATGGACAGATGACAAAGCTATTATTGGTACTAGTTTGGGGACGTGGGATCAGATAGAAGGTGAAGATGATGATATTGACTTACTCACATTTATTGAGTCTACCAAACAAAGTGAGGAGCCGCATCAAGTTGAGCACTTAGTTAAATTAGGTGACTTTTCTGTATTCACAAATTTTCTGAAAAAAATTATAGGGTCGACTAGTGAATAGTAGAATGACAAGCAAAGAAACTTACCTAGGAGATGTTCAAGATGTTAATGGAACATCAGTTAGCATTTCGCTTTCGAAAGAATCTTTAACCGGCTTTGTTTATATAGATGGACAAGGATATCGAGTAGGGCAAATAGGTAGCTTTGTTAGAATTCCTATTGGATTTAATGATTTATTTGGAATTATTAGTCAGGTAGGCGCGAGCGCAATTCCTATCACTCAAGTTGATAATCTAAATGTTGGTAATCGCTGGATGACAATTCAATTGATAGGGGAAGGGCCAAAAAATGGGATCTTTAGAAGAGGCTTGTCTCAGTACCCAACTATTGGTGATGAAGTCCATTTAGTTTCAGAAAAAGAACTTAAAAATATTTATGGTCAACCCGACAAGCCTTATTTTGTGAAATTAGGTCATATCTCTAATGCGGATTCAATTCCAGCGTTAATAGATGTGAATAAGTTAGTTACGAGGCATTCTGCCATTGTTGGTACTACAGGCTCTGGAAAATCAACGACAGTGGCAAGCATAATGAATGCTCTCTCTGATACTGAGAAATATCCATCATCCCGAATTATTATGTTGGATCTTCATGGCGAGTACGGTCAAGCTTTGCAGGATAAATCAAATATTTATAAAATAAATGGTGATATATCCTCAAAGTTTAAAGAGAAGAAATTTCATATTCCTTTTTGGGCATTAAGCTTTGACGAGTTATGCAAAATAAGTTTTGGTGAATTTAATAATGAAAAAGATAAGAACATTGTTATGGAGAGAGTTCAAAAGCATAAACTTGACTCTCTCAACAATAACCCTAGGAAAGGGGCTTCAGCAGATACGTTAAGCGTAGATAGCCCAATTCCATTCAGTATCCATCACTTATGGCATGAACTATATATTGAAGTCTTTGGTACTTATTATAAGAGAGGAGGTCAACCATTAGATAACCTAGCTTATGATATTGATAGTAATGGAAACGAGATAAGGGGAAATCCTTTAGAAGGTATTCCTCCAATATTTAAAAATGTTACTAACGATAAAGATCTTGATGCTCAAGATAAAGTATTTCACTTAAATAGTTCACTAAATATCGGTAAACAACTTTTATTGCTAGGAACTAAATTAAGAATACCGAGATATAATTTTATTTTTAAACCTGATGAATGGTTACCAGATGCTAACGGTAATGTTACTTTTGATTTAGATAAATTATTAAAAGGCTGGATAGGTAGTGATAAACCAATTACGATTTTAGATTTATCTGGTGTACCTGCTGATATACTACAAACGACAATTGGTGCACTTCTGAGATTGCTTTATGAAGCACTTTTCTGGTCAAGAAATCTATCTCAAGGTGGTAGGCATAGGCCACTATTGTTAGTTATGGAAGAAGCGCATCTTTATTTAAATGATAAATTTGAAGGTATGGCATCGAAAGTAGTACAACGAATAGTAAAAGAAGGAAGAAAATATGGTATTGGCGCAATGATCGTAAGCCAAAGGCCTTCAGAAATCAATTCTACAATTCTTTCACAATGCGGCACCTTCTTTGCTCTTAGACTAACTAATGGTTCTGACAGAAGCCATATAACATCTGCTCTATCTGATAACCTTGATGGTTTAACAAGTATGTTACCTATATTAAGGACTGGTGAAGCAATAATATTAGGTGAAGCTGTCAAATTACCCATGAGAACGACAATCGAACCACCTCCGAAAAATAGAAGACCGGATAGCCAAGATCCAATTGTTTTCGATGAAGTAGCACACGAAGATTCCCAAAACCCTGGTGGCTGGGGTATTCCGATGGAAGTAGATCCAAATTATTCTGAGTTAGTAGAAACTTGGAGAGCACAAAACCCAAAAATTGATAAAATAAAATAAAATGGAGTAAAAAATGGACATGACTCAAGTTGGTTCAAGTAATGTCGCAGCAGTAGGTTACGATGAAGATAGCTCAACCTTACAGGTTGAATTTAACAATGGAACTGCATATCAATATTTTGATGTTCCTGAACATATTTTTGAAGGGTTACGTGACGCTGATTCCGTAGGAGGGTATTTAGCAGCTCATATAAAAGGCAGTTATAGGTACTCTAAAGTTTAAATAGATGTCATTTTTATAGTGAATTTATTGAAGCGTAAAAATATAGTATGCCGGCATGATGAGGCTGAAATTATAATAAAGGTATGATATGAAACGACTTCCAGTAGATTCATCCAATATTAAATCAATTGGTTATGATGAGAATAGAAACACTTTAGAAGTCGAATTCAATGGTGGTTCTGTATATCAATACTTTAACGTTCCTAGTAAAGTATATAATGAAATTATATCCACTAATTCTGTTGGACATTATATTTATGCCAACGTAAAGGATAAATATAATTATTCTAAACTGTCAAACATTCCATTTCGTGAACTGGAATTGACAATATATTTATACAAATTAATAGAAGCAAATAATGAATTTTTGAACGTTATATTTGAACCTGGCTTTAAAGGAATTGATGGCAGGTTATTAAGGCCGGATATTGTTTGTGACTATCACAACGAAAAGTTGATAATTGAAGTAAAAAAAGTCCCCCCCCTTACTGACAACAGAGTTACTGATTTAATAGAGCAAGTGAAGAGTTATAATGTTTTCAGTACTGATGCTCAGTTGGTTGTTACCTTTCCTGAAACACTACAAAAAAAATATGCAGAACAATTCAAAAATGAAAATATTCTTGTTTGGGATGCTCCAAAATTAGCATTGATTTTCTCTGACCAAATGGAAGTAATTCGGGAAACCCCACTTTATCCTATTCTTTTCAATGCGGGTGTTAAAGTTGAGGATAAATCTCAGTCAACGTTATTCATAGAAGAGTTGAAATCTATTAAATCAGGGAAAAAAGATTGGAGTAGGTATCAGCGATTAATTGCCAATTGTATGGAGTATTTATTTTCTCCGCCTCTTGAAAAACCACTTTATGAACTGCCTGATTCTACTAAAACAAATCGTAGAGATATAATATTACCTAACTATGCCGATAATGGCTTTTGGCAGTTTCTTCGGAATAATTATTTTGCTGATTATATTGTAATTGATGCTAAAAATTTAACAAAGCATGTTGAAAAAAGAGATGTTTTACAAGTATCAAATTATTTAAAAAAATTCGGCACTGGCTTATTTGGATTAATAATAAGCAGAAATAAACCTCATTCTAATGCGATCCTTACTCAACGAGAACATTGGATTGCAGATAATAAGTTAATAGTCTTTTTACAAGATGAAGACATTATACAAATGCTTACTTTGAAGGATAGCTCGGGAAATCCAGAAGAAGTAATTAGGCAAAAAATTGAGGATTTTCGATTAAGTTTATAAGGAGTAACACTACCATGTATCAATCTGGATTGATTTTTGACTTATTTGAAAAGTATTATGACGCAATCTTATGATGTTCAAATCAATGCTAAGGCGTGCAAACGGATACTTTACTGTTCGTTTTGCTCAAGTTTAACCAACTATAATCAACCGTCTAATATTGGCGTTAGAAGTATAAGGAAATTAAGATGTACCCTGCAGGAACTGTTTTAAAATTAAATTTCGGATCGTTTTATCATTATGGATTAGCTGATGGTGCTGGCAAAGTAATACATAATTCAAAAGCTCGCCTAAAAGTGACCATTGAGTCGTATAAAGACTTTGCTGATGGAAAAGAAATAATTGTAAGTGATATCTCAAGTAAAGAGCCAAGCAGATCTGTAACTATGGCTATGCGTTATATAGGAATGCCGTATAACCTGTTAAGTGCAAATTGTGAACAGTTTGTACGTTTGTGTCATGGCCTAGAAATTGAGAGTACCCAAGTTCAACAGTATTTGCTTGCAGCGTTCGGCGCAGGTATAGCACTAAAAAGTGATAATCCTTATGTTAAAGCTTCTGGTGGCGCTGTTGCATTAGCTAGCTATTTAACTCCTACAGAAAAAAGTCCCTTTAAAAATGCTGGTATAGCTGCATTAATTGCTATTGGTATTGTTGCTTTGGCTGGTGCGTAATATATTTCTAACCAATTGCTCAAACGAACAAAATAAGTTTGCTTTTTTCGTATCTCATTATTTTAGCCAACTATTTTTTGCCTTTTAGCCCGGCGTTACCATGGATATAGCATATGACTGATTGTAAGTATTGCGGAAAAGAACGTAAATTAACCAGAGAACATATAGTTCCAGCATATATGTATGATTTTCAGAAGGAGCTTGAGATTAAGGTTACTGGTTGGAATGAAGTCGCAGGAAAAATGGTTGGAGGCGAGTTAAAAATAAAAGATGTTTGTGCAGTGTGTAATAATGGTGTTCTCAGTGAGCTAGACGATTATTCAAAAAACCTTTTACAAACTTCTGGCTTGCTGGTTCAAAGTTATGATAAAGAACAAATCTCTTTTATATACAACTATGATCTTTTGCTTCGATAGTTGCTAAAAGTTTCTTTTAACTCTTCAAGAACAAGTGGTTCACACAAGCATCTTTTTGAAAAGCATATTCCCTACATATTGAAAGGGCTCAATCCACCTAAAAAAAATCAAGTATCACTTGTGGCGCAAATGGCTGCTCCAGAGATTGTAGAACGGTCAATTATTGAAAAGGAAAAATTTTATAAATTTTCAGCAGGATCAAATAAATTGAATCCGTTTTTAATTAGGATTTGTTATGGGGCGGTAAACGGATCTGTTGGTTACACACTTAGAATGATTATAATCGGCCCTGTCGTTTTTTATTTACTTATGTTCGATGAATGTATCTCTCCAGGACATGCAGCTACTGAAGTGAAGCGTATAATAAAGAAAGAACCAAATTCGATGTTTCTCTCAAAAAATAAAAAGCACGTGACAATAAAAGCTGGTCAAAAAAGTTGGTTAAATTTATATCAACATCAAATTGAAAGAGTTAAAAATCAGAGCTAACAAGTTAGCTAAATAGTGAGCTGCAAAGGAAAATATGTCTAGCATTATAAATTCATATCAACATTTGATTAATAGATTAAATGACGTTGTTAGAATGCTGAAAGCGCATCCTAAAATATTATCTGACGAAAAGCATAAAGAATTATACCCTGCGTATAGAAAAGCTATGTATATTGCGATTTCTTCATCGGATCTAATTATAGGGTTAAAAAATTTAGATCGTTCAGCTATTGAGAGAAATGAAATAGATGCTAATTACTTTGCTAGGCATATTGTTTTAGTATGCTACGAGTTAATTAACCATCAACAAAAGGTCTTAGATAAAAATGTTGGATTACTTTTTAAATTGGCACTGGAAGAAAATGACTTCAAAGAATACAAGTCGTTTAAAACGGAACTTAAAGATATTAAAAATGAGCATTTTGATTCCTTAAAATATATTAGAAATAATTTAATTGCACATAGGGCTGCAGACGGACTCGAAATGGCTAATGGCATGCTTAGTATAGATAATAAAAAAATATACAAAATAGGTAAATCTGTATTTGATGCTTACTTTAAATTAATTGGTTTTTATGTAGCAGCAATTGGTAAACTTTAGGTGTTGTATCAGTAAATAAACAAGGACACGTAACCTTTGGCTGCCTTTATTGCAGCTTTATCGATACAAAATCGAATCCAAATCAATGCTACTGGTTAAATGCTAATGTTTGCAATGTGGTAAAAGTGACAATTATCATAATTAATTGACTTGGATCTTTGTTAGCGAGAGGGCTAGGCTTCAAAGTAGTGAATGTGATCAAAAAGAAGTATTTAGAATAGTAATTTGTATGCATAATCATTAACCCAACGGAGTACGTTATGCATTACACTTTCGAACAATCAAACCTGCCATTTAAGCTAGAGCCAGCAATGGTTGAATACCTAACTAAAGTAATAAATACCATTCCTGATGATGAAAGTACTGCTTTTATAACAATGACGCCAGAGCCAATACTTGGACAGCCTTGTTATGAATTTGTTATTTCACTTCATCAGCCTTTTGATAGTCAATGGCAGTTGCTTAAATTAGAGGTGAATATTATTGAGAAAGATAATAAAACAGTAATACCGCTTGGCACAGTAAGTAGATTTAATCATTGGGTGCTAATTAACGATGATTTAACTGTATCAACAGAGTCAGGCCATCAACTATTAAGTTTGTGGCAACGCGATATATTAAATGACATAGCCACTTATCCTGATGTCATAAATGTTGGTATCGATAGAGATGGTAAGGAAATAATGACCGTGCCACTTACACTATAAATGGCTATAGGGTTGTAAATATTGGCTGGTGTCGATACACCCATTAATTATCGGCACTAACCGTTATCTCAAAGGTATTTGAGATGGTGGCGTAGTAAATAAAGTTTTGCTCCCATATTTGATACATCTCGGTTGCCTGTTCTATGGGGTATACACCGTGAAGATTCTGAAAAACACCTGCTTGAAAGTCAAAATCTAAGTCTTTGGCAAGCTCTGCCATATAGCCAGTGCCGACATAACAAAAGTCGGTGATGTAAATAAATTTCCAATGCTCGGCAACCTTTTCTAATCGTATTTCTACAGGATGATAACCGCCATCATCGGCGCTGTAATTTGGGTCTCTAAAGTTAATCGTTACCGCTTTCTCATTTTTATGTGGTGCAAGTAAGTCGGCAATATAAAGAGCGAATAGTGGCGAAACGGGCAGGGTTAAGCCTTCGCGTTGAATACGAATAGTCATGTTTTTTCCTTGGATTTGTTAGTTAGTTTTGGTTGATGAATTGTGTGGCATTGGTTTGTTAGTGAATAACTGCGGTATGTTTTAGGTGGTAATCAAAGATGGTGGTGTTTATTAATGGTTACATATCTCCTTGCTCTTTTAAGCTATAAAAATTACTTTCACCGATAATCACATGGTCAAGCACACTAATATCAAGTAACTTAGCAACATCAATAACGGTTTTAGTAAACTCAATATCGGCTCTACTTGGATCGGGTATCCCTGATGGGTGGTTGTGTATCAGTACAATGTTTGGTGCATTTACTATCACTGCCGTACGCAATACTTCAGCAGGTCGTAAACTGACTGAATTAACCGTACCTGACGCCACGGTTTCATAACTCATGATGGTATTTTGGTTGCTTAAATTGACTACGAGAAATTTTTCTTTTGGTTCAAATTTCAAAAAATTAAAGACTTGGTAAATACATTTTGGGTTGTTAAGTGCCTGACCTGTAATGATGCAATCAATTTCTTTGAAGGTATAGCGAACTTCAATTTCGCGTAAAATAGGCATAATGGCATTCCTGTGTTAACTAAACACCTGCACTCATTAGGTTATTTTGAACTAAAGCATGAGTGCAGGCATGGTTAATCGAGTAAAATGAAGATGATTATTTAGCTTTTTGTTTGATTGGAGCAATACGCACAAGTAATGTGTTTAACTCTCCTGCAACGACAGCTTTAATGACCGTTTCAATGGTTGGCACTAAATTTTCCATATTGCCGACATCAATAGCATTCATGCCTTTTTGTAATTCCAATGCCTTGTTGCCATGTCGTATTTCTAAAAAATACTGATTATTACGTTTGTAAAACCATGGCTTGATATTCTTTGGCACACGTATTTTTTCACGTTGTTGTGTTTCAGTATTTTTCTGCCATTTCTCCTTATAATGCGTATAACTTTCACCTGCTACATGCGCCAATGCCATCGCCTTTTGAATATCAAGCTTGGCGAGTAATCGTTCTTTATTTTTAAGTAGAGGATTAGCGTTAGTGTTTTCTGGACGAGCGATAACCTTGAGAGTACTCAATAATGGTTTAGTCATGGTATGTACCTTTTGTTGGTTGTGGATGTTTTG
>Ga0105348_1002321_pt1 | contig 11479 bp, 7 predicted proteins | sample EN8Hudsemesocosm_2_FD_83504 | JGI IMG/M metagenome (GOLD analysis project Ga0105348, IMG submission 83504) | Methane-oxidizing microbial communities from mesocosms in the Hudson Canyon - EN8C Hudson Canyon | ecosystem: Environmental > Aquatic > Marine > Cold seeps | place: Hudson Canyon... | reverse complement strand
TGGTGTCTATTTATGCGTGCAAAGCGCTCTATTAATATGAAATAATAACTTTTTTTGAAATCTAAATACTTAAAATAAACATAGCCGGCAAGCAAAAAATTGTCGATATAAGGAGCTATCAGTGTCTGCACTACTCAAATCGAGCATGAAATTTATTCTAATTGTAAGCCTAATTCTAGTAAGTTTACTCGCTTATAACTGGTCACGAGTTGCTCAACTATATGGCACGATAACGCTATTTGATGAAGGTGTGATCGTTGAAAATTTTATGAACATGAATAAAATTTTCCCCAGTGTAGAAATTGTCAGTACCTCGTCGCCTTATTTTTTTAGTTCAAAGCCTGTCGTCTTACCAACAACATATATCTACAAAGACGAGACGCATTCTATAGATTCTTTTTTAGAACGCAGTCAAACAACAGCGCTTTTAGTCCTGAAGGGAGATGACATTACGCATGAGTCCTATTACCAAGGTACAGATGAAGCAGATCGTAGAATTTCCTGGTCAGTTTCTAAGTCTTTTCTATCTGCGATATTTGGTGTGGCTGTGGAGCGGGGTGCAATCAAAAGTATTGAAGACCAAGTGATAGATTATGTGCCAGAGCTAATAGGAAGCGGGTATGAAAATGTATCGATAAAAGATGTACTGCAAATGTCTAGCGGTGTTCGTTTTGATGAAGATTATCAGAACTTTAACTCTGATATAAACCGTTTTGGACGAAATATGGCGCTTGGTGGTTCCTTTGATGACTTTGCAAAAACACTGGTGAATGAGCGTGAACCTGGCACATTCTTGCATTATGTCAGTATTGATACGCAAGTACTGGGTTGGGTTTTGAGAAAAGCCACGGGCGAAACAATTGTAGATTATTTCAATAAACATTTATGGTCAGAAATTCATCCTGAAGCAAACACATATTATGTTACCGATGGGAGTGGAGAACCTATGGTATTGGGTGGACTAAATATGCGTACGCGTGATTATGCTAAGTTTGGGCGCTTATATAGAGATAATGGACGCTGGAACGGTAAGCAGGTAATCCCTGAAGAGTGGGTTAAAAGCTCCGTGACTCCTGATGCTGAACACTTACAACCAGGGGTACGTGATAGCTCGGAAATAGATCTTGGTTATGGTTATCAATGGTGGTTACCCTTAAATGCGGATCAGGAGTTTATGGCATTAGGTGTTTATGACCAATTTATTTACGTCAACCAAAAAGCCAATGTAGTGATTGTTAAGAATTCAACAAACACGCGCTTTATGGAGAATAACTTCGAGTCAGCGCATGAGACGGTTGAAGTGTTTAGAGCGATTGTTGAGTCAATAAAGGCTGAGCAAGTAGCTTCTAATTCGATATCCGGTAAATAGAACAGTAAGTCGTTATTTGAGAGCTTTGTATGACTCAAGCCTCTGTCATTCCGGTAGTGTTTTTAGCCGGAATTGTTCACTTTGAACTAAGTGCTAAGCTGTAATGGAATACCGCAGCCGCCCAAACCGCAATACCCATCAGGATTTTTATGCAGGTATTGTTGGTGATATTCTTCTGCATAATAAAACTCAGTCGCGGGTTTTATTTCAGTAGTGATCGGGGCCAGTCCATGTTGGTTAAGTGCCTGTTGGTATCGGAATAAGCTCTGTGTCGCTAGTTCAAATTGCTCGGTATTGTAGGTGTAAATGCCTGAACGATATTGTGTACCGACATCATTGCCTTGTTGCATTCCTTGTGTCGGGTTATGAGACTCCCAAAATACTTTTAACAATGTCTTGTAGTGAATGAGTGATGGTTTGAAAATGATTAGTACTACTTCATTATGCCCTGTAGATCCTGAACAGACTTCTTGATAATTTGGGTTCGGGGTAAAACCTGCGCTGTATCCCACAGCCGTGGCATCAACACCGTCAAGCGTCCAGAGTTTTCGCTCAGCCCCCCAAAAACAACCAAGACCGAACATGGCAAGTTGTTGGTCTGCTTCAAAAGGCGGCGACATCGTGTGTCCGTTTACAGTATGAATAGCAGATATTTCCATGCATGAATCGCGGCCTTTTAATGCATTTTCAGGGCGAATCATTTTTGCGCTTTCGGGCTTGTAAAACATAATTTTCCCATACTAAATCCACATTTTATAAACTAACGCTTACTGACATTACACGAGGCTGAGATTTCGTACCATGTTTTATTATAAATTTATGATTGACATATATGTATATGCATGTAATATGGGCGGTATTATTACACGTTTAAGGGGTATCTTGTGAGTAACATAATGGAAAACTTACCTGCCGATTTTGAGCCTTGTCTTTCTTTAAACTTAAGGAAAGCAAATAGGGTTATGAGCCAAATTTATGACCATTACTTGGCTGCGTGTCACTTAAAAGGGTCGCAGTTTTCTATATTAAGAGCTACTCACTTACTTAAAAAAACGACTAATAAGGAGCTTCAAGAAGTGCTTGTTTTGGATCAGACAACGCTTTCGAGAAACCTTAAACCGCTTATACGAGATGGCTTTATTGTTACTCAGGAGGGGGAGGATCGTCGTGTTAAAGAGTTATCATTAACAAATTCAGGGCATGTCTTATTTAAACAAGCTGAACAGCAATGGGCTTTAGCTCAAGATGATGTGAAAAATAAACTAGGCACCAAAAACTCTGAATTACTTCATTCCTTGACTGAGATTATCGTTAATTTGAAAAGTTAATTTTTACCTATATACATGCATATGCATGTTAGTGATCACACATCCGTTGAAGAGGTTTTAAGATGCAGAAATCAAACATATTGAAAGAGCAGGAGAGTCTTGCCGATAAAGCAGCACGGCGTTTTTATTGGGGGATTGTTAATCACTCAAAATTGGTTGTGTTTGTGATGATGGTGATAATGGTTGGTGTGTTGTATTTTTTACCTTCACTGACTAAAGACACCCGTAGTGATGCGTTTTTAGCAGCAGATAACCCCGCATTACTTTATAAAAACAAAGTTAAAGATCAATTTGGCTTAAGTGACCCGATGGTAATTGCCATTGTTAACGAGAGTGAACAGGGGATTTATAATGCCGACACTCTCGCCTTGGTAGAATGGCTGAGTGATGCCTTATTAGACATCGATAATATTAACGTTGATAACTTAATGAGTCTGGCAACAGAGAATAATATCACCGGTACTGATGAAGGCATGGAGGTTTCTCCTTTCTTTGAAACCTTACCGCAGACTAAAGTTGAAATTCAGCAATTGCAAAGTGCGATTGATAATTTTCCACTATATCAAGGAACGCTTGTTTCAAAAGATGGTAAGGTAACCTTGATTGTGGCAGAAATAGAAGATGAAAGTTTTGTTGAAACAACCTATCAGCAGATTCAGGATCTAATTGCCAAGGCCCCTGTTAAAGGGTTGGATCAGGTTCATATCGCAGGCGAGGGGGCTGTTGCCGGTTTTCTGGGTTGGTATATTGATAATGACGCCCAGCGACTCAACCCGCTAGCGGGTGTGATTATTACGATTATTATTTTTATTGCTTTTAGACGTTTTACGCCCGCGCTTTTAGGCAATGTTATCATTGCTGCATCCGTATTGATGACGCTTGGTTTAATGGCCGCATCTGAAGTGCCTTTTTATGTCATTACCAATGCAATGCCTGTGATATTAATTGGTATATCTGTCGCTGATGCAATTCATATATTTAATGCCTATTTTGAACGCCAGATCAGCACGCCAGAAAAAAACTTAAGTGTCATTATTGTAGATGCCATGGTCGAAATGTGGCGCCCGGTTACCTTGACTACACTGACTACTGCAGCAGGGTTTTTAGGGCTATATTTCGCAGCTTATATGCCTCCTTTTAAGTTCTTTGGTTTATTTACCGCGATCGGGGTGTTTATTGCAGGTGTTTATTCAATGGTATTTTTACCTGCCGCGATCTCTATCATCAAACCAAAAGTTAGCCCGAAATTTGTTAGTAATGCCCATCTGGCAAAAAGTGATATTTTTAGCCGTTTTATTGTGTTGATTGGTACCTTTACCTTACGTTACTCGCGCACCACCATCACGGTATTTACAGTGCTTACCTTAAGTGGTTTCTATGCTGCTAGTCACTTAAGTGTAAATGAAGACCGGATTAAAACTTTTGACCCAAGTGAAGCCATTTACCAAGCCGACAGTGTGATTAATGAGCATCTTAATGGCACCAATAACCTGGATATTGTCATTGAAACCGATGTACCTGAAGGCTTGTTTGAACCTGATGTTCTGACACGCATGGCGAACCTGCAAACTTACGCGCTTTCGTTAAAGCATGTTGAGGGCGCAACGTCTATTGTTGACTACCTAAAGCAAATGAATCGTTCATTGAATGGTGGAAGTATCGGCCAATATCGTTTGCCTGAAACAAAGGCCTTGGTTGCGCAGTATTTTCTGATCTATTCAGCCTCAGCTGACCCAACTGATTTTCAGGAAGAGGTCGATTACGACTATCAGACAGCTAATATTCGAGTGACTTTAAACGACGGTGCATTTCAATCGACGAAAGTCGTGATTGAAGCATTACAGCACTATATTGATACACAATTTAATTCAGGTGGACTATCTAATGGATTAAAAGCGACCTTAAGTGGCCGCGTTAATGTCAACTATCACTGGATTAAAGATTTAGGTGAAAGTCATTTTGTGGGCCTGGGTATTGCTTTACTCCTCGTATGGCTCGTTTCCGCCGTGTTATTTCGTTCTGGAATGGCAGGTTTTTATTCTTTAATTCCAGTAGCTGGTTCTATTTTATTTGTGTACTCCACGATGGTTGTCTTGGATATTCATTTGGGTATAGGCACCTCAATGTTTGCATCGGTGGCCATTGGTTTAGGGGTCGATTTTGCAATTCATACGATTGACCGCTTACGTAGCTTGTATGCTGAACAGCAAGCTAAACAAAGTGAACCTGTAGATTTAGTCGCAGTTATAAAAGGATTTTATCCGAGTACTGGCCGTGCATTATTGTTTAATTTTTTGGCGATTGCCTGCGGATTTGGCGTGCTGATCTCGAGCAAGGTGGTGCCACTTAATAATTTCGGCACGATTGTTGTGTTAGCGGTTAGCATGAGCTTTATTGCCAGTATGACACTACTGCCTGCAATGGTTCAGGTATTTAAACCCAAGTTTATTTTAGATACAGCGCATGAAAAAACGGTCTCAAGGGCTTGGGTAAAAGCATTTGGTGTATTGTCTGGTTTGGCACTTGTGGCTGTATTTGTATTATCTCAAAAATTAGAAGCGGCTGAGTTACCTGATGCAGAATGGGTTGTTACACAAGTAAACCAAGTGGATGAGGGTGAATTTGTAAGTCGAAAGTTAGCTATGACCATGACAGATCGTCGAGGTAAATCACGTACACGTTTAACAATTGGGTACCGCAAATATTCAGGCGATCAAAAACGCACTATCATTTTTTATCGTAAACCAACGAATGTGAAAGGCACAGGTTTTATGACCTATGACTATTTCGATGCGAAAAAAGATGATGACCAATGGTTATACTTGCCTGCACTACGCAAAGTTAGACGTATCTCAGCATCAGACCGGGGAGACTACTTTTTAGGGACTGATTTTACTTACGATGACATTAAGAAAGAAGGCAAAATTGAAGCGGCCGACTTTAAATACACAACCCTTGGCGAAGAAAAGATAAGTGGTTATCAGACATATAAGCTAGAAGGTATTCCACGTTCCAAAGCAATATCAAAAGAGTTGGGATATGGGCGGGTTAATGTGTGGATAGACCAAAATAGCTGGGCCATTGTAAAAGCCGATTACTGGGATCTAAAAGAAAAATATCTCAAAACCTTATTGGTAGATGATATCCGAAAAGTTGATGACATTTGGACTCGCCACAAAATGACCGTGAATAACCATAAAACCGGTCACAGCACAGTTTTTGATTTCAGTGAAGTGGATTATAAGACGCCGGTTAAAGACAGTGTATTTACCAAACGTGCGCTTTCCAAAGGGAAGTAGAGGGTTAATGATAATGAGAACTTATAAACCTTTAGAAGTCGCCATCAGCACAATATTACTAGTAAGCACACAAGCTAGTCATGCAGAGATCAGTGGTACTTGGGAGCAAGAAGCGAGTTATGGCACCTCTCAGAACAGTTTGCAAAAACTGGAGTCAGTAATAGACGGTGAGTGGGCAGAAACAGCGGGGAGTTTCGCGTTAACGGCGATTACCCGCATTCGCTTGGATACTGAAAGTAATTTAAATACAGGAGAGTGGGCGCTAAATTATGAAAGCCGCCTAAATGATCAACGTGAATATATAGGAAACGATGGAAAGCATGGCGAAATTACCTTAAGAGAACTCTACTTTGATGCCGAATTTTGGGGTGGTTACTGGCGGGTGGGTAAACAACAGGTCGTTTGGGGGCAGTCAGACGGCTTGAAAGTACTTGATCAGGTAAATCCGCAAAGTTTTGGCGAGTTTATACTGGATGATTTTGATGACTCCAGAATTCCATTATGGATGTTAAATGTTGAAGTTGCTTTTAAAGATGATACTTTGCAAATCTTATGGATTCCCGATGCCAGTACCCATGCGCTACCTGACTTAAATACCCCTTATGCATTGACGAGCAATGAGTTAGTGCCCTCAATGCCAGTTGATGCTAAGGGGCGAGCATTAATTCCGGTCACTTTCAAGAAAAGACATGACCCAAAGCGTTTTTGGGCTGATAGCGATGTCGGCTTACGTTATTCAATATTCACCGATTCAGGTTGGGATATAACCTATAACTATCTATACCACTATCAAGATCTACCTGTGCTCTATCAGCAAGTTGTAGGGAGCGGAGTTGATACAAAGATAGAAATTATGCCGACTTTTAAGAGGAGCCATCTATTAGGCGGTACTTTGAGTAATGCTTTGGGTGATTTTACCTTGAGAGGAGAATGGGGCTACAGTACAGACACTTACTTTGTTTCAAGCAATGTTAACACTCAAGGTATCGAAAAAAGCGCGGAGTTAAGTACAGTGGTTGGTTTGGATTACCAAGGAATAAGCGATATGTTTATCAGCCTTCAATGGTTTCAAAGCCATTTGTTTGATTATGAAAAAACCATTATCAGAAACCAAAATAACCAGAATCTAACATTGCTTGTTCAACATGATTTTATGAATGAAACCTTACGCCTGGAAAGCTTGTTTATCCATAACCTGAGCCATGAAGATGGTTTAGCCAGGCCAAAAATAATCTATCAGCTAAGCAGCGATGTAGAGGTGTATACTGGGGCTGATATTTTTTATGGTAAGCCCAAAGGCTTGTTTGGTCAGTTTAGTCAGCAGGATAGGGTGAGCCTCGGGTTTAAAATAGGCTTTTGAACGTGTTATGGATATCATTCAGTTTTGTCTACATTTTTGAGTTGTCGTCTATAACGGGTAGGACTTAGATCATACCAGCTTTTGAACGCGCGGCAGAAATTAGCTGGTTCTCGGTAGCCTAGCAGTTCTGATACATCTCCTACTGCATATTTTGCTTCACCTAAGAGGCGAGTGGCTGTGATTGCGCGTTCTTTTTCAAGGATCTGCTTGTATGAAGTGTTGAAATGCTTAAGTTTTCTGTTGAGCGTTCTTTCTGACATATTCATTAGCTGACTTATTTGGGACAATCCAGGGGGTGAGCTTGGCTGCTTATTTTCATTTATACATCGGTCGAAATGCTTGTTGATGACGCTTCTGACAGCAAGATCCGGACGGTTATCAAGGTTTCGTTCATTCAGTAAGTATTGGCATTTTCGTAGATTAAATTCAAACGAGTCTTGGTCATATAAGGGGGAACGTGCAAACCACATTTGTTTTGGAATCGTTAATTTATTGCACTCTGCCTCAAAAAAAAGTTTGGAATCATGCGCATCAATCATTAATTTCCGGGTCCGTTGCTCAGTAGGTCGTTCGAAATGAAGTTCAGTGCGCCCTTTTGGTTGCTTACCTAGGATCAAAGTATTAAGTACCTCGAAAGCGCGCATGAACGACTCAAAAAAAACCGCCTTCAATTCAGGTGATCCAGTGGTGTCACGCACAATAATGTCGAATGATTCATCGTGTTCAACGATATGACCGGTATACGTGTCAAAGCGAATTTGCCCCCATTCAAGGAAAGTCGCTAAAGCTTTACCTAGTGTCGGCGCACTAATGGCAGCATAACCAACCGGCCCATGGCTATTGATGCCCAAATACTCTCCGAGAATGGTTGGCCATATTATGGTATGACTATGTTGCTTTAAATTCCGTATTATCTTAACAACCGTTGTGAGGTCAATATTATCCACTTGTTCTAGCGTTTCAACGGTCATTTCAGTACCTTCCAATACCTTTTCTGTCGGTGCGAAATTAAGATTCAATGCTAGAAAAAAATAGGCTTTATTAATTTGTTGGGTATGCAGCATTGCTAAAAACCATAAGAAGTGGCAGTTAATGATAATAAAATAGTCAATTAAAGAAAAGCAGAAGTTAAGTAAACTAAGTTAGAGTAACCATTCAAACTTGGAGGCAAAGACTATGCAAGCAGTAAATACAACTAACGAAACAGATTATGCGTCAATATGGCAAGGATCAGTATCCAATATAGCTTGGGGTACGTTATTCTTATTTGCCTGTATTATTTTTGCTTATGTATTCGTAGTTACATATACATTGGTGGGCCAAGTTTCTTACCCTGTTGCGACGTTAATTTGCTCTTACTTGGCCTTTGCAAGCTTTACAGTAATGCACGATGCTGGTCATGGGAGTATCTTTAAAATGGGTTCGAGGTTTAAACCAATTGAGAGCTTGATTGGTTGGATCGCATCTATTCCTATGGTGATTGTGCCATATCGTATTTTTCAAAAAATACATGATCGACACCATGCTTTTACCAATGACCCAGAGCGTGACCCTGATTATATTCCTGAGCAGAAAACATGGTTTCGCCTTCTACTTAGCCTGTATTACACCCCCATTAAATATCATGTTATGTCACTTACATCGTTACGCAAAATAAAAGTTATTCGCAATACTTATGCGAGTTCGATTGCTTATATGATTGGTTTGTATGGTGTTCTCATTGCACTTGCAGTAAATGGCTATGTATTGGAAGTCATGTGTTTTGCACTCATCCCGGTTGGGGTTGCCTTATTTTTTCTTGTTATGTTTTTTGATTACGTACCTCATCATCCACATAAATCACTAGGGCGCTATCAAAACACTCGGATATTTGAAGGTCGTGTTTTGAATGTACTGTTACTCGGACAAAACTATCATTTGATCCATCATCTGTATCCACGGTTACCTTGGTATCAATATGAAGGTGTATACAAAAATATTTTGCCAGAACTTGAACGTAATGGTGCACCTATCGAATCGGTTGGTTCAGGTGAGAGGGCAAGGTTTATGCAATCGCCAATGGCAAATAAGCTTCAACATAATGCTGATCCAATTCACAAACTATTGAAAGTATCAAATATCGAACATATTACAGCTGATGCGTTGGCTGTTAGTTTTGAGTTACCGCTTGGAGAGACATTAGAGTATAAATCGGGGCAATATATAATGCTCAGTAAATGGTTGGCAGGAGAGCAACAAACACGCTGTTATTCTTTATGCAGTGCTCCTAATAAGGGACTACTTAAAATTGCCGTCAAGCAGACGCCTGACGGCTTGGTTTCTAAGTATATGAAACAAACTTTGCAGGTTGGAGATGAGTTAATTATTCAAGGGCCATTTGGTGATTTTATTTACCCCCCCGCACATGAAAACAAAATTGATAATTTAGTGTTACTTTCAGGGGGGAGCGGTATCACACCGTTACTTTCAATCCTTGAAACCGCTTTGCGAGATAAGAGTATTGACCATATCTACTTAATTTACACTTGTCGAGATGTTCGCAGCATCATGTTTTTTGAACATTTAAAAGCCTTAAAGGATGAGTACTCAGACCGGTTTCACCTTAACTTTGTTATTACTGACAATATCAGAAAGGAATATAGTAGTTCTCAACTCGGTTTTGATGAGGTTACTGAATTTGTACTTGAGAAAACGGGGCGTTTAGATAAGGATATGCTTGTATCCTTACTTCCGTGGTTAAGTATTGGTTCGGAAGTCGCTACGTCTGTAAATGCTATAGATAATACTGAGTATTATATCTGTGGACCCGAAGGCCTGAAAAATACGGTCATAGAAAGCCTGGGATTCTTTCAAGTCGACCCAGAACGCGTTCATGTGGAGCAGTTTATTACAATGATAACCAAGCCAGAAGGCAAAATGCACAGCGTCGATATTACTTTGGCCGGAGGGCAGCAACACACCTTAAATGTGGCGTCTAATCAGAATGTTCTGGAAGTAGCGAAGATTGAAGGTGTTAAGTTGCCCCATGCTTGTGGAAATGGCACCTGTGGTTCATGTAAGCTTAAAGTAAGCAGTGGTGAGGTTGTCGAAATACCTGATTTAGTACCCGGGATTTTAGTAAATGAAAAAGCGGCGGGATATACGCTCGCTTGTCAGTGCCGGCCTTTGAGTAATATTAGCTTATCAGAGAACTTGAATTAGCTTGATAGTATTCCAATAGACCTACTACTTTATAGGCCTACATTTATTTTATAGGCCTACATTATTTTTTTGGAGAACTTGTTCGGCGCGGTAACTCGAGCGTACCATCGCGCCTGAAACAACCTCCATAAAGCCTTTGTCTAAACCCCATTGACGGTATTTTTCAAACTCTTCAGGCGTGATATAGCGATCGATTTCCAGGTGGTTCAGCGTTGGCTGTAAATATTGACCCATTGTGAGAATATCAACATGGTTAGCACGTAAATCATCCATGGTTTTTAGAATCTCATTTTCTGTTTCACCCAACCCCAGCATAAGACTGGTTTTTGTGAGTATTTCGGGCTTATATTTTTTGGCATGTGCCAGAACCTTAAGTGTTTGTTCATAACTTGCACGTGGGTCGCGTACAGGGTGGGTTAAGCGCTTAACCGTTTCTATATTTTGTGCAAACACAGTAATACCACTATTAACGACGGTTTCAATGCTATCCAATATGCCTAGAAAGTCAGGCGTTAGGACTTCAACATCAAGTTCCGGGTTTAGCTGTTTAACCTTTACCACAACATCTGCGTAATGTTGTGCACCACCATCTGCTAAATCATCTCGGTTTACGGAGGTGAGTACTAAATATTTCAAACCCATGAGCCTCACAGATTTAGCAGTATTAGCGGGTTCATCCTGATCCAGCCAGCCTTTGGGGTTACCGGTATCCACTGCGCAAAATTTGCAGGCGCGTGTGCATACATCGCCCATTAACATAATCGTTGCAGTACCAGAACTCCAACATTCACCAATGTTTGGGCACATTGCTTCTTCGCAAACGGTTGCCAGTTTATGCTGTTTAACGGTTTTTTTTACTTCGCTATAAACTGGGCTGCTTTGGGCTTTGATGCGTAACCAGGACGGTTTACGTTTACTTGGA
>Ga0105348_1002308_pt1 | contig 11510 bp, 9 predicted proteins | sample EN8Hudsemesocosm_2_FD_83504 | JGI IMG/M metagenome (GOLD analysis project Ga0105348, IMG submission 83504) | Methane-oxidizing microbial communities from mesocosms in the Hudson Canyon - EN8C Hudson Canyon | ecosystem: Environmental > Aquatic > Marine > Cold seeps | place: Hudson Canyon... | reverse complement strand
TTATTTAGCACTGTCAAATGTTGCTTGTTGTGGTGGCTCTTGGTTAGTACCTAATCACGTAGTGGAAAATAAAAGCTGGTCTGATATTACTAAGTTATCTCTCGAAGCTCTTAATTTCGTAAAATAAGTTTTATATAACAAACTTCGTAAAATAAATTTAAAAAGAAATTGGCTTTCTTTTATTCTTCTTAGCAGTACCTTCATTTGTAGGTACTGCTATTTTTTTTCTTTCATTTTTTTGTTGGTTTGAAGGGAGAAGAATGGATGATTCATCAACATTCATTGCTTGATAGGAGGTTTCTTCAACAGAATTGTCAAAATTATTATCTGTTAAGTCTTCAGTTAAGCTTTCATTGATAACAACTTGTAAAACTTCACCATTAAATTCAACAATATCATTATGATAAACTTTTTTCCTTTTTTGGTATTCTACTTCACCATTAAGAAGTACATAACCTTCACTAATAACGACTTTTGCTTCTCCACCACCGGTAACTAAATCAGCAATCTTAAGTAGTTTGCATAATTCTATTGGCTGTTGATCGAGTTGTATTTCTAAATAGTTTTCTGACATGTTGTTCTCAAATTTGAAAAGAAATTGCATCCTAGGGACTATTTTATCATTATTAATTTAAATAAACTTTCAATATTTTCTTAAATATAAACAGTTGGTTAGTGTTTTTGTTTATGTTATCAATGCAAAAAGAATCAAAAATAGCTTGAATAAGTGGTACGACCAGTGTTTTAATCAGTGTTATTACCTATAGTCATATACTCAGGTGAACTCGAAAGTACCGGGTTTAATTGGGGATTTATTGAATATAATCACAGCACCATAAATTACTTCAGTGGTAGGAGCAAAACATGCTTAGTTACAAAGCGCCAATAGCAGACATTAAATTTTTAATTGAAGATGTATTTGATTATTACAAACATTATAAAAAATATCCTGAATTTGAAGAGGCAACACCCGATTTAAATGATGCGATTCTTCAAGAATGTGCAAAGTTTTGTGAGAATGAGCTATTACCATTATACCAAAGTGGTGATAATGAAGGTTGTACTTATGATAATGGTAATGTAATTACGCCCAAAGGTTTTAAAGAAGCCTATAACAAATATGTTGAGGGCGGCTGGCAAAGTTTATCTCATCCTGTTGAGCATGGTGGTCAAGGTTTACCACCATCATTAGGTATGGTTAAAGCAGAGATGATGGGCACTGCTAATTGGTCTTGGGCTATGTACCCAGGTTTAAGTCATGGTGCAATGAATACAGTGCAAACACATGGTAACAAAGAGCAAAAAGAATTGTATTTAACTCGTTTAACTGAAGGTACTTGGACAGGTACTATGTGTTTAACTGAGCCGCAATGTGGTACTGATTTAGGACAAGTTAAAACGAAAGCTGAGCCTAATGGTGATGGTACATATAACATTACCGGCACTAAGATTTTTATTTCAGCAGGTGACCATGATTTAACAGATAATATAATTCATATTGTTCTTGCTAGACTTCCCAATGCACCTGCAGGTACTCGTGGCATTTCTTTATTTATTGTTCCTAAAATTAAAACTGATGCGCAAGGTAATCTAGGTGAATCGAATCATGTTACTTGTGGTTCAATTGAAGATAAAATGGGCATTAAGGCTTCAGCAACGGCTGTATTAAATTTTGACAATGCGGTTGGTGAGTTAATTGGTCCAGAAAATAAAGGTTTAGAATGTATGTTCACCTTTATGAATACTGCGCGTGTAGGAACAGCCTTACAAGGTGTTTGTTCTGCAGAATTGGCTTATCAAAACTCTTTGATTTACGCGAAAGAACGTTTGTCTATGCGTTCGCTTACAGGGAAAAAATTTCCCGATCAAGTTGCAGACCCAATTATTGTTCACCCTGATGTTCGTAAAATGCTTATGACCCAAAAGGCTATCTCTGAAGGTGGCCGTGCTATGATTTATTATACCGCTAAGATTGTTGATGATATTGAAATGGCAAAAACTGATGCTGAAAAATCAGCAGCAGATGACCGTTTAGGTTTTATTACGCCAATTCTTAAAGCTTTTTTAACAGAGCTTGGCTCAGAAAGTGCGAACCATGGTTTACAAATATTTGGTGGTCATGGCTTTATAAAAGAGTGGGGCATGGAACAAATAGTTCGTGATGCTCGAATTGCGACTCTTTATGAAGGAACAACAGGCATACAAGCGTTAGATTTACTTGGCCGTAAAATTTTACTTACTCGCGGTAAATCATTAAAAGCATTTGCTAAAGAAGTCTTAACGTTTTGTAAAGATAAAAGTATGATTTCAAGTAATCCTCATAAACGCCAAATGAATAAGTTTATTTGGCCTTTGAGTAAAGCGGTAGCAAATTGGCAACAATACTCGCTTAGGTTGGCTCTTAAAGCGAAGAAAGATAGAGATATTGTTGGCTCAGCTTCAGTTGATTATTTAATGTTTTCGGGTTATATCGTAATGGCATATTTTTGGGCTCAAATGGCACAGTCATCTTACGAAAAGCTTGCAACTGATGTGGAAAATCGTGATTTTTATCGTGCAAAAATTAAAACTGCAGAATTCTACTTTGAACGCATGTTGCCACGAACTAAATCATTAGCGAAAACTATGATGGCAGATCCTAAAACCTTGATGCAGCTTGATCCTGAATTGTTATCATTTTTATAGGTTAAAATTATCAAATAAGAAACGCACAAGCCAAACCTTGTGTGTTTTATTATGTTCAGGGTGAGCGAGTAGATTTTTGCTCCTGCAAAAACTGCACTTCCGCCATCCTTGACGGCCGTATTTTGCGGTGCTATGACGTTACAAGGATGTAATTTATCAGATAATGCAGGATGCATATTGTCCTGATGGCAAAAAGCGTGTACGTGTATTTTATCAAAAATTAGTTTTTTAATCCCATAATCCAGCCCATTAGCTTTCTAGTCACTTTTTGGATAGGCTCTATTGATAGTTCATTTGGCTCAATAGATAGTTGGCTGTACTGTAGTTGTGAAAATATAGTGCGCATCATCTGTGCATCTGTTTCAGGATCTTTTTTATTGAAATAGCTCGCTAGTTTAGTAAATGGTTTTAGCTGAGATAATTCATGCTCCTGAGCTAATTGATTCAGCTCAGGACTGACTTTCATCGTGGTAAACATTAATTGTTCTACAGCAAGAGGAACGGTTTCTTTTTTAATATTTTCAAGTAAATAATTAGCCGTCATTTCTGCTAACTTTTCACGCAAGTCATTTTTTACAGAAACTTTCCTAAAGGAGGACTTCTCAATATTTTCTAGAGAAGTAAATGCTTTGGATAAAATCGAGTCAGTTCTAGCTCTAAGGTACTCTGAGTTTAACTGAAATGCTTGCTGCACTAATTCACCTATATCTTTGAAATAATAAGTAGTCAAAGACAATTGAATTTGTGCATAGTTTGCAATAGCTCTGTGAGTCGTTCCTTTAATACCATTAAGTGCTAATACCTCAATAGCGGCCAAAAGTATTTTCTCTCGAGTGCGCTCACCTTTTGAACGTCGTTGCACAGTTTTACTATTAATGGGTTTGCTTTGAACTATAAGAGCTTGAGCTGTTGGCATTTAAACATCTACTAATTATGAAAAATCTAAGGAATTAACTTAATTTTAACATTATTTTAAAAAACGTTGCAATTTTGTTTTAATACTAACTTATATCTTGTTTACCGCTTGAGCTTGAAGCAATCAGTTCGCTGCTATCAAAATCATCAACGCTAATAATGGCTTTTCTTCCTAGTTCTGCTTTTATCAGTAATTGTGCTTCTTTCTCGGTAATTGCATTTGCAGCTAAACCAAGCTCGGCTGCATTATCTAATTGATAGAATGGTAATTTTTTATCAATGGCTATGCAGACCTTGGCAAAAATAGGCTCACAAGCAATAATATCTTCTAAGGTTTGTTCTAATATGCCAAAAACATTTTTACCATCTCTTGTTAAATATTGCCATTTGCCAAGCCTATCTCTTGCCTTACTAGGTGTTTGTAATAGGCTTGCAACTTGATGATCTAAATTGTCTGAAGGTTTAGTTAGCCAAGATCCAAAAGGGAAGATAACAAGTCTTAAAGTATGGGCAAGCCATCGGTTAGGAAAATTACTTAATAAAGCATCAATGGCTTGTTGAATATTATATAAAGAATCTTCAAGAGCCCATTGTAATAAAGGTAAGTCATCAGTTTGCCTACCTTCATCATTAAAACGTTTTAGGCAGGCACTTGCTAGATATAAGTGACTTAGCACATCACCTAAGCGAGCTGATATTCGCTCTCTTCGTTTTAAATCCGCACCCAGGGCCAACATGGCAATGTCGCTAAGCATCGCTAAATTAGAACTAAAGCGAGTTAGTAGTTGATAATAACGCTTGGTTTGATCGCTAAAAGGTGATGATATAAAGCGTGCACCTGTAATTGAACACCATAAACTACGACTAATATTGCTAATGCTAAACCCAATATGGCCAAATAATGCATGATCAAAATCATTTAATGCTTTCTCTGCGTTACTTTCATTTGCCGCTTCTAGCTCAGCTAAAACATATGGGTGACAACGAATTGCACCTTGACCGTATATGATTAAACTACGCGTTAGAATATTCGCACCTTCGACAGTAATAGCTATTGGGGCACCTTGGTAACCTCTGGCAAGGTAGTTACTAGGTCCCATACATATGCCTTTACCGCCATGAATGTCCATAGCATCAATAATAGATGAACGCATTTTTTCTGTTAAATGGTACTTAGCAATGGCTGAAATTACTGATGGTTTTTCGCCAAGATCAATTGCCCCCGTAGACATAGTTGTTACAGCATCCATTAAATAAGCGTTGCCTCCTATGCGGGCTAAGGCTTCTTCAATGCCTTCCATTTTTCCTATGGGTAATTTAAATTGTCGTCGAATTCGGCTATAAGCCCCGGTAGCTAATGCTGTAGCTTTTACACCACCAGTACTGTTTGATGGTAATGTTATAGCGCGACCTACAGATAGACACTCAACTAACATTCGCCAACCTTGGCCTGCCATTTCTTTACCGCCAATAATGTAATCAAGAGGCACAAAAACATCTTTACCCTGTGTAGGGCCATTTTGAAAAGGTACATTCAATGGAAAGTGTCTACGACCTATCGTAATCCCTTCAATATTTGTAGGAATTAAAGCACAAGTGATACCCAGTTCTTTGATATCTCCAAGTAAGCCCTCAGGGTCTTCCAGCTTAAAAGCTAAACCTAAAACGGTAGCAATAGGAGCTAGCGTGATATAGCGTTTATCCCAATTAAGCTTTATGCCTAGAATTTCTTTATTTTCAAAAGTTTGTTGGCAAATAACGCCAGTATCAGGAATTGCGCCAGCATCTGAACCCGCTTCTGGACTAGTTAATGCAAAGCAAGGAATCTCTTCGCCAGTAGCTAAGCGTGGTAAGTAATAATCTTGCTGGTCTTTAGTTCCGTATTCCTGTAATAATTCCCCAGGACCAAGAGAGTTTGGTACACCTACTGTACTTGCAAGCACTGAGCTTACACCCGTTAATTTTTGTAATACTCTTGATTGTGCGAAAGCTGAAAACTCTAAACCACCATATTGTTTCTTAATGATCATGGCAAAAAACTTATTATCTTTTAAAAACTGCCAAACTTCGGGTGATAAATCTGCAATTATATGGGTAGTCTGCCAATCATCTACCATTGCACAAAGATCTTCTACAGGCCCTTCTAAAAAGGCTTTTTCTTGAGCACTAAGGCGAGGTTGAGGATAATTATGCAGTTTTGACCAATTAGGATTGCCTCGAAAAAGCTCTGCATCGAACCAAGTCGTGCCTGCATCTATTGCTTGTTGTTCAGTTTCAGACATTTGCGGCATTATTTTTTTGAATAACGTTAACAACGGCATACTGATAAATTGCTGACGAATATTATCAAGGTTAAGGGGGAGTGCGATAACCCCAAAGAGTAACCAAGATACAAACCCTATAATATTAAAAAAAGTTCCGACAGCCATTAATGCAATAAATGCAAAGGTAAAAGTTGATAGCGAAGCTCTTGAATAGCTCATAAACCAAATTAATGAAAGTGCTGCAATTAACCAGAGGGAAATATCCACAAAATATCCTTGTTTTTGTTACATTGAATAAAAGTAATTGTATAATCTATTTATAGATTAAATTAACAGGATAACCAAGCATTTATTTTGATTATGTTGTTATATAAGTTGTGGTTTTATTTAGGTTTAGTTTAAGGTTGAATTATGTGTGAGCTTTTGGCAATGTCAGCAAATGTACCAACAGATATTTGTTTTAGTTTTAGCGGATTAATGCAACGTGGTGGTAACACAGGCCCTCACAAAGATGGTTGGGGTATAACTTTTTATGAAGGTAAAGGCTGTCGTAGTTTTAAAGATCCAAAGCCAAGTGCCCATTCACCTATTGCCGATTTAGTCACGCAATATCCGATGAAAAGTGAATCAGTAGTTTGTCATATTCGCCAAGCAAATTCAGGGGGTGTTTGCTTAGAAAATACTCATCCATTTATCAGGCAGATGTGGGGTAAGAACTGGACTTATGCGCATAATGGTCAATTAAAAAACTTTGAAAAAACGCTACCGATTAAACTGCATTTACCTATTGGTACTACAGATAGCGAACATGCTTTTTGTTGGATTTTAGATCAACTCCATTATGAATATGGCTCTGAGCAACCATCATCTGAAGTATTATTTAAATTTATAGCGTCATTAACAAATAAAATTGATGCGCTCGGCGTTGCCAATATTATTATTAGTGATGGGGAATGTTTGTTTGCCTATTGCTCTAATAATTTGCATTGGATAACTCGGCGTGCACCATTTGGTAAAGCCAGTTTAATTGATGCTGAAATGGCAGTTGATTTTCATCAGGAAACAACAGACAAAGATATTGTTACTGTAATTGCGACTCAACCACTTACTGATGATGAAACATGGCACAAGATGAGTGCAGGGCATTGGCATTTATTTCGTTTAGGAGAATCAATTTCTTGTGGCAATGAAGATATAAATTAAGCATTAATACCAACTTCTTGCATATTTAAACTGAACACGTTAGTTTTTATGTCTAAATAAAAATAATAATTATAAAGGGAGTTTTCATGCGCGCACAACTTTCAACGATTGCACTTGCTGTTTTATTAGCAGCTTGCCAACCTGATCCTACAACGAATACTCAACACAGTAACCAAAACAGCGACTCACCAAGTGTGACAACTAAAGAAGTTTCAGCCACTCAAAGTGAAAGCGAACGTATTAATGACTGGTTTGCAAAGAAATATGAAGAACAGCTGCAATCAAGTCCAATGATGCTGACTTTCTTGGGTCGTAAAGAGCATTACGATAAAATTGATGTAATGACAGAGTCGGAAGAAATTCGAAAATTAGCACTACAAAAGCAAAACGTTGAAGAGCTAAAGTCTAACTTTGATTACAATAAACTTAATGATGAAGCTAAAATATCTTACGATATTTGGGTTTATCAATATGAAGATGCGGTAGAAGGTCAGCAGTATATTCAAAATGGCTATGTATTTACTCAAATGCAAGGTATTCAAGCATTTGCAGCTCAATTTTTAATTAATTTTCATAAAGTTGATGAAGAAAAAGATATGCTTGCCTATATAAAGCGTATTTCAGGAATATCTCAAGCAATATCAGATTTACTTGTTAGAGCGCAAAAAAATGCGAGTAAAGGTGTTAGACCTCCTAAATTTGCCTATGAAGGCGTTATTGAACAGTCACAAGCATTAATTACAGGTCTTCCTTTTACAAATGAAGGTGATGACTCTGCTTTGTGGGCTGATGCGAAACGTAAAATAGCAAGTTTGCTTGAGACAAACAAAATAGACCAAGCAAAAGCGGATGAGTTACTAACGCAAGTTAAACATTCGTTAAATAATTACTTTTTGCCAAGCTACCAATCTCTTGTAGTTTGGTTTGAAAAAGATATCGTCAATACTGATGAAGTTGCGACAGGTGTGGGTAAACAACCTAATGGTGAAAATTATTATAACTACAGTTTAAAAACATCCACTACAACTGAGCTTACTGCATCTGAAATTCATGAAATAGGCTTATCTGAAGTGGCGCGTATCACGACAGAGATGATTGCGATTAAAGATAAGGTCGGCTTTGAAGGGGATTTACTAGCCTTTTTCGATTTTATAAAAACAGATCAGCAATTTTTCTATCCCAATACTGATGAAGGTCGCCAAGGTTATATTACAGATACAGAAAATTATTTATCAGAGATGAATAAGCAACTACCAAATTTTTTTGGTATTCTACCAAAAGCAGATCTTGTGGTTAAACGTGTTGAATCTTTTAGAGAGCAAGATGGAGCAGCTCAACATTATTTTCCTGGCACTCCTGATGGTTCAAGACCAGGGATTTATTATGCTCATTTATCTGATATGAGTGCGATGCCTAAAAACGAAATGGAAGGCATCGCTTATCATGAAGGAAATCCTGGGCATCATATGCAAATATCTATTGCTCAAGAATTAAGCGCTGTTCCACAATTTAGAACCCAAGCAAATTTTACCGCTTATGCCGAAGGTTGGGGGCTTTACTCTGAGTTATTAGCAAAAGAAATGGGCGGTTATCAAAACGACTTTTCTGATTTTGGTCGATTAGTGAATGAAATATGGCGCGCAGTTCGTTTAGTGGTCGATACAGGATTACATTCAAAAGACTGGACTGAAGCGCAAGCGATTGCTTATTTTACAGAAAAAGCACCGGTTTCAGCTCAAGCGATTAAATCAGAAGTTAGACGTTACATCGTTTGGCCTGGGCAAGCGACAGCTTACAAAGTTGGTATGTTGAAAATTATTGAACTTCGTACCCATGCAGAAAAAGAATTGGGTGATAAATTTGATATTAAAGGTTTCCATGACACTATTTTAGGTGGTGGCTCTTTACCGCTATTTATTTTAGAGCGTCGTGTCAATGCTTGGATTGCTAAGAATAAATGATGTTCACTTAGAAATAAACGTCCAAGGCTTAATGATTAGGGCGTTTATTTTGAGTTCATCAATAACATTGGTATAAGCTATTTTTTAGTCGATTTATCTTCTGTAGTATAGCTTGATAATTGGGCTTCAAATTGCTCATTACCTGCTTTTATTTGGTAAAGCTTTACTAATAAATAATTAAGTTCAGGAGCAAACCAAGCATAAGTAATGCGCTCTTTTTCTTTTATTTCACGTTTAAAGCGAATAGTTTTAAGCAAACCATAGGGTAGAATTAACTCTTCTTCACCATCATACTGATAGACATAATCCTTAATTGAACCCGAAGTATTGATAACAGAATAAATGTAACTTTTTTGTTTGGCATCAGCTATTAGGTTCAATCGGTGTTGAAGATGATAACTAAGTTTGTCTTGTAAGTTATTAGAAAAATCTACTGTGTGATCTCTTTTTCGTGCAACATCTTCTGCGTGGTTTTTTGCTGCGTCATAACGCCATTCATAATATTTGTCTTTACCCGTACCTTCTCGGCTGTATTTATAATGGTGTGGTGTTACTTGGTTATTGATTATCTGTAGAATTGAGGTTTCACTACGAGTCTGTGAGAAAATCAGCCATTCAACATAGGTTTTATAATGATAATCAACAGAGCCATCTGCTTGATAGCTCAGTTGCCGAACAGCCGTACCTACAGGATCTGATTTATGTAATACCGTGTATTGTGCAGAAAATTCAGGGATAGTTTGCTTGTTTGGGGGTTGATGCTGTGCAGCGTTGGCAAAACTAATAAATGATAAAAAGACAAGTAAAAAAAGTAAAGGTGATTTAATTAACACAAATAATCCTGCAAAAGTATAAAGGTAAAAGAAGACGAATTACCCTTATACTAACAGCTTATTAGTCGTTCGCATAACCATAAGTTGGTAAGGTACGACCGTCTAAAATTGCGAATTCATTTTGATCTTTTGTTTCCATGCTAAGACGGTTTTGACATAGCCATTTTACCACCAAAGGGTAAATTCTATGTTCTTGTACATGTACTCGTGCTGCTAAATCGTCACAAGTATCACCGTCAAATATAGGCACTTTTGCTTGTAAGATAACAGGGCCACCATCTAGCTCTTCAGTAACAAAATGCACACTAACACCATGCTCTGTATCGCCAGCATCAATGGCTCGTTGATGAGTATTAAGGCCTTGGTATTTAGGTAGCAAGGATGGGTGGATGTTTAATAGTTTACCTTGATAATGTTGTACGAAAGCAGGTGTTAATATACGCATAAAACCTGCAAGCACGATAATATCGGGGCGGAACTGATCAATTTTAGAAACTAGTGCTTGATCGTAACTTTCACGACTTTCAAAATCTTTATGCGAAAGAGCAGCCGTTCCAATCTCGGCGTCTTTGGCACGAGTTAACCCGTAAGCATCACTTTTATTTGAAACTACGCCAACGACAGAACCAGGGTAATCGGCAAATTCGCAGGCATCAATAATTGCCTGTAAATTAGTGCCACTGCCTGAAATTAATACCACTATTCGGCTAGACATTTATTTTCCTAATATCGGTGTAATAAAAAGGGCTAAAATATAGCCCTTTTTATTAGTGTTTGATTTGGGTGTTGCTTAAGAGAAAACAACCTGTTCTTCACCTTCGGCTTTATCAGCGATTGCGCCAATGTGCCAAGCTTTTTCACCATGAGCAGTTAATATTTCAATGCTTTGTTCAACTTTATCTTGAGGAACAACGATGATCATACCAACACCACAGTTAAAGGTGCGGTACATTTCGTGTTCAGTGATATTGCCATTTTCTTTTAACCAATTGAAAATTTCAGGCCATTGCCAGCTTTCTCCATTGATAACTGCTTGTGCTGTTTCAGGTAAAACACGTGGGATATTTTCCCAAAAACCACCACCAGTAATGTGTGAAAGCGCGTGAACATCAACATCTTTCAGTAATGCTAATACAGATTTTACATAAATTTTTGTTGGTTCAAGCAAATGTTCGCTAATAGCCTTACCATTTAGCAATTCACTAGTGTCAGTGTTATTTACTTCTAGTACTTTACGAATTAACGAGAAACCATTTGAGTGAGGTCCAGAAGCACCTAACGCAATTAACTGATCGCCTGCTGACACTTTTGTGCCATCAATCAAACGTGATTTTTCAGCAATTCCGACACAAAAACCAGCGATGTCATAATCACCTTTATGGTACATGCCTGGCATTTCAGCTGTTTCGCCGCCAACAAGAGCACAACCTGCTTGAATACAACCCTCAGCTATGCCTTCTACTACAGATGAAGCAACGGCAACGTCCAGTTTTGCTGTGGCGTAGTAATCAAGAAAGAATAAAGGCTCAGCACCTTGTACTATTAGATCATTTACACACATAGCAACTAAATCGATACCAACGGTGTCATGTTTTGCTAAATCAATCGCTAAACGTAATTTGGTTCCCACGCCATCTGTGCCAGCAACT
>Ga0105348_1002305_pt1 | contig 11512 bp, 9 predicted proteins | sample EN8Hudsemesocosm_2_FD_83504 | JGI IMG/M metagenome (GOLD analysis project Ga0105348, IMG submission 83504) | Methane-oxidizing microbial communities from mesocosms in the Hudson Canyon - EN8C Hudson Canyon | ecosystem: Environmental > Aquatic > Marine > Cold seeps | place: Hudson Canyon... | reverse complement strand
TGATGTTGGCGTTTATCATCATTCCCGCTGGCCTGATGCTCGCGCCCAAGGGCGAACCGCGCGACAAGGGCGATAACTCGGCGGCCTTTACCACACGTTTCTCAACCTTTACAGAACGTCATCAAGCGATGGTGCTGTGGCTGAGTGTGGTGATCGCGATAGTGAGTGCTTATGGGATTAGTCGGCTAGAGGTGGAAAACCGCTTCATCGATTATTTCCACAAGTCGACGGAGATCTATAGAGGTATGACCGTTATTGATCAAAGTCTAGGGGGTACGATTACCCTTGACGTGATCATTGATGTCGATCCTGGGTTGCTGGAAGACGAGTACGTCCTGTCGGCTGGTGGTGTCGCGAACGAAGATGATCCGTTTGGTGAGGCGGATGCTTTCGATGAGGCGGATCCCTTTGCTGATGCAGAACCGTTTGCCGAAGTGGACGCCTTTGCCGAAGATGACCCCTTTTCAGAGCAGAACCCCGAGGCGCAGCCGCGTAATAGCTATTGGTTTTCCGTGGCGGGGTTGGAAGAAGTCAGGGCGTTGCACGACTATCTTGATTCTCTGCCTGAAGTCGGCAAGATTCAATCGGTTGCGACAGCCTTTCAGGTGGCCAATGACATTAATGGCGAGCGCCTCAATGACTTTGAGTTGGCACTGCTGAAGCAATCTCTGCCGGAGGAAATTACGTCTGTATTGGTGCGCCCTTACTTGTCGGAGTCGGCGAACCAGACCCGCATTGCTATGCGCATAAAAGAGACTGACCCGAACCTACGTCGCGCCGAGCTGATTGAAAAGATTCGACGTCACGCGATTGACGAGTTGGGTTTTAAAGAAGATCAGGTGCATTTCAGCGGTTTATTGGTGCTTTATAACAATATGCTGCAGAGCTTGTTCAGCTCGCAAATTGTCACGCTGGGCGCAGTGTTTATCGGCATTATGATGATGTTCTTGGTACTTTTTCGCTCCGTGAGCTTGGCGTTGATCGCCATAGTGCCGAATATGCTGGCGGCCTCGGTGGTGCTTGGCGCCATGGGTTTATTAAACATACCGTTGGATATGATGACCATCACCATTGCCGCCATTACGGTGGGCATTGGGGTGGATGATACCATTCATTACATACACCGTTTTAAGACCGAGTTTGCCCGCGACGGTGACTATATCGGTGCTATGCACCGAGCCCATGCTTCCATTGGTAGGGCGATGTTTTATACCTCGGTCATCATTGTCGTAGGTTTTAGTATCCTGGCGGCATCAAAATTCATTCCGTCTATATACTTTGGCTTGCTCACGGGGCTTGCCATGTTTGCCGCCATTTTGGCCGCCTTGACGCTTCTGCCGCGTTTGATCTTACTGGTCAAACCTCTGTCAGCCCCAGCGGACAGTTAGTGTTCTGGGTTGCGCTGCCTGAGCAGGTAGCGCAAGGCCTCAAGGTTGGTTGAAAAACGCGCCATTGCATCTTCTTGGATAGCTGGATAGACTGGGTGTGTTGTTCGAAATACACCCAGTTTAACCATTGGGTGCAACGCTAAATCAGTATGATGTAGAGGTTATTGATGTCTATTAAGAACGCACTATTTTCTTTAGCGCTGGTTGCGGCTCTGCCGGCTGGCGTACAAGCGGCCACTGAAAAGCTCGATGCGCAAACGGCTATTAGCCTGCTCAATGGCAGTGTTGCCAATGCGGAACAAGCGATCTTGGATGTGCGCACCGATCAAGTCTTTGCCCAGCTGGAAGCGGGTATCGCTGAGATGGAGCTGACGCAGGTGTTGGCCAGTGCGGACGAGGCGATCAAACAGGTTCGCGGACAAGAGGCGGTCGATCAGTTGATGGCGAGCCTTGCTGATGCAGAGATTGGCATTAGTTTGGCTGAGGCCAATGAAGTTATTCATGGCGTATCTGATATGCAGATGCTGGCTGAATTGGACAGCAGCCTACAAGGTACGGGCGCAGAGCAGGCCAATGAACTGATCATGGCAGTTGTTTCTGAGCGCCCAATGTTGGCGGCGATGGTTGAGGGCATGGCCACGGGCGCAGGTCTTGATGACGCGCTGGTTGCCTCGGCTGTATTCGCTGGCTTGGCTTCTGCCCCAGCCACTGCTGCCGGTCAGTAATTCGGTCATTTACGCCGCTCAACGCTAGAGAAAGCGTTTGAGTTGGGGTGAAGGAAAAGGCCCGCTGAGCAATCAGCGGGCCTTTTTTATTTGTGCTTTAGCGGAGGCTCTACGCGAGGCCGCGGAATTTCTGATGCTTTCCACCTTTGTGTGTTTTTCTGCCGGGGTGTTAGGGATTGGCATTGAAAACACTTATACTCGTTGGCTGGTTTATTTTTTGGCCGCTAAGCCGTGTCAAGCGCGGCCACCATTGGGAAGTATTGAGTGGATACCATCATTGTTCGTGGGGCGCGCACCCACAACCTGAAGAACGTCGATATTGATTTACCGAGAGATAAACTGATTGTGATCACCGGCCTTTCGGGGTCAGGTAAGTCATCTTTGGCGTTTGATACCTTGTACGCAGAGGGACAACGCCGCTACGTAGAATCACTGTCGACCTATGCGCGACAATTCTTATCTCTGATGGAAAAACCCGACGTTGATCATATCGAGGGTTTGAGTCCTGCCATTTCAATTGAGCAAAAATCCACCTCCCACAACCCGCGTTCCACGGTCGGCACGATCACCGAAATCTACGATTATCTGCGTCTTTTGTTCGCGCGTGTTGGTGAGCCGCGTTGCCCAGTGCACGGTCAGCCGCTTGAAGCCCAAACCGTCTCGGAGATGGTCGATCAGGTCTTGGCTTTGGCGGAAGGGACTAAGATCATGCTGGTGGCTCCGGTGGTCAGGGATCGAAAGGGTGAGCACTTACATACATTCGAACAATTGCGCCGCGACGGTTTTATCCGCGCTCGTATCGATGGCGTGGTGGTTGACCTAGACGATGTGCCGGAACTGGATAAAAAGAAAAAACACACCATCGAGGTAGTGGTTGATCGCTTCAAAGTCCGCGAGGACCTTAAGGTTCGTTTGGCGGAGTCTTTTGAAACGGCGCTGCAGCTGACTGACGGCTTGGCGGGTATCAGTTTTATGGATGGCGAGGACGAGGATCGCCTCTATTCTGCTAAGCACGCTTGCCCTGTGTGTGACTATTCGCTGTCTGAACTCGAGCCGCGACTCTTCTCTTTCAATAACCCGGCTGGCGCCTGCCCGAGCTGTGACGGTTTGGGCGTAAGTCAGTTTTTTGATCTTGAAAAAGTGGTGCAGTTTCCTGAAGCTTCGCTCGCCGAAGGCGCTATTCGCGGCTGGGATAGGCGTAACTTCTACTACTTTCACCTGCTGAAGTCGCTATCAGACCATTATCAATTTTCCATCGATACGCCGTGGAATGAACTGGCCGAGAAACACCGCGAGGCCATCCTGTATGGCTCAGGTGATGAGGTTATCAGCTTCAGCTACGCCAACGATCGCGGTGATGTGGTGCAGCGCAATCACACCTTTGAGGGTGTGATTAACAATATGAACCGCCGTTTTAAAGAAACAGAATCTCAGAGTGTGCGAGATGAGTTGACGAAGTTTGTATCGACTCAGCATTGCCCTGAGTGCGACGGCACGCGCTTGCGCCGCGATGCGCGCAATGTCTTTATTGATAATAAAACCCTACCTGAAATAACCGATAAGCCGGTGGGTGAGGCGTTTGATTACTTTACCGAGTTAGAGTTCACGGGCGCTAAGGCGCAGATAGCGGAGAAGATCTTAAAAGAACTGCGTGACCGATTTAAGTTTTTAGTGGATGTAGGCTTGAACTATCTAACGCTGAATCGCAGCGCCGATACCTTGTCGGGCGGTGAGGCTCAGCGAATTCGCCTTGCCAGTCAGATCGGCGCTGGACTTGTTGGGGTTATGTATATCCTCGATGAGCCGTCGATTGGTTTGCATCAGCGTGACAACGATCGCTTACTGGCGACCCTGCGTCACCTTCGCGATATTGGCAACACCGTTATTGTGGTGGAGCACGACGAAGACGCGATCCGCATGGCGGACTATGTGGTTGATATCGGCCCCGGCGCGGGTGTGCATGGTGGTGAAGTGGTCGCCGAGGGCACCTTGAAACAGGTGATGGAAAACCCTAACTCGCTCACGGGTAAGTATTTATCGGGCATTGAAAAAATTGCCGTACCGGAGGTGCGTACGCCCTTCGACCCTGAGCAGAAGCTGGTGTTGGCCGGTGCTACCGGAAACAACCTGCAAGATGTCACGCTGGAAATTCCGGTTGGCCTAATGACGTGTGTCACCGGTGTTTCTGGTTCGGGTAAGTCCACATTGGTCAACGCAACGCTATACCCGCTGGCTGCTACTGAGCTCAATGGGGCCACCACGCTCAAGGCGGCGCCGTATAAAACCCTGACGGGCATGGATAACTTCGACAAGTGTGTCGATATTGATCAGAGCCCGATTGGCCGAACGCCGCGCTCAAACCCTGCCACTTATACGGGTATTTTTACGCCGATCCGCGAACTCTTTGCCGGCACGCAGGAGGCTCGATCGCGTGGTTATAAGCCAGGACGGTTTAGCTTTAATGTAAAGGGCGGGCGCTGTGAAGCATGTCAGGGCGATGGCGTGGTGAAGGTCGAAATGCACTTCCTGCCCGATGTCTATGTGCCTTGTGATACCTGTAAGGGCAAACGCTATAACCGTGAAACCTTGGAAGTTCGCTATAAGGGTAAAAATATTCACGAGTACTTGGATATGACGGTTGAGGATGCGCAGCCATTCTTTGAGGCCATCCCGTCCGTGTCGAAGAAACTGCAAACCTTGATGGACGTGGGATTGTCTTATATTCGTTTAGGGCAGGCCGCTACCACTCTGTCGGGCGGTGAGGCGCAGCGAGTGAAACTGGCTAAAGAGTTGTCTAAACGTGATACCGGTAAAACGTTGTACATTCTTGATGAACCGACCACCGGTTTACACTTCTACGATATCCAGCAACTGCTTAACGTTCTGCACCGCCTGCGTGACCACGGCAATACCATGGTCGTGATTGAACACAACCTCGACGTGATTAAAACCGCTGACTGGGTGATCGATCTGGGGCCAGAAGGTGGTTCTGGCGGCGGCCAGGTGATTGCTCAGGGTACGCCGGAAGTAGTGGCGGAAGTGAAGGCTTCGCACACGGGGCGCTTCTTGAAACCTATGCTGGGCTAATCGGCAGGGTGTTGGCGCGGGCCGTTTAGTTGGGTAGCCACAGGCTGAATTTTGCCCCGCCCAGTGTTGATTTTGAACACTCAATACTGCCGTTGTAAGCGCTGATAATGTCGGTTGCCACGCTTAGCCCAATGCCTTGGCCGGGTTGGGCTGTATCGATACGGGCGCCGCGTTCTAATATTTTTCGTTGTAACTCAATGGGCACGCCAGGGCCGTCATCTTCAATAATGATGCGCAGACCTGACGTGTGCTTGTGAGCCTGTAGGTTGACGTTTTTTGTGCCGTATTTACAGGCGTTTTCGATGAGATTTCCCATCACTTCAAATACATCCTGACTGTCGGCAGCGAGGGCTAGGGTCTCATCAATGTCTATGCTGAACTCGATATCCTTATCGCGGTATACCTTGCCCATGGCACTGACGAGGCGCTCAACGATTGGCTGAAGTCTGATTTTGTTGTGCATGGCGTTAGGTGCTGACACCACCGCCCGCTGCAACTGATGCCGAATAATGGCGTCCATGCGCTGCAGTTGGTCGCCCATGATCGTGTTCGATTGCTGTTGTATTGTTGGGCTGTCGTGTAACTGACCTAGCTCGCCCTGGATAACAGCCAGTGGTGTCTTCAAGCTATGGGCGAGGTCGCCTAGGGTGTTTTTATAGCGCTCACGCTGTTGTTTCTCACTGCTCAATACTTGATTGAGGCTGTCCGTCACAGGTTGGATTTCATCTGGGTAATGGTCGCTTAAGGTCTCTTTGTCGGAGTTTTTCAGTGCGTTAATTTCTTGAGCCAGTTGCGTGAGTGGGCGCAGCCCCCAGCGATTGATGAGCAGTTGGGTGGTTATCAGTCCAGCGGCGAACAGCAGTAGGCTTATTAATAACTGACGCTGATAGTTTCGTAGCTTAGTTTGGTAGCTGGTCAGTTTGTGGAATATTTGAAAGCGCAGGATTTGTTCATCGCCGTTTTCAGCTTCCCAAACTAGGTCGTAGCGATATCGGAAATATTCGCCTTTGCGCTCACCACTCGGCTCACCTATAGCGCTTTCTCGATTGAAGCTCTCCACGCCAAGTTGAGTGCGACTCTTGTCGAAGGGGGGTTGTTCATCAAGATACAGTGCGGAGTTTGATTGCCAGAATAAGGCGCCTTGCGCATCGGTGATGTAGGCAAATAGATCGGATTCGGGGGCTGAAAATTTGGGTTCGGCCAGTTCCTCTGGTAACCACAGTTGGTCGTCCTGCCACTCAGTGGCGCCGAGCAGAATATAGAGCTGCGTTTGCAGTTGCTCGGCCTCTGCGTCTTCTAAGCTTTGCTTAAAGGCTCTGTCGAGCAAATAGCCGCTAAGGCTTAGAAATAAGGGCAGGCACAGTAGGGTGGCCAGCAGTAATCGCCCCTGTAGGGAATTGCGATTAAAAAGGCGGGCGGCGTTGGTCATTAGACTTGTCTGGCGTGCTGTCATCTTCTCTGCGTCGGTGCTGTGTTTATGCATTCGCCGTGGGAGGGTCGAAGCGGTAGCCCTGACCTCGCACTGTGTGGATCAGCGGTTGCTGTTTGTCTAGATCGATTTTCTTGCGCAGTCGACCAATGAAGACTTCGATGGTGTTGCTGTCTCGTTCAAAATCCTGTTCATATAGGTATTCGGTTAGCTCCGATTTTGAGATGACCTTGCCTTGATGGCGAGCTAGGTATTCAAGTGTATTGAATTCGTAACTGGTGAGTTCAACGGTTTGTCCGTCGAGTTGAACGCGTTTTTTGTCTATGTCGATACTCACCGGGCCGAACTGCCAGTCGTTGCTGCTCTGGCCTGCCGCTCGGCGCAACAGTGCTTGAACGCGTGCACGCAGCTCTTCGCTGTGGAAAGGTTTTACGAGGTAGTCATCCGCACCAGCCTCCAAGCCTTCAACCTTATCCTGCCAGTCGCCGCGTGCGGTGAGGATTAAAATGGGGAAGGTCTTCTTCTGCTCGCGCAGGCGTTTGATCAGCTCTATGCCATCAATCTCCGGCAGCCCTAAGTCGATAATGGCTAGGTCGTATTGATACTCTCCACCGAAATAAAGCCCTTCCTTGCCATCGCTGGCTGAATCGGCGGTGTAGCCTAGGGATTCCATTTGTTGGCGAATTTGCAGTTGCAGTTGAGCTTCGTCTTCAACAATCAGTAGGTGCATAAAAGTTCTCGATCTGGGTTGTGAGATTGGGGGGTATTCAGTGCCTAGTGGGCGGGTATCTTCACATAACTGACACGGCCGTCGCGCAGCATTTTGACTCTGTAGGATTGTTGTTGACGCTCGACTTTGAGTACTTTTCCCCCGTGTTGTAGTTGCGCCATTTTGGCGGCTTGTTTAAGCGTGCCGGCACCTTTTTTAAATAGATCTCCGCTCTTGATGTGATCGGGCCGCCGTCGCTGCTTGTCTCGAAGTTTAGAGTCGCCTCGGCGTTCGGCGCGCTGACTTAGAAGCAGCGAGTCAGATGTCAGTACCGTTTGTGAGAAGACCGGCTCTTGTCTCGCTTCCCAGAAAATGCGGTCGGCACTTGTACTGGCATGAGCGCTGGCCAGCTGGCTGCCTAGGTAGAGGCTACTGAGCCCCACTAAGCATTGTTTGCGCCATGGGAAGCGGTGGTATTTCATGTGCAGGCTCTTGTCGTCGCTTTTGGGTATACGCATAGGCGATCTTCTATGGCCTATTAATATACGGGTTTCACATGGACGGCTACTTTAATTCGATCGCCGGGACGTCTGTCCATACGGGTGTGGTAGGTTCGCCCTTGGTAGCGGTATTTAACATTGTACCCAACTAGCCGCTCTTCGTATTCTGTTCTGTGTTGAGTTTCGCAGACTTCCGTGTCGCGAGCCACGCTTTCAGAGTTGCCGTTATTGTAGCCGCTGGCAATACTGGCCCCTAACAATGCGCCAGCGACGGCCCCTACTTTCTTGTTTTTGTTGCTGTGGCCCACTTTATTCCCAATGGCGCCACCAATTAGGGTGCCGAGTATCGTTGGGGTATAGGAAGCATTCGTGTTTTGGGATTCATAAACGGTCTCGGTCCAGCAGCTGCGCTCGGGTACACGGTGGCTTACCGTTTTATAAATGGCGTCGACGTCAGTGACCTTGGCGAAGTCCGTATGGCGCTGTTGTGTGCTGTTGTGTTCGTTGTGCGGTGCAGCGAGCAGTGTGCTGGTCGGCAAGCTGGCCAGTAGTGAACCGATGAGTATGAAGGTGGCTTTTCTGTGGCTCTGTAGTCGTAGCATGTTTTCTCTCCTTGAACGGCTTGATACTGTGTAGGTGTGATTGCCGATGGTGTTTGTCGGCCTTAGGGTTAGACTACCCTCGTCTAACTGAACCCCAACTGAAGCGGTGAGCGATCTATTACCGTTTATTTTAGTCGTCTCGACTTATTTAAGGATGCCCTGCCCCATGCCTACGCTGCCGCTTTTCCCTCTGGCTGCCCCTTTGTTTCCCGAGCAGGTGATGCCTCTGCAGATTTTTGAACCGCGCTACATCAAGTTGATCAGCGATTGCTTAAAGGCGCAGCAGGGCTTTGGTGTGGTTCAGATTCGTGAAGGGCATGAGGTGGGCGGTGGCGCGCAGATTTTTCAGTTCGGGGTGGAGGCGCAAATCATCGACTTTGAGCAGCTGCCCAACGGTTTGTTGGGGATACAAGTTGTAGGCCGTCGAAAATTTTCGGTTACCTCGACCGAGCAGGGCCAGATGAATCAACTGTTGGCAGAGGTGGCATGGTTGATTGATGAGCCGCCTACTGTGGTGCCAGATGACTTTGATGGGCTGAGGTTACTGCTTGACGATCTGAAGCTGCATTCAGCGGTGCGTGCGCTGCAGCTTCCCGAGTGTTTGGATGCTCGGCACTTGGGGTGGCAGCTGTGTCAGTTGTTGCCTTTAGATGCGCCAGATAAAGTAGCGCTCTTGTCGTTGGATGATCCAATTGAGCGTCTCGATCACTTGGCTGAACGTGTTGAACAGATTGGCCGAGAGTAACCTTTACGGGCTTTAAACCGCCGTTTTCACTTATGGGGCGAGTAAAGCCACTTAATTCACATTATTGAGCAGATCTGCCGCGCAGAAAGTGGGTATGTCTCGGCACTTACGGGTATAATACTGCGCTTTTTGCGGCTTAGGCGTAGCCTTGGCGTGCAGCGGTTTTAAATAGGCGCTTAGGGCGCGATTGGAAGCAGATAATGGACATTCAACAATACATGGCCGAGCTGGGCCGCAATGCGCGTGCAGCATCCCGTCAAGTGGCCGCAGCCACAACCGGTGTGAAGAATGCGGCGCTGTTGGCTATTGCCGATGCTCTGCTGACTGATCGCGCTGAGTTGATCGCCGCCAATACGTTGGATATGCAGAAAGGCCGCGCGGGTGGTTTGGACGCCGCTTTGCTTGAGCGACTTGAGCTTGATGAGCAGCGTATCGATGGCATGGTGGAGGGCCTGCGACAGGTGGCTGCATTACCTGATCCTTGTGGCGCCATTACGGATATGAGCTATCGCCCGAGCGGTATTCAAGTCGGTAAGATGCGTGTGCCGCTGGGCGTCATTGGTATCATTTATGAGTCGCGCCCTAACGTCACCATTGATGCGGCGAGCCTGTGTTTGAAGTCTGGCAACGCCACGATTTTACGTGGTGGCTCTGAAGCCATTCACTCCAATCAGGCCATCGCCAAGTGCGTGCGCCATGGCTTAAAAGCCGTTGGTCTGCCGGAGACCGCTGTGCAGGTGATTGAAACCACCGATCGCGCGGCCGTGGGTGAGCTGATTACCATGAGTGAATACGTGGATGTGATCGTGCCACGTGGCGGTAAAGGTTTGATTGAGCGAATCAGTCGCGATGCTCGAGTTTCTGTTATCAAGCATCTCGATGGTATCTGTCATGTATACATCGATGACAACGCCGATCTAGACAAAGCGTTTAATGTTGCCTTAAACGCTAAGACACACCGCTACGGTGTGTGCAATGCAATGGAGACGCTGCTGGTGCACGAGCAGGTGGCCGAGAGGATCTTGCCACGCTTGGCCGCAGCCTATGCAGAGAAAGGCGTTGAGCTGCGTGTGTGCGCAAAAACACGTGCGGCTTTGCAGGGCAGTGATGTCCCCTTGATTACGGCGACGGATGAAGACTGGGCCACTGAGTACTTGGCGCCAGTTTTGTCAATTAGGGTGGTAGCCGACATGGATGCGGCTATGGCGCACATAGCTGAATTTAGCTCGCAACACACTGAATCCATCATTACTGAAGATTACACACGCTCGCGCCGCTTTATCATCGAGGTGGACTCCAGCTCCGTGATGGTAAATACCTCGACACGTTTTGCCGATGGTTTTGAATATGGTTTGGGTGCTGAAATTGGTATCTCAACCGATAAAATCCATGCCCGCGGGCCAGTTGGCCTTGATGGTTTGACCTCTCAGAAGTGGATTGTGCTGGGCGATGGGCATATTCGTCAGTAGTGCTGGGTGTTCTTTGATGAAGACAATCGGCTTGTTGGGCGGCACGTTTGACCCGGTTCACCTTGGGCATATACGCATGGCCCAGGAGTTTAAGGCGCAGCTGAAGTTTGATGAGATGCGCCTTTTGCCATGTCATCTACCGCCGCACAAGGCGACGCCGGCGCGCACCAGTGCCCAGCGGCTGGCGATGGTGCAGCTAGCCATTCAGGCATGCCCAGAGTTAGAGGTTGACGACCGCGAGCTGTCGCGCGAGCAAGCATCTTACACAATCGATACTTTGGTGGAGTTGCGCCGAGAGCAGGGCCCTGATGTGTCTCTGTGTTGGTGTATTGGCATGGACTCGCTGGCAAGTTTGAATCAATGGTATCGCTGGCAAGAGCTGCTCGACTACGCTCACATTGTTGTGGCCGCACGCCCAGGCTGGTCGCAACCCGTATCGGGGGAGGTGGCGCAATGGTTGGCTGCCAACCGACTTGCAGCGGAGCAGCTGGATAAGCGTGCTGCTGGCGGTGTTGTTATTGCGCCCTTGAGTTTGGTCGATGTCTCTTCGACTCAGTTGCGTTATGCGTTGGCTGGAGAGGGGGGGGAGGCCAACCCAGATTGGCGTGGGCAGTTGCCCGCAGGGGTCTATGATTATATTGAGCAGCAACGCCTTTACCGCTGATGGCGAGCGTTGAGTAGTACAGCATTATTAGGATGAGTGTCGCTATTTCAGCGTGCTCAACAATACACAGTTTATATGTTTAAGGTTTGAATACGTATGTCGAATGAATTAAATCAGATGATTCTCGAGTCCCTTGATGACCTGAAAGCTCAGGATGTCGTGACGTTGGATGTTAGAGAGTTAACCGATGTGAC
>Ga0105348_1002304_pt1 | contig 11514 bp, 10 predicted proteins | sample EN8Hudsemesocosm_2_FD_83504 | JGI IMG/M metagenome (GOLD analysis project Ga0105348, IMG submission 83504) | Methane-oxidizing microbial communities from mesocosms in the Hudson Canyon - EN8C Hudson Canyon | ecosystem: Environmental > Aquatic > Marine > Cold seeps | place: Hudson Canyon... | reverse complement strand
TAAGCCTGCCGCCAGCGTTCAATCTGAGCCATGATCAAACTCTTCAGTTTAAAATCTTACTCAAAATAAAAACTAACTTTTATACTCACCTAATTAAAGTAGAGTTCGTGAGTTCTTATCTTGCTTTATGCTTTGATGTTACCGCAGCGAACTGCTAAGTAACTGTCTCGGCTCAATCAAGGCAAGCACCCACACGAATTATCTAAATATATTGTTAAAGAACATTGCTTAGGCTTTCACCTTAAGCGGGCTGCGTATTCTAATGATTTAAATCATCAAGTCAACAGCTTTTTGAAACTTTCTTTCTCAGCCAACTTAAGCCGCTGTTAAAGATGAGGCGCATTATATATTGCTTAATGACGATGTCAACCTCTTTTTCCCTTTGTTTTCAAAGTCTTGCGAGCTTCTCTTCAAAGGAGGGCGTATTCTAAACAAACGTTTTAAATAGTCAACCCTTTATTCTCATTTGTTTTTCTAGTTGCTCTTTCGATTAACTGTCTCAACAAGTGAGCGGCGAATTATAGGGATTCCACAACCGCCGTCAACCCTTTTCTTTAGCTTTCTTTCATTTCAAACAAATGATGCTTCTTTTTGCCCAACTTCACTAAGAAGAAGCGGCCATACAAGGCTTTATCAGCTGTAAAGCTTTCGGCCGTACTCATATTATCAGCTGCACCTTTAGCTTCGCCGTTAATTAATACTGCATTACGACCCAGCGCATCCTTAACTTCACGACCTGCTTTTACCATCCCGCACTCAGTGAAAAGTGACGTTAGAGGTGTTTCAGCGATATCTGCTAATATCAGATCGCTCGATGGCAGTCCATCTAACTTAATTTGCTCTAGTTCTTTTTCGGAAAGCATCGCCAAATCACCAGAAAATAACGCTTCTGTTATTCTTCTAGCGGACTGCAATGCTTCTTCACCATGTATTAAGCGAGTAACTTCTTCAGCTAAAATACCTTGGCCTGTTTTACGCCCTTGGATTTCAGCATCGTGCTTCTCTATCTCTTCAATGCGCTCAATAGACATAAAGGTAAAGTAACGCATGAACTTATAAGCATCTTCATCTGCTGTATTCATCCAGAATTGATAGAAAGCATACGGAGATGTTTTAGTTGGATCTAACCAGATAGTTCCCGTTTCAGTTTTACCAAACTTAGTACCATCAGACTTAGTGACTAAAGGTAGTGTTAAACCGAATGTTTTCTTGCCGTACATACGGCGTGCTAAATCAACACCCCCGACTATATTGCCCCACTGATCAGAGCCACCTATCTGAATGGTGCAGTTTTCACGCTCAGCCAATTCAGCAAAGTCATAAGACTGTAGCAACATATAGGTGAACTCGGTAAACGAGATACCCGCGCCTTCCCGATCAATACGCTGCTTAACAGATTCTTTTTGTATCATGTTATTGATTGAAAAGTGCTTACCCACATCACGTAGGAAGTCGAGTACGTTTAACTCACCCACCCAATCTAGATTATTAACAACCGCGGCACTTTTTCCACCGGCATCAAAATCAATGAAGCGGCTAACTTGCGACTTGAGCTTATCAACCCAATTGGCAACGATATCTGGCGTATTTAGCTTGCGCTCTTGAGCTTTAAAACTTGGATCGCCAATCAACCCTGTTGCACCGCCTACTAATGCCACTGGCTTATGCCCAGCATCCTGAAAACGCTTTAATGCTAATAAAGGCACAAGACTACCAATATGTAAGCTATCTGCTGTCGGATCAAAACCACAGTAGAGTGTTCGACAGCCATCTTCTAAATGCTCAATGAATTCTGCGTCTGCCGTGGTCTGGCTAATAAGGCCTCGAGCCTTTAAATCTTCGATTAATGCTGCCGTCATGACGTTCTCTTGTCAGTCTAAAGTAAGAAAATAAGCGGTCGTCACAATACCGAACCCGCTAATAAAAGCAATAGAGATGCAGCGAATGGCACCCAATAAGCCGATATTGTTGTACACTGTGCCCTTATATAGAAAAGATTCATTTGTAGGAACAATAATAATTATGGCAGTTCTTGGCCAGTGGCAGTATTTCCCCAAGACCCACATTGCAGCAATAAGCTTGATCGTATTCATCGTTATTTTCGCCGCAGGGGAACATTCAGATTCAAAGCAAAAGCGTGAGATACAAACGTTAGTCGTCAGTAGCGAAGAGGTTGAAGAAGTAGCACAGCTCGAAGTCATTGAACGCTGGCAACAAACTGAATTAAAACCCGGTGATAACTTGTCGCGTATCTTTACTAACTTTTCCCTAAGCGCTGCGGATGCTCTCGCAATAGCGCATAGTGCTCCAAAAGGAGCTTTGAACCTACAGCCAGGCCAAGTTATTAAGTGGCAAAGTACCGATGATAATCATGTTACTCGCATGCGCATTGAGACTTCACCGTTAATTGCTCACGACTTCAATAGGACGTTGAAGGGCAAGTATGATTATAAGTTGGATGAACGAGTTGCTGATAGACGTCCTAAATTTGCACAAGCGACTATTCAGTCTTCTTTATTTTTAGATGGTGCTAAGCAAGACATTCCTCAATCGACCTTGATTGAATTAGGAGGTCTTTTTGGTTGGGACATCGACTTTGCATTAGATATTAGACAAGGTGATAAATTCAGTCTGATCTATGAAGAGTTATTCTTGGATGGCGAACGCATTGGCTTTGGTAATATTTTAATCGCCAACTTTGTTAACCGTGGACGAGAGTTGACTGCAATTCGCTATGAAGGCAGTAAAGGAGATGCACAGTATTATGATCCTTCCGGACACAGCATGCGAAAAGAGTTCTTACGCAACCCAATTGATTTTGCTCGTATAAGCTCACGCTTTAATTTACGACGCAAACACCCAGTACTGAATAAATTCCGAGCGCATAAAGGCACTGATTACGCTGCGAGAACAGGTACCCCGATAAAATCAACGGGTGATGGCAAGGTGATTTTTGCAGGACGAAAAGGTGGTTTTGGTAACTGCGTCATCGTTCAGCACGGCAGCCGTTATCAAACGTTATACGCTCATTTAAGCAAGTTTAATCGCAAAGCCCGCAAAGGCCGCCGAGTGAAACAAGGGCAAGTAATTGGTTATGTGGGCAGCACAGGTCTGGCCACTGGACCTCATCTACACTTTGAGTTTAGAGTCGATGGTGTCCATAGAGATTCGTTACGTATTAAATTGCCTAAGTCTCGATCGATCAATAAAGAAGAAAAGAAGTCTTATAAAGCCGAAGCTCAACGTATGATTGAATGGCTAAAGAGCCAGCAAGGAAGTCTTCTAGCGAATGATGATTCGTTAGAACTATCCAAAGGCCCAAGATAGTAAGTCGATAATAACTGAATAGTTCACTAATAGATAATAAGGAGCGCCCGTGCTTTACATAGGTCTCATGTCTGGCACGAGTTTGGATGGAGTCGATGCTGCTTTAGTAGAAATCGACCAACAAGGCCTGCCTCATTTATTAGCAAGTCACTATCAGCCTTATGATCAGGCTCTGCAATCGAACTTGTTTAAGCTCAGCCAAGCCGCTGAGATTAACCTCGAAAATTTAGCGATGCTCGACCAGAAGCTAGGGCAGTTATACGCAAAGTGCTGTTTAGATCTGCTCGATAAGTATGACTATAAGCGCAGTGACATCCATGCAATTGGCTGCCACGGTCAAACCATTCGTCACAAACCCAGACCTGATGCTTTTAGCATACAAATTGGTGATGCAAATATAATCGCCGAACTTACCGGCATTACCACCACTGCAGACTTTCGCCGCCGTGATATTGCTGCCGGCGGAGAAGGAGCCCCCTTAGTTCCTGCCTTTCATCAACATATCTTTCTTGATTATCACAATCCCCGTCAGATTTTAAATTTAGGCGGCATTGCAAACATTACAGTCCTCTCTCAAGACCCAGAAAATACCTTTGGTTTTGATCTCGGCCCAGCAAATGCGTTATCCAACGAATGGGTTGAAAGGCATTGGCAGCTTAATTTCGATGAAGGTGGATTACTCGCTCGCTCGGGTAATATTCAACCTGAGTTATTAGAGAAGTGGCTGGCCATTGATTATTTTGATCGATCGCCACCCAAAAGTACCGGTCGAGAGCTATTTAACCTCGCTCACTTTGAACAACTCACACCTGAGATGAACGAGTTAAAAATAGAAGATGTATTAGCGAGCTTAATTGAATTAACGGCTATTTCGGTCAGTCGAGGGATAGAGATGTGGGGCTATACCGATGGGGAGCTATTTCTTTGCGGGGGTGGGGCTCACAATATTTACCTAATCGAACGTATTCAGCACCATTTAGTTAATATCCGCATAGGACGTACTGATGATTTAGGGATTCCAGTGGATATGGTAGAAGCTTGCGCATTTGCTTGGTTGGCTTATCGAACTATGAATGGCTTAGCGGGTAACTTATCCAATACAACAGGAGCTAAAGGCCCAAGAGTTCTGGGCGCTATTTATCCTGCCTAAATGCAGCAGATAGAGTTAGCTAGAAATAGGCGTATCCGGCTTGCTCTAAGCGGTCGCGTTCACCCCCACCAAAAGGTACCGCTTCGACAAAAGGAGGCAACTGGTTCTCCATAATGCCATTGGCTCCCATCCAGCGCTTGCAGACTTTCACATCAATAACATTAAACGCATCCAACCTCGCAGCTAGATCAACGAGTGCTTTATTACTGCGATAATTACTGCGAATAAACGCTTTGATTTCTTCACCGTGCAAGACCACCGCGATAGGCTCAGTAACATTATACTGGCTTTCACCATTTGCTATTTTTTCTGCTTGCTCTAATAACTGCCTTAATTCAGCCAAGGTATGCAAAGCGACATTCGCTTGTAGTTTCTGAGGTGCGAGCACTCCCTCTTCAACAATCGCATCGGCAGCAGTTATAGAAGCAACTTCCTGAGTATGGACAGCTGGCTGAATCGCAGTATCCTGCGCCAATATAGGGTTCGCTAACAATAAACTGGGTAATATTAAGACGATAAAAATCAGTCTTTTAAACATATAGCGCTCCTTAGTCTAGCTAGCGAGTAAAATTAAATGGCGAAAGAAGATCCACAGCCACAGGTTGAGCTAGCACCAGGATTGCTAACGACAAAACGTGAACCTTCAAGACCTTCTTGATAATCAACGTTGGAACCGACTAAATATTGATAACTCAACGAATCCACCAGCACGCGAGCGCCATCTTTGAAAATGATACTATCATCTTCATTACGCTCGTCATCAAAGGTAAAGCCATACTGAAAACCAGAGCAGCCGCCACCCGTCACAAAGACGCGCAAACATAACTCATCATCAGCTTCTTCAACTAATAATGCTCTAATTTTCTCTTCTGCCGCGGCTGTTAAACCAATCGGCTCGGCTGATACTACTGCGTTCATTTTATATCTCACAAAGGCTAACTCGACCATTATCGAATTAACCAACCAATTTAGTCAACTATATCGCCAGTTTGGTCGCTCTTATTTTCAGCCGTCGCCTGAGTGCCTAGTGGTGACTTGGTCGCTTTCTTTAATTCATCCTTGCTCTGATGAATCAATTTACCATTCACTTCAGCACCTAAAACCATTTCCATCATGTGGTAATAAACATCACCTTGAATGCGGGCTTTTTTAGCCAACTCAATGTATTCGCTGGCGTATATATCACCAACAACAGCACCATTCACAACAACATTAGGCGCATTAATCTGACCTTCTACACGGCCACTATCGGATATGCGTACAACAGCACCACTACCTGCTTCAGCAATAAGATTACCTTTAATAATACCTTCTACTTGCAGTCCGCCCTTAAACTTCACATCACCCACAATTTCTGTTTTCGGTGAAATAAGCGTGTCGTAGTGACTTGCGGCGGTTTTATCTTTGCTACTAAACATCATGCATCCTTATGAGACCATTCAATGGTCTCTTCTACGCGCTGGGCTTTACTACCTGAAGACTGTAAAACTACCTGCACTTGTTCAACTTTAAAGTTTGCCGGTATAGAAACGTCCCCAGCAACTTCTTGAAAATAACGGAAGCTAAATCTCACTCCCAACTCATTAACCTGATCATCCAATTCCCGCAATGGGATTATCTTGCGTTCGCCATCTTCAGTGCCAACAAAATTGATAGCCGCTAAACCTTTAATGTAACTGGTATTGTCAGCAACTTGAGTCATCATAATGCTGTAACGATAAACACTGTCTTGTTCTAACGACTGGATATTAATTTTGCTAATTCGCAGCCCTTTATCTTGACCACTAGGCGCCATGATTCCTTTATAAAAAGTAACCTCTTCTTCCAAGGTCGCAATTTGCAGCTTAAGTGCTTTAACGGTTTGTCGAATACCTTCAGCCGCTTGGCGATCAACTTCACCACCTTTTTCTAAAACACCGACTCGTTGACGAAAACCACGAATTTCTTGATCAGCTGCAATTATCTGTTCTTGCAGTTGATCACGCTCTCCACCCAGAGTGCGTAATTCCTTCAAGCTGGCATACTGGCCGCCAAAGAAGCAGCCCGCGGCCACCAGCGCGGTAAAAAGCAAAAAATAAATTGCCCTCATAAAGCGCTGCCAAGGATTATAGGTCACGAGACTTAAGCGTTCTTGTTTGCTGCCAACTACAACGGCCATTCAGCTATCCTTTTTTAACTTTTTCTTACGGTAGAAGCGCAACTACCTGCAAGCCTGTTTGCTCAGGCAGGCCGAATACAATATTCATATTCTGTACTGCTTGCCCTGACGCGCCTTTCACCAGATTATCAATCACCGACAGAATTACTATCAAACCGGTATCCGCGTGCTGATGAATAGCAATACGGCACATGTTGCTGCCTTTAACTGAACGCGTTTCAGGGTGGCTACCCGCTGGCATAACATCGACAAACGGCTCGTTGGCATAACGCTGTTCAAACAACGCCTGTAATCCATCAACACCCAAAGCTGCAACTTCAGCAGCCTTACTTGGAGCATAAACCGTAGAATGAATACCACGAATCATCGGCGTTAAGTGAGGAACAAACGTCATGCTCACATCTGAACCCGCTGCACGCGTAAGACCTTGCTTAATTTCAGGTAAATGACGGTGACCCGATACAGCATAGGCCATCATTGACTCTCCTGCTTCACAAAACAGAGCGCCCATTTTTGCCTGACGACCCGCTCCGCTTACGCCTGACTTACAGTCGGCAATAATTCCAGAGGTTTCGATTAGTCCTTGTTCTAATAGAGGAAGCAACGCCAACTGAACGGATGTAGGGTAACAACCAGGTACTGCAATCAGGCGAGCCTGCTTAATTTGCTCACGATTAACTTCAGGGAGTCCGTATACCGCTTCTGGTAATAATGACTTCGCACCATGGGGCTGGTTATACCAGTGCTCCCACTCATCCGCATCCTGTAAACGGAAATCAGCACTTAAGTCGATTACCTTAATGTCTTGGTCTAATACTTGTTGAGCCAAGGCATGTGCAACACCGTGCGGAGTTGCAAAGAAAACTACATCACAAGGTGCTAGATTTTCTGCACTCGGTTCAGAAAAACATAAATCAACATGGCCGCGAAGATTTGGAAACATCTGAGCCACAGGAATGCCCTTCTCACTACGAGAAGTAATTACCGTTAATTCAACGTTTGGATGCTGACTTAATAATCTTAATAATTCAACGCCGGTATAACCCGTGCCGCCTACAATGCCTACTTTAATCACTTGCGTGCCTCTAATCTAAGATACAGGACAGATAAAGATGCTTATAATAAGCCTTATCAAAAGAATTGTTAGTTCGGAAAGCTAAAATATTCGTATATTTTGAAACAATCTACAAAACAACAAGAATTATAGATCGTGACAAGTCGTAATGAAGGTACTCGAATGCAGGTAAAAGAAAGCCAAATATCCCTCGCCTTACTTGCGACCTTTGTCGGTTTAATCAGTGCAGGGCTGATTACTTTATTTCGCTTAGCTTATGAATTGCCTCTCGAGCACTGGCTGCCAACAGGGGATCATGAAGGTTTCGAATCTCTGCCGACAATGACCCGAGTTTTCTTATTATTAGGATCAACCGCTTTATTAATTTTCATATTCAGCCGCCTGAAGCCCCTGCAACGTAAGGTTGGCGTCGGCCATGTACTCCAGCGAATTGAACAGCATCAAGGCTATTTACCCAAAACGAATCTCATCGCACAATTCTTTGGTGCCATCATTGCGCTCCTCGGTGGGCATAGTGTCGGGAGAGAAGGACCTGCGGTCCATATTGGCGCTGGCAGCGCGAGTCAATTTGGCCAGCTACTAAAGACCCCTCACCATCGACTAAGAATACTTGCCGCTTGCGGTGTTGCTAGCGCCATATCAGCGTCTTTCAATACTCCTATGGCAGGAGTCATTTTTGCTATGGAGGTGGTATTACTGGAGTACAGCATTAAAGGTTTTATTCCTATTATTCTCGCCTCGGTAACGGGAGCCATTTTAAGTCGCGCCGTGTTTGGTAATGAAACTGCATTCATAGTGCCTTCCTTAGAAATGGGCTCACTTTTAGAAATCCCCTACATTTTATTGCTCGCTTTAATTTGCGGCGTATTAGGCAGCCTGTTCATTATTACCGTGAAGTTTATGCAACGCTGGAATACTCGCCCACTCTGGCAAACCTGGGGTTTACTCGGTATTTCTGCTGCAATCATCAGTGTTTATTTACCAGAGGTCATGGGCATTGGCTACGATAGCGTCAATGGCTGGCTACAAGGAGAGGTCGTCTTCGGCTTGGCACTGGCCTTACTGTTTGCCAAGATGTTGCTTTCGGGCTGGGCTTCAGCGATGGGTTTTCCGGGCGGATTAATCGGTCCCTGTTTATTTATGGGCGCGGCAATCGGTGTAATCATGGGCCAGCTTTCTTCTTATTTCATGCCTAACTACCCAATTAACATTGGTTTTTACGCCATGCTTGGAATGGGAGCGATGATGGCTTCGGTTCTACGTGCACCTTTGGCCGCATTAATGGCACTATTAGAACTCACCGCCAATCCAAATATTATTCTACCGGGCATGATGGCTATCGTAATTGCTAGCTTAACCGTGAGTGAAGTCTTTCACTTACCGTCTATTTTCCGTGTTCAAACCAACCTTGCAGTGAATCACGACCCTGTCCGCCAGTTGCTGCGTAATACTTGGGTTGGCCAGGTAATGATGCAAAATTTTAATATCTGCCCACGCTTAATTAATCTCGACAGTGCTCAACACATACTGAGTGATCAGCCAGCTTGGATTTTTCTTGAAAGTGAGCAGCAGCTATTATTATCCTCTGACTTGGCGCGGTTTATCGAAAACCATGTTGAGAATGAGAATACTGAAAAATTCAATCAGGCTGATCCAGATCATCTTGAAATAGATTGTTTATTACTGCCAGGAGACCGAAAAATGGTAAAATCGATTTCCTTAATGGCTAATTTACAAAATGCTTTAGACCTAATGCAGCAGCATCACATAGAATGGTTAGTGGTTCATCGTGATGAGCAGTTTAATCAAGTGGTCGGGATTATTAGTCGTGACATGATAGAGCAACATTACCGCTATCAACCACAAGCGCCTGCACCGCTGGACTAATACCATTAAAATGAGTTTCCCAGTACGTACTTGTTAATAAACAAAATTAAGAGAGATAAACATGCTCTGGCTTAAAGCCTTTCATATCATTGCCGTCGTCACTTGGTTCGCAGCGTTATTTTATTTGCCGCGTTTATTTGTTTATCACGCCATGGCGGAAGATCAGGTCAGTAAAGATCGTTTTAAGATTATGGAGCGTAAACTGTATCGCGGCATTATGACCCCCTCTATGGTGGTTGTTATGGCACTCGGTATTTGGATGATTACGCTCAATTCAGGATATTATTTAAGCCAAGGTTGGATGCATGCAAAATTAGCCTTAGTAATATTTTTAGTCGGCTATCACTTTATGTGTGGTGCTTTACGCAAAAAATTTGAAAAAGATATTAACGATAAATCCCATGTGTTTTATCGCTGGTTTAACGAAGTACCAGTTTTATTTTTAATCGCCATTATTATTTTAGTGGTGGTTAGGCCTTTTTAGCGTTTGCACCTAAAAAGAAAACAAACAATGTAGGTTTTATAAACGCCAGCATAATTCAGTATTTATTCCACGAGACGCCGTAAATACGGTCCATGTAGGCTTAAGTTCGGCTCCTGCCTCGCATACTCGCTCTATAAATACTCAAAGATGCCAGCTACTATATTTCCAGATTTAACACTTACAAAATTAAGAGCTCGAGTTTTAACTATGTCTTACTCTATCGATCAATCACAAAACCTTTTTGAACGCGCACAAGAGTTTATTCCAGGTGGCGTTAACTCCCCAGTGCGTGCTTTTAAAGGTGTTGGCGGTACCCCAATATTCTTCGAACGTGGTGAGGGCTCTTGCGTATTTGATGCTGACGGTAATCGCTATATCGATTATGTAGGATCTTGGGGGCCGATGATTATGGGTCACGCTCGCGGTGACGTCATCGAAGCGGTAAAAGCTCAGCTAGATCAAGGTTTAAGCTTTGGCGCACCGACTGAGATTGAAATCGAAATGGCTAAAACTGTGTGCAACATCATGCCAGGTATGGACATGGTGCGTATGGTTAACTCTGGTACTGAAGCCACCATGAGCGCTATTCGTTTAGCCCGTGGTTTCAACGGTCGCGACAAACTGGTTAAGTTTGAAGGTTGCTACCACGGCCATGCTGACTCGTTATTGGTTAAAGCGGGTTCTGGCGCACTAACCTTGGGTGTTCCATCTTCCCCTGGTGTTCCTGCTGGCGTGGCCGACGATACCATCACGTTGAACTACAACGACATCGACGATGTAAAAGCCTACTTCGCCAAAGATGGCGATAAAGTTGCCTGCATTATTGTTGAGCCCGTTGCTGGCAACATGAACTGCATTCCGCCAAGCAAAGAATTCTTACAATGTTTACGTGATGTTTGTGATCAGCACGGAGCAGTATTAATTTTTGACGAAGTGATGTCAGGTTTCCGCGTATCGTTAACCGGTGCTCAAGGTTATTACGGTATACAGCCCGACCTAACAACTCTTGGTAAAGTGATCGGTGGTGGTCTTCCTGTTGGAGCGTTTGGTGGTAAACGTGAAATCATGGAATACCTAGCACCTATCGGCCCTGTTTATCAGGCAGGTACACTTTCTGGTAACCCTCTCGCCATGGCTGCTGGTTTAGCAATGATGAAGTCAGTGCAACAAGAAGGTTTGTATAAGCAGCTATCGTATAACGTTGAATTATTATGTGAAGGTCTGCAATTAGCGGCGGATAAAAATGGAGTCCCTTTCACCACCAACAATGCGGGTTCTATGTTTGGATTCTTCTTTACTGAAGCAGACAATGTTAGCAACTTTGCTCAAGTATGTGAATGTGACCAAGAAGCTTTCAAGACCTTCTTCCACGGCATGTTAGAACAAGGCGTTTATTTAGCACCTTCCGCTTTTGAAGCTGGCTTTATGTCTGC
>Ga0105348_1002301_pt1 | contig 11540 bp, 12 predicted proteins | sample EN8Hudsemesocosm_2_FD_83504 | JGI IMG/M metagenome (GOLD analysis project Ga0105348, IMG submission 83504) | Methane-oxidizing microbial communities from mesocosms in the Hudson Canyon - EN8C Hudson Canyon | ecosystem: Environmental > Aquatic > Marine > Cold seeps | place: Hudson Canyon... | reverse complement strand
CCTCTACTTTTGACTAATATTGTTGTATATCTTTATCCTCCTAAGTAGAGCACTACTATGACTAATTTTCGAACTGGTAATAGAGCTAGAGCTACATCAAAAGCACTAACTAAAGAGCCAGATCTATTCGTTTTAGTCATAGAAGATCAACGATCTCTTTCTAACCTACTAAAATCCTTATTGTCGAAACGACTTAACGCTGAAATTCATGTTGCAGCAACTTACCAAGAAGCCAGAGAGTTGTTAAAGAAAAGCAGAACCAAATACTTAGTCGCAATATGTGACATACAACTTCCTGATGCACCTAAGGGTGAAATTATAGATTTAGTTCATAGAGCTGATTTGCCCATTATTGGTCTGTCAGGAAAATTCACCGACGATTTCTTTGAGAGCATGTTAAACAAAGGCATTATCGATTACGTCCACAAAGACAGTTTAAACGCATACAGCTATGTGGTAGACGTTGTATCGAATCTCTATCGCAATCAAAAGATAAGCGTACTTGTTGTTGATGACTCCCCTAGCGCAAGGGCTTTGATTGTCCACATGCTTGAGCTACAAAATTTCCAAGTGATTCAGGCTAGTGATGGTGAAGAAGCTCTAAATATCATTAATAACAACCCAAAGATCAAATTACTTATAACAGATTATCAAATGCCTAAGTTAGACGGCTTTCAACTTACTTTAAAAGTTAGGGAGTTTGTTGACAAACAACAGCTATCCATTATTGGCTTGTCAGCAAAAGGTGGCCATGAACTTGGTCCACTATTTCTAAAAAATGGTGCCAATGACTTTTTGTCTAAGCCGTTTTCTTATGAAGAATTATTATGTCGAATAAATCATAATATCGAACTTCTTGAACATATTGAACATATTGAAAAGCTTGCGAATAGCGACTTTCTTACCAAACTATCAAACAGAAGATTCTTTTTTACTGAATGTCAAAAAAAACTGTCTAATGCAACTAAATTGCAGCTTGGCATGGCAATGGTAGATATTGATTTTTTTAAGAAAATTAACGATTCCTATGGACACGACTGTGGTGATGAAGTTCTCATTCAATTTTCTAACCTACTTATGAAACACTTTCCCACCGAGCTCGTCGCCAGACTCGGCGGAGAAGAATTTGCTATATTTTTCGAAGATTCTACACAAAAAGAAATCAAAAAGTCGGTTGAAAATTTCAGAACGGCTTTAGAAGCCCTTTGCCCTATTTGGGAAGACGAGAAGTTAATCGTTACAGCAAGTATAGGTCTTACCTATCAATATCAAGCAAGTGCAGACGCCATGCTTAAAATAGCTGACGAAAACCTCTACAAAGCTAAAAACTCAGGCAGAAACAGGGTTGTTGATTAGCTTATTTACGCACTATCTGAATAGTATTCTCTGCCTGCTGACGCGACTTACATTTTATTGTTTCGACTGCAGATTCTTGGGCTAGCTTTTCCATTATCATTGCTATTTCTTCACTAAACTGACTAGGAGCAATAAATATCGTCAAACAGTGACCCAGTTTTGACCGAAAGTCATGTTCAGATAGTAATAAACCAAATTCAAGATCTTTACCTTACTGAGCCATATTTCTTAGCAATTAAGAAATATATTACTTCCAGTCAAAAAGAAACTGATTACTTACCTAATAAATAAAACATAGCAAGGAAAATAGCACTTTCACAATTAGTCCAGAGGCCCAACTGGCTTAATCTAGTCTATCCTGAATCTTCGGGATACTAAGTAAACCTCCCGCACCTTTGTATCTGGCAAGGGAATTTGAACAATAAAATTCCGATTGTCTTATGCTTTCACCCAGTGAAAAGCTATCAAAACAGCGATAATCAATATTTGTTAAGAGTCCTTTAAGGAAACCCCCTTACCCTGTGCAACAAATCACAGAGGTAATGTTATGCAAAAAAATTCTCCTTTTCACTTAGGCGAACAGCAAGCACAGAAACGATGGGATACATCAGCAACCTGGGATACAGATCGTCAGAAACAATTATTATGGCAAGCTATCCCTCCTGCACTTCAATCGCGCATCAAAGCTGCTCCCTTTTTCTTTTTGGCCACCAGTGACAACGAAGGTCGGTGTGACTGCTCATTTAAAGGTGGAGGCCAAGGAATTATTCATCTTATCGATGATACCCGTTTCGCTTTCCCAGACTTCAACGGCAACGGCGCATTTATGAGCTTGGGAAATATTTTAGTTAACCCACAAGTTGGCTGCTTATTTATCGATTTTAGTGATGGCGGTCGACTACGTATCAATGGTCGTGCAGAAATAATTGAAGGCAATGAGGCAAAAGCAATGTTTGCAGATGCTGACCGTGTCGTTGTCATATCAATTGAACAAGTCATTCCAAACTGTAATGCACATATACCCAGATTAAATCTAGAACAAATTAATCTCGATCAAGACAATCAAAAACCAAAGGATCCCGCATGAGTAAATATAAAGTGGCAGCAAATATGGAATGGACCAGTAAGTGTAACGCTCGCTGTGTTATGTGCCCTCAAAGTCTCATTCAGAAACCCCAGTTAATGACTCAGGATACATTTTCTAAAACACTTGATAGGCTAAAAGATGAAGACTTATTTCGTGTTGTGATTGCTGGTTATGGTGAACCAACCACGCATCCACGTTTTATGGATTTCATGTCGGCAATTGGTGAACACCCGGTGCGGTTTGATCTCGTCAGCAACGGTCAAGAATTGAACGAACAGAAGCTTTTACATATGGACGGAAAGATAGATTTGCTGGTCATATCGTTTTCAAGCATTGATCGTTCAGTTTACGAACGGGTTCATGTAAATCTTGATCATGATCGAGTAAAGGAGAATATTCGACTGGCCCAAAAAACGTTCAAACACACACAATTGGGTATCAGTTTAACGCCGTTACCTGAGTGTCTCGATACCTTGCCTGAAACAATAGAATGGCTAAAGTCTCTCGGGATTAAACTATTGACCATGTCTCCCACACTCTACGATAGAGGTGGCAGCATGACAGATCATAAATTATCTACTGAACGTTTGCGTCAAATGATCGCAAAATATCAACTGCACTCTCAAGAAATGGACTTCATTCCCTCCATCGGTGACACATTGCAGCAGCTCTGGAAAAATAAATTCAAGTGTATGCCGCGTAATAGCGATATTTTCATCTCTTCAAGTGGTGACTATCTCTACTGCTACAATGATATAAGCCATAAACATACAATGGGCCATGTCAATGACCAAAGTGTGCGCGAAGCCTTAATGCGTCGTGAGAATATGGCATCAGTTGATGGGCTCTGTAATGGATGTAACATGCGAGATCGTTATCAACCACAAGAGTTGATTCATGTAGCGGGAAAGTATTTGTCAAATAAGCTCATTGGTCGTTTTGCATCATGAAACAAAATCAAATTTTAACAATATTGTTAATACCGTTTTTTCCAATACTTTTAAACGATGCCTTCGCTGAAGAGTACGAATCTAAAGATGGTCACAACATTGGACATTTACAACAAGTAATAAAGCAATGCGAAGCTTGCCATGCTAGCAATTCCGAAATTCCTTCCACTGCCCCTGTTTTAGACGGTATCGAGGCATGGTATCTCTTAGAGCAACTACACAATTTCAGTAATAATGCTCGGGGCTTCGCTTCTACTAACCCAATAATCACAGAGATGAGTCGCCAAGCCCAAGGGCTTGACGACAGACAACTGACGCATATTGCCAATTATTATTCTGATCGTGACGCTATATTCTCAAAAGAGACAGTCCTAGGTAATAGTGAATCGGGAGAGAATATATATAAAGAAAGCTGCGAAGGCTGCCACGCTAGTTTTTTTGGTCGTTTTTTCACTGGCAGTCCAAAAATAGCATATTTAGAAGGCCCCTACCTATTAGCTCAACTAAAGCTATTCGCCGCTGATAATAGGCTATTTCTAGAAGCGAACAAACACAAAAATAAAATGATCGAAGTAACCAAACGCTTTAGTGACGAAGAGTTGAGCGATATTGTTGCCTATATAAAATCCCATTTAAACGAGTGACATTTGCTAACCCTGTAAATCGCTAATGTTACTTTGTGAGGTCGGTATTGTTCTTTGTGTTGTAGCGGTAAAACCGACCATTTACAATCATTTGAGCCCCCCTTTATTAATTCAGTAGGAGTTTCATCTCATCACTCTGCGCTAAATCATTAGCTGAATGTCCGTGTTTATTTTTCCTTGTGGGCTTGCCACCTGCACCTAGTAACAACTTGGTTATTTTCACCTCACCCTTTTGCACAGTCACCATTAGAGCAGTAAAGCTATTTCGGTTTTGGCACCAAATATCAATATCCGTTCGTAGTAACACACTATGGTTTAATCCTTACACTTATATCCTTACTTTGTACAAGCGTTATATATGAAATAATAGTAGCAAATCCAACTTGTGATAAACCGTTATTTTGTTCCTTTATTAAAACCGTGCTTTTCAAGAAGGTCGTCAAATGTTCCATCCTGGACTAATTTCTGTAACCCTTTGTTGAAGTCACCAATGATCTTATGATTATTTTCGACTTTTTTTGATAACAAAATATGGAGTTCATTCAACTGCAGAGGGGGTTTTACGGCTTCAACAACCTCCCTCCATTTGGGAAACTGAGTATTGATCATATATTGTATACCTAACCTCTCATCGGCAAATAAATCAATGCGCTTAGCTATCAGTTTCTTAATATTAAGATCAGCGCTCACAACAATATCGAGATTCTCAGCTAACTCATTCTTCAACAGTTCATGGGGTCCTGAGTTTCTGCTTACACCGATTCGGTACGACTTCAAATCACCTAACGATTTATACGTAAAAGGGTCGTCTTTCAATTTAAATAAGACGATCTCGTTTTCAAAAAAAGGTTCTGAGTAGGTAAAAAACTGTGTACGCTCTTTGGTATACCATGCCCCTAACACACCGTCATAATGTCCAGCTTTGGCCATATTTATTGCTCTTGCCCATGGAAGCCATTTAACTTCGAGTTCGTAGCCCATTCGCTGAAAGGCTGATCTAACAATCTCGGTTACAACGCCACCATTGGGTATACTCTCTGCATAGTAAGGCTCCCAGTTACCCGTAGCGAGTACAATCGTAGGTTTATTTACCTCTTTGGCTTCTACCAACACCGTGCGCAATGTGAGCCCAGTCATGATCACAAGCGTAATTAGATAATGCAGATAAACTGATTTCAAGATAAGCCCTACCTTTTTTCCATTTATCTAAGAGGTACACGTTTTGTCATAGATGGATAACATAGATCAAGTATAGGCTGTTTTACGATAAACACTTCTTTGCTATACAATGAGCTGCCCCTGAGAAACATAAGGTTATAGTTATCAATTACTTTAGTTTAACTACCCCTTTATCTTCCAATGCTTCACGAAACCGCTCTGCTCTTCGGTAGTTAGTGAACAAATCGGTTAAGCCCAGAAGAGATGATGAGCGTACATTCAGTCGATTTTCCGATGGAACTAAAAGCACTTCAAAAAAGTCAAGAAAGTGAAAAACGGGAGTATAACTTGTAGCATAAATATACCCGGAGTATTCATGTTGGATGCTAGTATGGCCTAACTCTACTACGGATGAGCGAATTAAGGGCCACGCCTCATCCAAGGGCATATTTAGCTCAAAAGGCTGTATGCTATGTACAAAGGTCACACTCTCTGTGGAAACACAATTATGTAACGGTGGGCACCAATACAATGAACGGTCAACATTTTCTGTATCAAGCGGAAAAACCACACAACCTTGCAAAGAAAATAACAATAATATGAGTATGGAGATTTTTTTCATTTATGGACGGCCTGATTAAAAATAAAGTACAGCCTAGTTTAATTCTAAATTTTCCAGATAAAAGCCCACTTTCTAGTATCTGCCGTTTATGCCTGACTAATGGCTATCAAGCCTATGATGCTCAGTCACTCAATTAAGACTACTTTCGGATTGATCTTAAAATTATATAAAACTCGAAAACCTTCTGACTTTTGTTTTAAGTCAGAAGGTTAACACTTCACACTTTTGTTATATCTCCTGTATGACCTGCTCTAATAAAAGATCGATCTCTTTGTGTCGCTCTTCATCCGCTATCGGTCGACCTTTTCGTGCAGGGGCTTCTTGTGCTTTAACTAGCACGGCGTAAGCTTCATCATACCCTCCCTCATCGAATAAATATTCTGCATAGAAATAATTTGGATCAATGCCTGCTGGATTAATTTTGAGCGCTTTGTCAAATAAGTCCGCTGCTTTATCATCGTCCCCAAAACCAATTGGCCAACCTGGCACTTTAGAATATAACGTTGCCAAAGAGGTATAGGCTGATCCGTTTAAAGCTTTGTCATTAATTTCTAATGCGACCTCTAAATATTCCCGTGCAGATTTAACCAAAGAAAGCGCAGACAGCCCTCCCTTTACACCTGCATAGGTCGAACGAATAATGCCTTGCCATATTTTTGGTTCCGCGTCGTTAGGGTAAGCACTTGCGAGTTCATCAATTTCTTTGATCAAATCTTCAAATGCCGCTTCTTTTTCATCTTTTTTGGTTCGGTAATTTATTTGCGCCCACTTGTGTTGAATTGTTAGTAAATGGCTGTGTACATTTTGTTGTTGAACCGCTGGGGTCGTTTCTTGAGTCCTCACTGTGTACTGACTAGCCCAGGCGGTATTTACCAAATTAAAAGTTAATAACGTGCCCAAGGCAAATTCTAATGTGAACAATTTCTTCCGAGTACTCATAACCTTTCTCCTACTTTATTTCGTGTAATGACTTCAGTTTCAGTTTGTAGTTTTTGATAAAAATTAGTCATGTTTAATGCTCCTGCATTTGTTTAGTTTGTTCATATAACGCACTCGTTTGAGCACGGAAAAAATTAAGAATATTCTGACGTTTCGGGCGCCCGTTTGAAGTCGCCAAACCATTTTCGAAGGTGAAAGGGGTATCAGCACGGAGCCAAGTTTTCACTCGGGCGTAATCTGGCAGACAAGTATTAACCCGATCGACGGCCTCCTGTATTTGTTGGTCTTTACAGTGAGGAAAGCGGGGAAAGATAATAGCGAGATTAAATGCCTGCGCTTCACCGAAGACAATGGATTGTGCAATTTCATAGGAAGAAGCTAATTCACTCTCCACCCATTCAGGGTTAACATTCCGCCCAAAACTGGTAATAAACACGTTCTTTTTTCGTCCCTCTATAAAGAGAAAACCTTCCGAGTCGAGATAACCAATATCTCCAGTCGATAACCAATCGTTTGTATTTTCCTTGCAGCCCAAGTAACCCAGCATCTGGTTGCCCTTAATCTGTACCTCTCCGAGCGAACAGATCCGTATCTGATTATGTGGTAAAGCACGCCCAACACTGCCGCGCCTATTACTTTCAGGCGTATTTAGGGTACTCACTGAACTATTTTCAGACAGGCCATATCCTTGGTACACAGGTAGACCAAGATTCTCGGCCCTTTGCAATAGAGCTTCACTGACTCGCGCGCCGCCTACGGCAATATACTTAAGCGCCGCGGGAACAGGCGTTCCCGATTCGATACAGCTAACAAGCGCTAACAGTAATTGAGGCAATAAAATCAGACTTTCACCAGAGCGTTGATGCAAGCCCCTTACAAATTGAGGCACATCAAGCTCACTCGCACCTTTAAAGCCAACCTCTGACATTGCACTGACATGCACTGTCGCACCGATCAACAGTGGAGCATAAACGCCCGCGATATTCTCTAGCAAAGTGGCTAACGGCAAAATGCAGTCATGTTTTTTGACCTGCATATTGTCGAGGGATATGGCAAGTGAATCGGCGACTTTTAACTGCTGCCCAGCCGATAACATCACTCCTTTTGGTTCTCCAGTCGAACCAGAGGTAAAGGTTATTTTTGCCGTTTCTTCATGAACATACGGTATTGAAGTCGTCTCGATATTGAGCTGAAATACCCAGAAATAACACGTTGAAATCCCTGTTCCTACGGGTGTACCAGACTGAACATTCAGACTAAGATCATCTGCAAACTCACGTTGGTCACTGAGTACATAGTCAAGAACGGCATGATCTAAGATATTTTTTTTCTGCTGCACGCTAAAAAAACCGGGTATGGGCACCAACACTGTCTGAGTGAGTAAACCAGCCAGATCCCATAAAATCCAATTCACCGAATTATCGGCCAATAAACCAAGTCGTTTAATTCGTTTCTTCTCAAGCCACATGGCACGTTGTTGTATTTCATCCAACAACGACTCCCATTTGACGGAATGTTCTTCAGAATATAAAACGACCATGTCAGGAGACCTTAAGACCTGCTCATTTAAGCGTTTGAAAAATTCTAATGGGTTCATGACGGCAGGCCTTGCTTAGAAAGCTGGTTTTCACTTGAGTTATAAGCTTGATAAGAAATACTGTTATAAAGCCCCATTCTCTTCATTTTCTGGTAAGCAGACTGCATATCACCAATCATGACTTCAGGCCTAGTGTTAAAATAGCTTCCCCAAGTCGTGCGGTCATCACTTACCCGCTCTTCTGACGCGCCAACCAAAGATATTGGCTGCAGCTTAAGTGACTCAAATGCACGAACCATATTTCGGGTAAGTGTAAAGGCAATCCAGTCATACCCTTGTTTTGTTAGGTATTCAGCCAAGGTCAGAGTGATCAGATGACCAGCACCGGTAATAGCGCCTGCGAGATTGCCAACCTCTACAAAATCAGAGCGCTGAAAGCGTCTTCTTCCAACTGCTGAAGCTGCTTTTTCGATTGGGAAATCCAGATACTGCTCAAGAAATAAGGTTTTATTGTCAGTGTCACTATGGGTTGTTTGAAACCCTGCTGACGCCACTAATTGCTTACTTTCACTATGTCTCATCGCTACCATATGAGGTAGAAATTGTGAGATATCAGCCTTGTAACGCAGGGCATAAATGTCATGGGTGAATTGTTCTACTTCTTTACGGTCATGACTCCATGGCTGCACTAGCTCAACATCATATTGATGTCGTCCAAATCTAAGCGTTGCAATTTCACGCACATTATTTGCGTGTTCTTCTTGGCTGAGTTTGTTTAAGTTGTTCGCCATCATTATCTCCAAGTTATTTATACCGCTTTCCAGTATTCACAATTCATTTCTCGTACTGGGCTAACCGTGTAATTCGTGAACCATGTTAGAGGCAGAGGCTTAAGCCTTTCTTACATTTTTTTTGATATTCATCCTTTTTATTGAGAATTTGTTAAGCTTCACTTAAGGTGTATTTCACAAGATAGGAGCTATAGAAAAGACATAAACGACGTCCCTTATTAAGCCCTAAAAAAGAGAGCAATAAATGCATTTATTATTAGTAGAAGACGACCAGCTATTAGGGCAAGGCATTGAAATAACCTTACGTAATGAAGGTTACCAAGTAGACTGGGTACGTGATGGTCGAATTGCTTTGGAGACCCTGCTAACAGGTTCTGATCAATATGATGCGCTCATTCTGGATCTGGGCTTACCTTCAATAGATGGCATACAAATACTCACCAAGATTAGAAATAAAGGCATCGTGATTCCTACACTAATACTCACTGCACGTGATAGTATCGAACAAAAAGTGACGGGCCTAGATACCGGTGCTGATGATTACCTTGTGAAGCCCTTTGATATTCAAGAATTATACGCCCGCATCAGAGTGTTGGTCAGGCGAGAACAGGGCCGCTCTCAAACACTGATTCGACACGAACAGTTGTCGCTCAACCCTTCTTCTATGCAGGTTTTTTATCAAGATAAAGAAATCACTTTAACGCGCAAGGAGTATTTCTTATTATTAGAACTACTCTCCAACCAGGGTCGCGTTCAAACACGCGATCATTTAGAACAAACCTTATATGGCATAGACGAAGATATAGAGAGCAATGCCTTAGAGGTGCACATACACAAGTTACGTAAGAAGATCAGCACAAGTTTGATCAAAACATTACGCGGTGTGGGTTATATGATAGAAAGTATGGGTGAGAATAAAAAAACATGATGCGTTCAATTCGTAACTTCCTGCTTGTTTCCATTCTAGGCATTGTCTTTCTTTGTATGGTGTTTTTCTTTATATCCACTTACTTACAAACCCAACATGAAGTGGATGAAGTATATGACTCCCAACTCGCTCAGTCTGCGCGTATGCTACATGCTTTGCTGATCAGAAATATCGAACCAAATACCCTCTCAGTTGACGAGCCAATAGTGTTCAATGATGAGCAATATCTCGAAAATCTGAGCTCAAAAACAAATGACGATGAAGATGAAGATGAAGATGAAGTCTCACCCCTTGGCCATTTCTACGAAACCATGTTGGCCTACCAGCTATGGCGTCAAGATGGGAAGCTAATACTCAGGTCTAGCAATGCGCCCGAATTACAGATAACAAATTTACAGCCGGGGTTCAAAAGCGTTCTCCTGAATCAGAGGCAGTGGCGTTCATTCACCTTGCAAGATAACGAATACGGCGTATTTCTGCTAGTCGCAGAGAAACTTGAAATTCGAGAAGAGCTAATCAGCGAAATTACTGAAAATTTACTCACACCCTATGTAGTCGGAATCCCCCTTTTACTCTTCATATTGTGGCACTTAATTGGTCATGGTCTGTATCCACTGATTAATATCAGTCAAGCAATTAAAAATCGACAGCCTAGCAACCTTGAACCCATACAAATTTCAGGCTTGGCACCAGAGTTACTTCCAATAGAAACAGCCTTGAATGCGCTCCTAATTAGACTTAGAGACACGATTGAAAGAGAAAAATCATTTACCGATGATGCCGCGCATGAATTAAGAACTCCACTCGCCCAAATCAAGTTGCATGCACAAAATGCTCAAGTCAGTCATAATGAAAGTGATAAAAAACTATGTTTAAAATTGCTTGAACTTTCAGTTGACCAAGCAACCCGTACAATTGAACAGTTATTACAAATGGCGCGTTTACAGTCGATTCATTCATTTCAACAAAATAAAAAAGTCTCTTTAGGTAAATTAGCACGCCAACAGGTAGCGCAAATTCATACTCAGATAAGTCAACGTCATCAGCAAATTGTATTGGAAGCTCCTGATACACTACAACCTATCCAGGGAAACGATTTGCTAATTAGTTTACTGATTCGGAATTTACTAGAGAATGCCAGCTTGTATAGCCCTGAAAATGGCTTAATTCGAATTTCCATTATTCAAGAGCAACTCGCTACCAAAATACTCGTCGAGGATAATGGGCCAGGAGTAGCAAAAGATAAGTACGATACCATCTTCCAACGATTTCACCGCGAAAACCCAGGGGACTCACAAGGAGCAGGCTTAGGACTTTCTATTGTAAGCCGTATTGCAGAATTACATCATGCCCAGATTTCGCCTATACAGTCTTCAGACCCAGAGTACTCAGGCTTTTGCATTTCAATTTCATTTCCAAATTGAAAGAACAAACACAGATTATTTTTGAGTGAGCGGACTTTTCAAAAAAGTAATCACCTAATTATCAGAAATAGCTAGACGCCAAACTTATCCCAAAAGACTTGAGG
>Ga0105348_1002299_pt1 | contig 11544 bp, 10 predicted proteins | sample EN8Hudsemesocosm_2_FD_83504 | JGI IMG/M metagenome (GOLD analysis project Ga0105348, IMG submission 83504) | Methane-oxidizing microbial communities from mesocosms in the Hudson Canyon - EN8C Hudson Canyon | ecosystem: Environmental > Aquatic > Marine > Cold seeps | place: Hudson Canyon... | reverse complement strand
CAGCAGGTTCTTGTCCACAGACTCTGCCGAAGGCAGAGTCACAAAACCAAATATTAAAGCACTGATTGTAATCGTTTCCATGCTACGAGAAGGTGAATAGGTACTAGTTGCAACGAGAGCCATCGTCCAAACTTTAGGGTTGACCTACTGGGACATAGCAGCTTGTACTAATGTCAACGGTAAAGGTTTGTTTTCAGTTTCTAGCTGAGGCATTGGAGCGGTAGAAATTCTAAAAGCCAGATATACAAGGTAAATAATGCTGATGAATTTCAATATTTCTTTATTCGCAGGGTAAACATCAAACGCCTGCATTAAGTAAGTGCTGACTTATTAATCACTTATAGGTCGTTGGTGATAGGCAGTTATACTAAATATTGACCCCCTCCTTTCAACAGGTTTTTCCTAAGGTTATGAATCAAGCAGTATTGGTTTGTAAAAAGGCTCCTTATCAAAAAATACAGTGTTCCTGGTAACGTTTATTTTTACTGATGGACACCGTTAAAGTGCCTAAATTTCATACTCTAATCTAAATAATTCATCATCATATCAAATACCTCAAATGCGGTTTCACGCTGCTGTTTTGCACTTGGAGTTGGGAAGGTGTGCAAACTTCCTATGTGGCCGTAGAATGCGACACGGGATAAGATTTCCCCTTTTTTCTTGTCTCCGGTAAGTCGCTGAAATAACCCTTCGAGTGTGTTAAGTCTTTTTTGGTCAAGTCGCTCCATGTGCTGTTTAACATGTTCGTTACTGGGAGCCCATTGTCTGAATACTAGGTCTAGTCGGTCAGTCAAATGCGTGACATATTCGATCAGATTTTTGACTTCTTGTTTGGGGTTCGCTGTATCTGTCAATATTTGATCGAAACCCTGATTCACGACACGCTCTTCCCATGTTGAAATCATTGCATCTATCAAGTCATTCAGGCTTTTGAAATGATAATAGAACGAGCCCCGTGTGACGTTTAATCTTTGAGCCAACTTCACAATAGATAAATCTGTGTAACCTTTTTCATTTAACAAGGCCAAGCCTGCTTCTGCCCATTGATCTTTTGTAAGTGTTGCCATTTGTCCGAATACTCTCTGAAAATTTGAAAAACATACAGGCTTGTACTTTACATGAAACTACCATAAGCTTCACTGAATACACCCCTGTATTTTATTGGAAGTTAATTGAAACAAACTAGGAGCGTGATATGTCACAACTACAAGAATATTTTGGCGAAACTCAAAACATAATCCGTGCAAGTGTAAAAAAATTTGTTGAGAAAGAAATACTGCCTTTTGTTGATGCGTGGGAAGAAGAAAATACGTTTCCTAGAGAACTATATGAAAAAGCTGGCAATGCTGGCCTATTGGGGATTGGTCACCCTGAAGAATTTGGTGGAACAGGAGACGATATTTTTAGCAAAATAGCCGCATCTGAAGAATTAATGCGTTCAACTTCTGGGGGCTTAGTTGCCAGCCTCGGTTCTTTAGACATTGGTTTACCTCCAATTTGGAAGTTGGGGAATTCCGAATTAAAAGAAAGGGTCGTTGCAGATGTGATTGCAGGGAAGAAAATATCCGCATTAGCGATCACCGAATCTGGTGGCGGCTCTGACGTAGCTAATTTAAAAACACGAGCAGTTAAAGAGGGTGATCATTACCTTGTCAACGGCAGTAAAACATTTATCACAAGTGGTATTATAGCTGACTACTACACGGTAGCTGTGAGAACGGGTGGTGAGGGCTATGGCGGTATTAGCTTGTTAATGATTGAAAAAGGAACTCCCGGTTTCACCACAGGCAAAAAACTGAACAAAATGGGCTGGTGGGCAAGCGATACTGCCGAACTTTTTTTTGACGACTGTAAAGTACCTGTCGAGAATTTGATAGGGCGAGAAAATACGGGCTTTATTGCCATTATGTCGAATTTTGAAATGGAGCGCTTAAGCCTCTGTGTAATGGCGAACTCAACAGCCGAAGTCGCGTTTGATGAGTGTATGAAGTATGTAAAAGAACGAGAAGCATTTGGGCGTCCAATTGGTAAATTCCAAACAATTAAACACAAACTAGCCGAAATGGCGACGCAAATAGAAGCGAGTAAAACATTTACCTATCGACTTGCGGCTAAAATACAAGCGGGTAAAAGTGTAATAAAAGAAATTTCGATGGCGAAGAATTTTGCAACAAACGTAAGTGACAAAGTGACCTATGATGCAGTACAAATTTTTGGCGGTATGGGATACATGCGAGAGTCAACCGTTGAACGCTTATACCGAGATAACCGTATCCTTGCCATTGGTGGTGGTACTTATGAAATTATGAATGAAGTGATTGCAAAGCAATTGGGTTTGTAAGCATTTTTTGAAAACTATCCCAATTGAAGGGGTACAACATTTGATTCAATGAAATACAAATTTGATTCAGATGCAGCTTCAGGCTTGGACTTAGTGTTTCAATTCGAAATTGACAGTGGCGATCAGTTTTCTTTGGAACAAATAGTTAGGCTGCCAGAAGAAGAAATAGACCAACCACACAAACTGGATTTTTTTCGTCGTGTAAGTGCTAGTTACGGTAAGGCTGCACTTATGTGACGTGGTGGCGGCACATAAAGATATTTTTATGTTGGTTTGGTTAAACCTTATTAGTGAAGGATTTACTTCCTGATGTGATTTCAGACCCTAGTGTAGTTTCCCGTCATGACGGCTATTTTGGGACACATACAAATGTTGAATTAAATGAATTAATCAAGCCCCCTAGAAATGACACAAAGGCACTTGCATCATGAGAATGGCAGGAGTCATGAAAAGGACTATTTATTGGAATCAACCCGTGTCTAGTAAAGCCTGGGAACTCCATTTCGCCCAATTAGTTTTACGACTATGTATAAGAAGGTATTGCTCCCAAACAAATGCGATCCTTTTTATATAACTATAAACGGCTAGTTTTTTGAGCAAAACAGAAGATTTTCCGTTTAGATGGGCCTTCACAATCATTGGCAATGGACGATAAGCTGACCTGTTATTCTTATCAACTTGAGTAAATCTATTTCTCCTAGTTTTCAGAAATCAGGTAACTGAAATTTTACGTCCGTAGAGCAATCTAATACCCTCTCATTGTATTGCTCCAGAGGACACGAACTAAATCTTTATCAGATCTTAATATATATCTGGTATTCTCTCGATTCCAAATAACGCTACGATAATCATGGTGCTATGCAAAATAAACAGATAGTTGTGATAGAAGATGAGCCCGATATTTTAGAAGTACTTTGTTACAATCTAGAGCGAGAAGGGTTTAAGGTTTTTGAGTCTTTGGATGGCGCTGATGGTTTGGCGCTGATACAGCAAAAGACGCCAGACTTGGTATTATTGGATTTAATGCTGCCGAGTATGGATGGTCTTGAAATTTGTCGTCAATTAAAAGCAGATCAGCGCACTCAACATATCCCCATTATTATGGTAACGGCGAAAGGGGAGGAAAGCGATGTAGTATTAGGTCTTGGTATTGGGGCTGATGACTATATTCCTAAACCCTTCAGCCCCAGAGAATTTATCGCTCGCGTGAAAGCGGCTCTTAGACGTGGGGAGATAGTCGAGCTAACATCAATCAAAGATGTTATCGAAATAAATTATCCTGAATTGGGTCGCTTGGTCGTAGATAATTCTAAGCACCTCGTATCATTGGATAATGAAAATATAAAAATGACGGCATCTGAATTTCGTTTACTCTTTTGTTTGGCGAGTCATCCGGGGCAGGTATTTTCACGAGAGCAGCTTCTAAATCACACCTCGGGTGATAATGTGATGGTGATTGACCGAAATATAGATGTGCATATCCGCTCTATTCGAAAAAAACTGGGTGATGAAAGGCCCTTTATTGAGACTATTCGCAGTATTGGTTATCGTTTTTTGGACGCATGATGACATTTGAATTTGCACTTTTGTATTAAGGGTCGTACTTAATGTTTAGATCTCCATTGTTCTGGCGGCTTTATGCGGGTTATGTCGTCGTTATTCTTATTTCTACGCTTATTGTCGGTATGTTGATCAGTAAGCAGGTAGAAGATAGTAGCATTAGAGAAATTCATCACTCGCTAGCCATGAGTTCTGAGTTGTTAGCGGAAGTCGCTAAACCGACCTTACAGCATGTATCTCAAACCTCAAGTGAGTCACCGTATCAAGCTTCTCTGCAAGAACGAATTATTTTTTTGGGCAAGAATACTCAAGCCCGCTTAACGGCGATTGATCTTTTAGGAAAGGTCATTGCGGACTCTCAAGAAGACCCGCGTAAGATGGATAACCACAATGCTCGTCCAGAGATCATAAGTGCTCGACAAAATGGTTCTGCAACGGAGTCCCGTTATAGTAAAACATTGCAGCAAAAGATGGTTTATCGTGCCCAAACAGTGCGTGACGGGGAGCGTTTACTAGGTTTTGTTCGAGTTTCATTACCTTTAACGAATATCGATGAAAAGTTACTTCAATTGAAATTGAATGTATTTTTAGGTATTTGCCTTGCTGCTGCCGCAGCACTTTTATTGGGATTTTTCTTTGCTAATCGTTTTCTATCACCTCTTGTAAAAATGACGGAAGTTGCAGATTCTATTTCAAAGGGGGATTACGATCGGCGTGTCACCATTAATCAAAATGATGAAATGGGTTTGTTAGCAAAAGCCGTGAACCGAATGGCTTTAAGTTCTTCGCAACGCATGGCAGAAATCACACAAGATAGAAATCGCTTGGCAAAAATCTTTACCGGTATGGTGGAGGGGGTGATTTATGTGGATCAGGATCAACGTATTCAGCATATTAATCAAGCAGCTGCAGAAATGCTTTCTTTAACGGTGCCAAACTGTTTGAACCAAAGAATTTGGGAGTTAGTTCGAGTTCAGGAGCTGACAAGTGCTGTTGAAACTGCACTAAGTAGTGGCCAGGTTGTGAAAAGTAAATTGAGCAAAATTGAAGAGAGCGGCGTTTCAAACCAAAATGGTATAGAAATAAATATATATGTCGCAGCGATGCTTGATGAAAAAGAAAAATCAATTGGTGCTGTGGTGGTATTAAATGATGTTTCAGAGTTGGCGTCTTTAGAGCGTATTCGCCGAGATTTTGTCTCTAATGCCTCCCATGAACTCAAAACTCCGATCACTGCGATCCGTGCATTAACCGAAACGATTCTTGATGACGACGATATGCCAGCTGAAATAAATCGTCGTTTTACTGAAAAAATTGGCGCACAGAGTCTCCGGCTTTCTTTATTAGTGAGCGACTTAATGACGCTTTCACGTCTGGAATCAAATGAGAGTGAACAATCTTTCCAATTGATAGATTTTAATGCGCTCGTTAAACGCGCTATAAAAACAGTGGCGCTCTCTTGCCAGGAAAAAAATCTTCAGTTAAAGAGTGATATTTGTAGCAGCAACATTCAAGTAGAAGCGGACGAACAAGCGCTTAGCCAATTAGTCGATAACCTATTGGATAATGCCGTTAAATATACACCAGAACAAGGTGAGCTAAGTTTGTCACTGAGTGTGGGTGATTTAAAAGGAAAGACCGTCGTTGAGCTTAAGGTATCAGATACAGGTATTGGTATTAGTGCGCAATATCAAGCGCGTATATTTGAACGTTTTTATCGTGTCGATAAAGCGCGTTCAAGAGACCTAGGAGGTACAGGCTTAGGTTTGTCCATCGTTAAAAATATTGCCGAACAACATGGTGGCTCAGTTTCTGTGCAAAGTCGATTAGGCGAAGGCACGATTTTTACTGTCATTCTCCCTCTGTCTACGGTCTAAGTTGTAGGTGCGAACTTAGCCTTGGTTTTTTTGAGTCTTTTCTTAAGCATTTCTTGATATTCCCCACGATATATTGATTTTTCATTCTTAAAGCAATTTTTAAGTTTTCTTAACATTTCCTTTATAAACGCTCTGTATATTTTGCGATCAATACATAGCGAGTCGTAATTGACGCATTTATTAATAGGAAATTAACATGAAAAAAGTATTAATCTTTTCACTTTTTGTCGCCTCGGCGCTGACTGCCCAATTTGCTTCTGCGGGTCGTAGCAATATTAATATCGTAGGCTCTTCAACTGTTTATCCATTCTCTACCGTTGTTGCTGAACGTTTTGGTCGCTCAACAGGTTTCAAAACACCCAAAGTTGAGTCAACGGGTTCAGGTGGTGGCATGAAGTTATTTTGCCAAGGTGTGGGTGTACAGCACCCTGATATCACAAATGCTTCACGACGAATCAAAAAGTCTGAGTATGATCTTTGCCATAAGAATGGTGTGAAGGAGATAGTTGAAGTATTGATCGGCTATGACGGTATTGTGATCGCTAATTCTAGGAAAGCAGCGCGCATGAATTTGACGCGTAAAGATTTATTCTTGGCTCTAGCGGCACGTGTTCCGAACCCGAATGGCACCGAAACTTTAGTTGAAAACCCTTATAAAACCTGGAAAGACGTCAACAGCACATTGCCAAATGTTGCTATTGAAGTGTTGGGGCCTCCACCGACTTCAGGTACAAGAGATGCATTTGCTGAACTTGCATTAGAAGGCGGTTGTAAAAAAGTTTCCTGGATCAAAGCCATGAAGAAAAAAGACAAAAAAGCTTACAAAGCACTTTGTCACACTGTTCGTGAAGATGGCCCTTTCATCGAAGCCGGTGAAAACGATAACTTGATTGTTCAGAAGCTCAATGCAAACAAAAATGCTTTAGGTATCTTTGGGTTTAGCTTCCTTGATCAAAATATTGACCAAGTTCAAGCATCAATCATTGATGGAAAAGAGCCTACGTTTGACACCATCGCTGAGGGTTCTTACCCCGTATCTCGCCCACTGTATTTTTATGTGAAGACAGCACACGTTGGTGTTGTGCCGGGTATTGCGGAATATTTAGCAGAATTTACACGTGAAAGCACGTGGGGCGATGAAGGCTACTTGACCGAAAAGGGCATGATTCCTTTAGATGAAGCTAAACGTGCTGAAACTTCAAGTGACGTAAAGAAAATGCGTAACTTAGAGCTATAAGAGCAGGATTCACTATGAGCACATCTGTTTTATTAATTGTTATTGCTGTGTTGTTTGTCTTTTCTTATTGGAGTGGGCGAGGCAAAGCGATAACAAGCGCTCAATCAATCGGTGGGGTGCAAAAGCTTAATTCCTTACCTTTCTATTACGGTATGTTGGCGGTTTTTTGGTGCGCAATACCTTGTCTTGTCTTGGTGTCACTTTGGTTAATATTTGATGAGAGTATTATTCAGCAGCTGGTGGTATCCCAACTTCCTAAAGACATTATCCAAATGCCACAAGGCGAAATGACGTTATTGTTGAATATGGTGAATAACATTGCCAGCGGTATTAGTACTGCGAGTGGTCAGCCTGTGTATATTCAAGACGCGGCAAATTACTTGTTAAGTTTAAGAAAAAGTAGTCATCTGGCGATGTCGGTGATTGCACTGAGTTTGGCTGTCTGTGGGCTTGCCATTGCTTGGGTGAAAATAAACCCTGAGCTGAGAGCCAGAAAACACGTTGAAAGTGTATTTAAATTTCTGTTGCTGCTTTGCTCATGCATTGCGATTTTAACAACCGTTGGCATCGTGTTATCGGTGGTATTTGAGTCGATCCAGTTCTTTAATAAAGTGCCTGTGACAGAATTTTTATTCGGTTTGCATTGGAGTCCACAAGGGGCCATTCGCGCAGATCAAGTTGGTAGCTCCGGGTCATTTGGTGCGATTCCATTATTTGCCGGCACTTTGCTTATTTCTGCTATCGCCATGATCGTCGCCGTACCAACAGGTTTGATGTCGGCGATTTATTTATCTGAGTATGCCAGCAAGCAAGTCCGTAGTTGGGTAAAGCCATTGCTGGAAATATTGGCGGGTATTCCGACTGTTGTTTATGGTTTTTTTGCCGCTTTAACTGTTGCGCCTATTATACGTGATACCGGTGATTGGTTAAGTGGTAGTTGGGCTTTTGAGTTGATGGGGATGAGCTTTCAGGTTTCTTCAGAGAGTGCGTTGGCAGCAGGTTTAGTGATGGGCATCATGATTATCCCCTTTATTTCTTCCTTAGCCGATGATGTGATCAATGCGGTACCTCAATCCTTACGAGACGGTTCGTTAGGTTTAGGTTCAACGCATTCTGAAACGATTCGGCAGGTGGTTATTCCTGCCGCATTACCCGGAATTGTGAGTGGTATTTTACTGGCTGTTTCGCGTGCGATTGGCGAAACCATGATCGTGGTTATGGCAGCAGGTCTTGCGGCGAAACTTACTGCGAATCCGCTTGAGTCAGTTACCACGGTGACCGTACAGATTGTCACCATGCTGGTGGGAGATCAGGAGTTTGACAGCGCAAAAACCTTATCAGCTTTTGCCTTAGGCTTAATGTTATTCATTGTCACACTAACGTTAAATGTCTATGCCTTGCATGTCGTTAAAAAATACCGCGAACAGTATGAGTAGCTTGTATGAATACGATTGAGATTGAATGTGCGGATGAAAGTACAAATCAAAGTAAAAATGAGAGCGATATGAAGAAAGTAAATACCATTGAACTTGTGAATAAAAACCTGAAAAAGCGTTATCGTGCTGAAAGACGATTCAAAGCTTATGGTTTGGTTTCAATTTGTTTTGCTTTGTTATGCTTAGTGGTGTTGTTCACGGATATCATTAGCAAAGGTCATACGGCGTTTTTTCAAACGTATATCCAGTTAGAGCTTGATTTGGATGAACGTGTTCTAGACATCAATGATATTAGAAATAAGAAACAACTTGCGAGTGCCAACTATCAAGGGGTTATTCGTCAGTCATTAAGAACACTTTTTCCTGATGTAAAAGCTCGGCGAGATAAACGTAAGTTATATTCTTTGGTGAGTAGTGGCGCGAGCTATCAATTGGCTGACCAAATAAAAGCACAACCGACATTAGTAGGCACAACCATTTCTGTCTTTGTATTGGCGGATGATGATGTTGATACTTGGTTTAAAAGTCTGGATGACGCCAAACCTTTCACCGGCCGAATGTCAGAAAAGCAGCTCGCATGGCTTGAAAAACTTATGAGTAGTGAGAGCCTAGAGAAAAAATTCAATACCACTTTTTTCAGTAATGGTGACTCAAGAGAGCCAGAGCTTGCCGGTATTAAAGGTGCGATGGTCGGGTCGTTATTTACCATTTTGGTTACCTTTTTACTTTCTTTTACTGTCGGCATCTCGACCGCTATTTATCTAGAAGAATACGCACCTAAAAATTTGTTTACAGATTTTATTGAAGTCAATATCAACAACTTAGCTGCGGTGCCTTCCATTATTTTTGGCCTATTAGGCTTAGCAATATTAATTGGCATGTTCGGTATGCAGCGCTCGATACCTTTACTTGGAGGGCTTGTACTTTCGTTGATGACCTTGCCTACGATTATTATTTCTAGTCGTGCGGCGATTAAATCGGTCCCGCCTTCCATTCGTCAAGCGGCGTTAGGCATGGGCGCATCGAAAATGCAGGTGATTCTTCATCATGTTCTTCCGCTGGCGATGCCCGGTATGTTGACAGGAACCATTATTGGCTTGGCTCAAGCTTTAGGTGAAACAGCCCCTTTATTGATGATCGGAATGGTAGCTTTTGTGGTGGATGTTCCGGGCGCATTCACAGATCCATCAACGGCCTTGCCCGTACAGATTTTTCTTTGGGCTGATAGCCCTGAAAGAGCGTTTGTAGAACGAACATCCGCAGCCATCATGGTGTTATTAGTTTTTTTGATTTCAATGAATACGGTCGCTGTATTTCTGCGTAAACGTTTAGAGCGCCGTTGGTAGTATTAAATTTTTTGAAGAGGTTTTAGTTGTGGAACAATCAATTGAAAAAATAGGGCCGACGATAGGCCTGTCATTGCTTGAAAATCCAAAAATGTCGATGCGAAATGTCGATGTGTTTTATGGTGAAAAACAAGCGATTTATGATGTGAATCTGGATATAGGTAAAAATGAAGTGTTATCGATGATCGGACCATCAGGTTGTGGAAAGTCGACCTTTCTACGCTGCCTGAACCGAATGAATGACACTATTGAAGACTGTAAAGTCACCGGGTCATTTGATCTGGAAGGCAAAAATATTTATCACCCGAAAATGGATGTGGTTCCCTTACGTGCGCGTGTTGGTATGGTTTTTCAAAAACCAAACCCTTTTCCGAAAACGATTTACGATAATGTTGCTTACGGCCCTAAAATACATGGTTTGGCTGAAAACAAAACCGACTTAGACGAAATTGTAGAAAGCAGCCTTCAAAAAGCAGGTTTATGGGAAGAGGTCAAAGATCGACTTGATCAACAAGGAACGGGTTTGTCTGGTGGGCAGCAACAGCGGCTTTGCATCGCGAGAACCATTGCTATTAGCCCTGAAGTGATTTTAATGGATGAACCTTGCTCAGCGCTTGACCCAATCGCTACGTCAAAAATCGAGAACTTAATTACTGAGTTAAGCGAAAATTATACGATAGCCATTGTCACGCACTCTATGCAGCAGGCGGCACGAGTTTCTGATCGAACAGCCTATTTTCATTTAGGAAAATTGGTTGAAGTAAATGATACCCAACATCTTTTTACCAACCCAGACCATGAATTAACAGAAGCCTATATCACGGGGCGTTTTGGTTAATCGCTTTGACTTACACGTTTTGCTTGAATATAAGGACCATAAAATTATGTCATCACACTTACAGCGCGATCTAGATTTGCTGAAAAAAGAAATTCTTCAACTCGGTAGCATGGTTGAATCATCCATTAATAAAGCCTTAGTGGCGCTATCTGAACGTCGGCCTGAATTAGTTGAAGAGGTGTTGCAGGATGAAATACAAATAGACCTTCAAGAAGTGTCTATCGAAGAAAGTTGCCTTAAAGTTCTCGCTTTACATCAACCTGTTGCGGTAGATCTTCGCTTTATCGTGGTTGTTCTGAAGGTAAATAATGACCTAGAGCGAATGGGCGATTTTGCGGTCAATGTTGCTAAGCGTGCAAAAGATTTATGCCAGCAAGACCCTATTTCATGCCCAGCAGGATTTACTGATGTTATGCCTCAAACCATTCGAACCATGGTACGGGATAGCCTCACTGCGCTAGTGAAATTTGATGTTGATATTGCGCGTGAAGTGATTCATATGGATGATGTGGTCGATAAAGTAAATCGACAGATGTATACGGACCTGAAAGCATTAATGGTCAAAGACTCATCGACAGTCGATCGTGCGGTCAGTTTATTATCCTGCTCACGTTATCTGGAGAGAATCGCCGACCTCACGACCAATATTGCTGAAGATGTGATTTTTATGGTTGAAGGCGAAGTGGTACGGCACAAATAAACAGGGCTTTAAGGTGCGCGGGTTTAGTCAGAGTTATACATTTAACTCTTTTCGATCAGATTTGAAATGCTTGCTTTTGCTCCAGCGTTTTCACGCAGTCTGGCTCATTTTCGTTAGTTATCTCAAACTTCAAACTGGCTGAAATATCCAGAATTATGCAAGGTCGTTGAGTGGCGGCTAAGTGCGATTGATTGGCGCATTGCAGAGTT
>Ga0105348_1002298_pt1 | contig 11546 bp, 13 predicted proteins | sample EN8Hudsemesocosm_2_FD_83504 | JGI IMG/M metagenome (GOLD analysis project Ga0105348, IMG submission 83504) | Methane-oxidizing microbial communities from mesocosms in the Hudson Canyon - EN8C Hudson Canyon | ecosystem: Environmental > Aquatic > Marine > Cold seeps | place: Hudson Canyon... | reverse complement strand
GTTGAAACTGGGCGTGGCGATATTAATCATAACTTTCTGGCTGCCCTGGTAACATCGCAGGTTTATAAACAAAGAATCGTAAAGGCTAAGAAGGGAAGAGGCGCGTACATGCGTAAAAACAAACACAATAACAAAGGCTCAGAGCCTTATTTAATAGCGGCTTAAACAGCATTTATTAAATAGGGTTTTGTTTTAATTATCGTCTTTATAAACGATAAACAGCAGCTTTTTTAACCTAGGAAGGTCATGACTATTCAGGATGAAATGGCTGCGTGGGATGGCAAGTCGGCACACGACATTGGTAAAATCTATAATGGCTTTAACATACAAACGGGGTTCCCTCGTAATGTTATTGCGCTTATGGCCCAGGCAAATTGCCAAAAAGCTGCGAGCTGGCTGCTGAAACACCACTTGGAAAATGATAATAAAATAAGCCAGCCTGAAACCCAATCAATATTCAAACGCCTCAATACTCTTGATCATTGGGAATCCAAACTGCACGTATTGCAAAGCCTGCCATTCTTAAACATTCCAAATGCTTATAAAACGGCGTTAGAGCAATTCTTAAGGGAATGCCTAACCGAGACAAATAAATTTGTGAGAGCCTGGGCCTATAATGGTTTTTATGAGCTGGCCAAGCAGTACCCCGAATATGAAGAAGAAACCAGGCTGTTTTTTGATATGGCCATGCGTGACGAAGCGCCTTCGGTTAGGGCCCGAATACGCAATCTTCTGAAACAGGGTTTTATTACGTCGCTGTAATCCAGCACCTGCTTTTCCCTAAAAAGTAATCGACTGCCAAGTCGTGACTATTAAAGATTTGCTGCTATGTTTCACTTGTACCCCGAATCCCCTTAGGTGAGGCCCATGCATAAATACAATCTTGGCCAATTGTCGCAGCAGCGCTTTGTAACCGATGGCGGCGCGGAAACCACACTGATTTTTCACCATGGCTTACAGTTACCTGAATTCGCCGCGTTTGTGTTATTAAAAAGTGATGAGGGCATCAGCCTATTGCAAGATTATTATCGACGTTATGCCAGTATCGCTGAAAAATACCGGGTAGGGTTTATTCTCGAAAGTGTTACCTGGCGTGCCAGCGCTCACTGGGGGAAAAAGCTCGGTTACTCCCACTCAGAGCTGGCTGTGGCCAATTGTCAGGCTATTGAGTTGCTTGAAGGCATACAGGAAGAATTCAGCTCGGTGCCTATGTTTATTAGTGGTTGCCTGGGCCCAAGGGATGATGGTTATAACCCGGCAGACTTTATGACGGTAGACCAAGCCGAACGTTATCACAGGGTGCAAATTGAAACCTTTAAGGGCACGGCTGCCAATATGGTGAGCGCCCTAACCATGACGTATTTTGAAGAGGCCTTGGGCATCACACAAGCGGCCAAGTCTTTGGGTGTACCTGTGGTAATCTCATTTACCCTGGAGACAAACGGTAAACTGCCCAGCGGCCAATCCCTCAGCGATGCTATTCAAAACCTGGATGAAGCCAGCGCCAGTTATCCTGTCTACTATATGATTAATTGTGCCCACCCCACTCATTTTGAAAATATTCTGCAACAAAGTGATCCATGTTTACAAAGGGTGAGAGGATTGCGTGCCAATGCCTCTGCATTGAGTCATGCCCAGCTGGATGACGCGCAAACTCTGGATGATGGCAATCCCACAGAATTAGCGCAGCAGTACTCACGCATAGGCAATACATTGAAAAACTTAAATGTGTTGGGGGGCTGTTGTGGCACCGATCATCGCCATATAGAGGCCATTATCAAGGCTGTTAGCCGTTAGTGTGGTGAGGTGTGCAAGCCACTGAGGCTCTAGCCAATATTATATGGCGGGAATGAAAAATGTTAGCCAACAGTGCGGCACACTTTAAAGTGAAAGAAGGGTGTACCTCCAAGTCATTGCTAAAACTTTTAGCAATGACTATACACTAAATGGTAAACGGAACAGTCAATCCAGAGTATTAGCGGGGCAACTGGCGGCCTCGCTATTTTTAATTACCTTGCCATACGCGATTGCAGCCAGCGATCCAGTGACAATCCACCTGGGCCCCACAATATTATCTGGGCCAATAACAATCCCCAAACAATGTGCAAGGTGAAGGCAGCTGGTGCAATGGCTTCTAGGCTTAACACCGCCACCACATTAACCAGGCTTAATCCCAGTGCACCCAAGCGGGTGGTGAGCCCTACCACTAATAATACCGGCAGAATCAGTTCACCAATGGTGCCCAACCAAGCGGCCACTTCAAAATTAATAAACGGCACGCTGTATTCTTCTTCAAATAAAAACAAGGTGGTTTCCCAATCTCGTAATTTGGTGAGGCCGGAGGAAAAAAATACCCAGCCAATATAAAGTCGGGTGGCCAACAATGCCAAGGGTTGCAGCAGGTTTATCTGCTGGCTGGAAAACAGGTATGCGTTTCCAACTCGGTTAATAACACTGGTTGATGGGAAATTGCTCATGTTTTTTTCCTTTTTTGAATGATTGAGTGCGTAATGCATTGCGTTAGGGGTTAAGCGCTTTTTAGGCGAGTGATTAGCTTGTCTTGAATGGCCATAGCCAGCCATGTTTCAAGGGAGAAATCCGTAAAGCCCTTGCTTGCCATGGCATCCATGGCTGTACCCATAGAGACCCCAAGTTGAATTAGGGTTAACCAATAGTATTCGGCCTCATCCAGTTCTCGAACTTGGGCTTTATACTGGGGGCGATATAACAGGGCCTTTTGGCCAGTGCCGTCTTGCAGTTTTTGTTGCACTAGCGAACGCAATGAATGGTCAGGGTTTTGCTCTTGGGCATTTTCATGAAGTCGATACACGTCCACTACGGGGTAGTCAAAATTAATGATTACCAAATGGGTATTGAGTACCAACTGTAATTTCTCCAGTGGCCAGTCTGCCAATAAATTAAAACTGTCTAATTTAACGGTTTGATCACACTGGCGGGCCAGTTCGTGTAAGGAAAAATCCAGTCGCGCGCTGTCCGACACAAAGGGGTACGTTTGCAGTACTTCAATGTTGCTTAGCACATTCGCAAAATCTTCTCCCCATAACCCCCAGTCTCCATGACTCAGTGGGCTAGTGCTGAGTAACTGCTGGGTGGCGTATTCAAATACATCTTCGCCAATTAATTGTAAAACGGTGGGAAAGCTTATTTGCAAGGCACCGGTGGCGCTGGCCAATAAGTTTTTTTGGTAGATGGCCAATCCACGGCCTTCAAATTGAAAATCACTTTCGGCACGCTCTTTTTCATTACCGGGTTGAAAAATGGCGGCCATTAAGGCCTGTTGTTGATTAAACTGTTGATCAAGCATCTGTCAGCACCTCTTGTGCTATGGCTCGGGCCTTAACGGCTTCGTTCACTAATGCCTGCCAACTGGGCAAATTATTGTCCCATTCTATTAATGTGGGCAGGGCACCAAACCGTTGCAGTGCATGGCCATATAAATCCCATACCGTGTGGCTTACTGCCTGGCTATGATCATCGATGGCCAGCTCACCCTTTTTTACTTGCGTAAAGCCCGCCAAATGAATTTCACCCACAGAACCCGTGGGGATGTGAGACAACCAGTCTTTGGCATATTCAATGGGCGCCATATCCGAAAAATTATGGCCGTTTACAATTAGGTTGTTTAAATCAATTAACAAGCCGCAGTGAGTACGCCTGGTAAGTTCCCCTAAAAATTCGGTTTCACTCATGGTGGAGCCGGTAGGGATTAAATACGCCGACAAGTTTTCTACCAATAATCGTTGGCCGGTAAGTTGTTGCACTTGGTCAATGTTGTTGGCCATGTACTGCAGGTTTTTCTCATCAAAGGCTATTGGTAGCAGGTCTCCTGCGTGCACAGTATTTCCGTTGATATTGCCCCAGGAAAAGGCGGCATGGTCGGACATTAAAATGGGGTTTATCTCCTGGGCCAAATCGGTTAATGACGAAAGATACTCCCCTGCTATGGCCGCCTGTGAACCTAAGCCCAGTGCGGTGGAGTGCAGGCTAATAGGGTAATGCTGTGCCACTTGTTTTATCAACGCGCGCGATGCGCCCCCTTTAGCAAAGAAATTTTCGGAATGCACTTCCACAAAATCGATGGCAGCAGGCTGGGCCAACACATCTTCATAATGAGGGTGCCTAAGGCCCACCCCAATGGAGATTGTTTTTAATGTGTTTGTTTCATCTTTAGAATTGGGATGAGTAAACATAGCATTGGCCCTGCTGTTGGTTAATCAATTCAGCCGCTTAAAACTTGCTGGTGGCGTATAGGCGTTTGGCTTCTTTTTTAGTGAGGCCACCCAAATCAACACAGGTGCCCTTAACCACCATCTTCCATTCGCCCTTGTCGTTATCAACCGTGCTTTGACCGGCACAAGAATGGGTGCCCGCTAAATTACTGCAATCGTTTTGGCCGGCGGCAGCTATGCCATAACATTTTTCTTTACCGCCTGCATGGGCGGGAGCGGTTGATGCGGCAGCAACTACGGCCAGTAAAGCGGCATTAGCAATGAGTTTTTTGTTCATGGTATTGATCCTTTTGTGATTAATGAACGTTAAATAAATGGCTACAGGTGCTGGCTTAACCATTGTTGTATTTTTGGTTGCGGGTGCGAGCCCACCAATGTCTCTACGGCTTGCTCTTTATGCGCTAACACCAGAGTTGGAATACTGCGAATCCCATACTGTTTGGCCAATGATGGCGCCTGATCCACATCAACTTTCAAAACACTTAAGTGTGCTTCATTGTGTTGGCTCACCCTATCCATCACCGGTGACATGGTTTTACAAGGGCCACACCAGCTGGCGCTAAAATAAAGCAAGGTCCAATCCTGGTGTTTTTTTTGAGTGGTTAAATCCACGGTACTGGTAACGTGTTGCATGATTTCTCCTGGCCTAAAGTCACGCATTCAGGATGAACCGATAAAAATATTTGCGAGGGGACTAGGCTCAAATTACTTTCACCGGCTCAATTCATTGTCACGTGTATTTAAGCCTGAGCCATTAAGCTTCGTTCAGCTCTTTAGCGTTTTTGGTTTTAATTTCAGGCCATAATTCTTCGGCGGTGGCCAGGTGACCGGGAACATCTGATAACCATTTTGTTTGCACCGCTTTGTTTAGGTTTAGGTACAATTTGCCATCCACAATGCGCCAAGCGGTTGGGTCCACGGTGAGCTTTTTCTCAAGGGCCACACCCATTGCACAGTAGCCGCCGTACTGAGGGGCGTAGTGACCTGGGTTAGCGCGAAAAGTGTCACGGTTTTTGGCGTTGGCAAATTGGTAAATAGTATTTTTGTAAGTGCTGGTGAATTTGTTGCTGCCTTGTGTGGGTTTGCTCGAAGTAAAGTAAGACACAGTGTCGTACCCGTTTAGGGCCACATCGTTGGCATCGGCGCTCATGTCAATGTCGGCGGCGTGGCTTATGCTGCTGGCGGCAAAGGCACCCAGTAGCAGGGCAGAAGCAACTGTAGATTTGATGGCTTGAGTGAATGTCATGTTTTTCTCCATTTAAAGTTTATGTGGTACAGGTGCGTTTGACTTTAGTGGTTTAGTCCGGCTTTAAGGCATCAAATCATCTTTTAAATGATGCATTTCGTCTGGGTTTTACCTGATGTGAGTTTCAAGGTTATCCTTGTGACTCACCCTTGTGTCTTGGCAGTGGGGTTACTTTAGGGCTTGGGAGGTGATGAGTGGGATGATATAGTCTTAACTTTGCTACCAATCGTCCTAAAGGAGCGTCATGGACCGCTTATCCGAGATTCTTAATCGTTTTTCAATTCATGCTCAGGTGTTTTTCAGTGGCAATATTTGTGGTGTGCAGCCATTTGGCGCCAGTGATTCAAGTGACGGCCACCTGCATTTGCTTAAATCGGGCACCTTAACCCTGATCAATACCCAGGGGGTGAAGACTGTATTTGAGCGCCCAACGGTGATTTTTGTGCCCCAAGCCACTCAACACAGAATAGTGGCCAGCGAGTCAGACCAGGCCGAACTGGTATGTGCCAGCATTCACTATGATGATGGTTTTAATAATCCTTTGGCGGCCGCCTTGCCTAACTTTTTGTATTTTGATTTGCAGGAGTCTGATTTATTGGGGCAGTCGGCTCATTGGCTATTCGACGAAGCCTTTAATGAGCGCTGCGGACGTCAACCCATGATCGACCGCCTTACCGATATCTTTTTAATTCAGGTATTGCGTCATGTAATGGAAGAAGGTTTAGTGGAACATGGTATGTTGGCGGGCTTGTCTCATCCGCAATTAGTAAGAGTGATGAACGCCATTCATGAGCAGCCCCAAGAAAATTGGAGCCTTGAAAAATTGGCCGAGATCGCCGCCATGTCACGCTCAAAGTTCGCCGAACTATTTCGCAGTATCGTGGGCCAGCCTCCGGGGGATTACATTAGTGATTGGCGAGTGGCGGTGGCGCAAGGCTTATTAAAGAAAAATAAACCCGTGGGCTGGGTGGCCAATGAGGTGGGTTATGAAAATGGCTCGGCCCTGGCGCGGGTGTTTCGCAAAAAAACAGGTTTGTCTCCCAAAGCCTGGTTGGATAAGTTTCGATAAAGCGATTAACAACAGATACCTTAAAAGGGTGAATGATGAAAGTTAACGCCTTTCATCATTATCGCTACCTAGCCCCAAAATAGGCAGTTAACAAAAATAACAGCAGAGCCAAGCATGCAAGAAAAACAATTTATAGTGGATATGCCAGCAGGTGGCCGCATTGCCTTACACAGGCTAAAACCCAATAACCCAATTGGGCTGCCCATCATCATCGCTCATGGCACCATGTCGAATGCACAAACCGTGCGTGACTTGGGGCAACACTTGTGTGAGTTGGGTTTTGATTGCTGGCTGTTGGATTGGGGCGGGCATGGGGAAAGCCGCGCAAAAAGTAGTGGCCAAAACTTTGAATTTCCGGCTTTTAATGATGTGCCGCTGGCCATCGAAACAGTATTAAAAACATCGGCACATGAAAAAGTGTATTGGGTGTCACACAGTGGTGGCGGGCACTTGGCATTCATGCATTTGGCGCGCAACCCGGCTTTTCAGGAACAGATGGCTGGCATTGTAACCCTGGGAGCCCAGGCAACCCATGGGGCGTTGGGGTTTAAATTTAAGAGCAGAGCCTTAATTTTGTGGGGGATTACTCAAGTGTGTGGCTGTTTCCCTAAATCCATGGCTTCCATGGGCACGGAAGGAGAGCCCACTCATTTGTTGGCGCAATGGTCCAGGTGGAATATTTCAAAAAAGTGGCATGGGGTGGATGGCTTTGACTACATGTTGGGTTTAGAGGCATTAACTTTGCCTGCCTTAATCATGGCCGGTGGTGACGATGATATTGCACCACAGTCCGGGTGTGAAAAATTATATTCGGCCCTGGGCAGTACCGACAAGACCTATCAAGTGCTTTCAATGGCCAATGGTTTTAGCAAAGACTTTACTCATGGGCAGATGATTCGAGGCGGCGCCGCCAAAAGAGAAGTGTTTGTGTTGATTGGAGATTGGCTATTGCAGCGCAATAACCAGCAACAATTTAATGAAATGCCCTAATTAGTAATGAGTAAAGTGGCGTGTTATTTGGGGCGTAAAATAAAAAATCCCCATAGATGGCGATCTATGGGGAAAGGGGACTAACATTAAAGCGGTTAAACACTCGAATCAATTCATTTTGAACCTTAGTCTCTCTATTTAAAGATGTGTAAATGGCCGTTAAAATAAAAGCGGTTAAACACTCGAACTAGTTCATGCACTTATCTTAACCCAGCCTTATGCAAAGATGTGTAAACCCCCTGTAAAGTAGTGGCAAGTTTGCAATTCCTTTAATGGCCGTCCAATCTAAATAAACATGCTGAATACGCAGATAATTTAGGGGAGCTGGCCATGACCAATCGCACCATCCAAATGAACAACACACTCTATCAATATCTGATCGCTACCAGTTCCCGTGAATCTCCATTATTAGCTCAGTTACGCAATGAGACCGCCAAGGATCCCATGGCCCGTATGCAAATTGGTCCGGAGCAGGGTCAGTTCATGGGTCTGTTAAGCAAATTAATTGGCGCTCGTAACATTATCGAAGTAGGTACCTTCACCGGATACAGCTCCATCTGCATGGCACAAAATATTACTCGGCCTGGTTCTGTAATCTGTTGTGATGTGAGTAAAGAGTGGACCGATGTGGCACAAAAATATTGGCGGGAGGCTGGTGTGGCAGATGTGTGTGAATTACGCCTGGCACCTGCCTTGGACACGTTAAATGGTTTGTTAAAGCAGGGCAGGGCCCGCAGTTTTGATATGGCCTTTATCGATGCCGATAAGGAAAATTACGACGGTTATTTCGAGGCCTGTTTACGTTTATTACGCCCCGGCGGTCTGCTGCTGTTAGATAATACTCTGTGGGGTGGTAGTGTCTGCGACCTTAGTTACCAGGATGTGGATACTCGAGCCATTCGCGCCCTGAACATAAAACTGAAAACCGATGGGCGCATCGAATTAAGTCAGTTGCCCATAGGGGATGGCCTTACGCTATGCCTGAGGCGTTAACCTTCCCAAGATAAACCAAGGGTCACTGGCTTAAATATTCGGCCAGTGGTTTGGGGTGTTTGGCAAACCCGCGAATGCACAGGGTGAGTTGCTCCCTTATAAAAACATCAAACTCGCCGGGTAATTCGTCAAAAAAGTCGTCTATGGCCAAGGATGCAATCCCGTGCACTGTGGTCCAGCAAGCCTTGGCTAATATTTCGGGGTCATTTTCTATGAATACACCCGTTTCCACACCCTGCTGGGTGAAGTCCACTATCACCTGAAAGGCGGCTCCCCCCGCCTCCATGAGCTGAGGGTGTTCGCTGCGATTCTCTATTTTGCTGCCAAACATGAGTTTGTATTGTTCCGGATGCTCCTTGGCAAAATACACATACTCCATGCCTGCTTCCACTAAGCTGTGAAACAGATCGCGGGTCTCATACAGGCGTGGTTTGCGGCGCGCCAATTCCAGAAAACCTTTACAGGCCAGCATCACTAACAGGTGATTTTTATCCTTAAAATGACGATAGGGGGCGGTTTGAGATACGCCAATATCACGGGCCAAGGCCCTAAGGCTTAGCTTATCAACCCCTTCATTTTTAATGCGCAGCAAGGCCGCCTGCATTAATGCGCTGGGGACGTCGCCGTGGTGATATTGGTTTTTATCCATGTGGGTATACGGGTCTAGTGTTGACAGTGCTAACATTTAATCTTACTATGTTTTCAGTGTCAACATGTTGGCTGTAAATCCTGCCTCCTTGCATGTTAAAAACACCCACTATCAACTTGCCAGGAGTTCCCCATGGGGCCCAATAAAAACGTCTTTCAAGCAATGGCAGCGGCGAGTGCCACCCTGGCGGCCCTATTACTCACTTCCCAAGCCATTCAGGCTGCTCCTCAAGCCGAAGTAAACCTGGTGCCCGTGAGCGTCATGAGTGTGCAATACCAGCCCTATGCCAAGCCTGTTATTGCCAGTGGTGTGGTGAGACCGGTATCGGAACAGACCCTGGCCTTTAAGGTGGCGGGCTTTGTGGATAGGGTATTGGTGAAAGAAGGCCAGCTGGTAAAAAAAGGCCAGCCTTTGGCCTTGTTAGTACTGGATGAAATAGACGCAAGAGTGGCCAAGGCCTCTGCCGTATTAGACGATGCACAACGTCAGTTAGAGCGCATCACTACTTTAAAAGGCCGCCAGTTGGCGTCAGATGAACGGGGTCGCCAGGCGCAAACCTCGGTACAGATTGCCCAGGCCGATTTAAAGATCGCCCAGTTTAATCGCAAATATGCGGTTATCCACGCCCCCGCCCAGGGTCGAATTCTCACTCGTCACATAGAAGCGAATGAACTGGTGCAAAGTGGGCAAACCGCCTTTGTATTTGCCGATGAAAACCAGGGCTGGAGCGTGCGCCTGTCGGTGGCCGACGTGGATGTGGTACAGCTACAGTTGGGGGATAAGGCCCAAGTACAACTGGATGCCTATGCAGGGCAATCTTTCAGCGGCAAAATTCGCGAAATTGCCGGGCGCAGTGATGCCACCTCACAAACTTTCGAAGTGGATGTATTGCTTGAAAAAGCCCCCAGATTGTATTCCGGTTTGATCGCCCATACTCGTATCACCCCTTCCCATAAAACCTCCCTGGTAGCCATTCCCTGGAGTGCCCTCATGGAAGCTAACGGCAGTCACGCCAGTGTTTATGTGCTTAACCAGCAAAGTGTTGCCACGTTGCGCAATGTGACCCTGGCGTTTCTGGATGGCGATAACGCGCTGGTGTCGTTGGGTTTGAGCGACGGCGACAAGGTCGTGGTGAAAGGCGGGCCGTATATCATCGATGGTGCCCATATTAGTGTCATCGACGAAGTGGCTCAGTCTGCGTTACAAACCTCCGCTAAATAATCTGGCAGTCATAGGAGATATCATGAAATTACCTGTTATTGCCATACGCAACTTTCAATTAACCTGGTTAGTAAGCGGCATTTTGGTGCTGTTGGGCCTGGTTTCCTACTTCACTATGCCCCGCGCCGAAGATCCATTAATGGATGTGCCCGAGGTTAAAATTATTGTCATCAATCCCGGCACCAATCCTCGCGACATGGAATCTCTGGTGGCCGACCCCATGGAAGCCGCGGTAAAAGAATTGGATGACATAAAATCCATAAAAACCAATATCGAAGATGGCTTGGTGAGCATTACGGTAGAGTTTTTATATGGCACCGACGTGGATGATAATTTTGACGACGTGCAAAGTGCCATTAACGGCATTAAGGATAGCTTGCCAGCAGGCATCGTAAAATTAGACGTGGATAAAATGAGCATCAGCAATGTGCCCATTATTCAGTTGGCCCTCAGTAGCAGTACCGGTGACTTTGCCAGCATGCGCCGCTTTGGTGAACGCCTGGAAAATAAAATAGAAAAACTGGCCGGTATTAAGCGCGTGGATTTGGAAGCCATGGCCAGCCTTGAGGTGCAAATTCTTTTGCAACCGGCCAAGTTACATGCCCTGGGCCTAGGGCTAGAGCAAGTACAAGGGGCGGTGAGTCGGGCCGCCGCCAACATTCCAGGTGGCCATGTGCATGCGGGAGAGCGTCGCTTCAGTGTGCTCACCAGTGGTGATTTTAAAGGTTTAAGTGAAATTGAAAATACAGTCATCGCTTCCCGTAATGGCAAACCTGTGTATTTGCGCAACATTGCCACTGTGTCTATTAGTGATGGCTTGCCCAGTTATCGCGCTTTTTATCATGACCAAACCACCGTGTTTTTAAGTGTTTTACAACGTCCTGGCAGTAATATATTTAACGTAAGTGACGCCGTGTATGCGCTAGTAGATGACTATAAAAATAGTTTACCTAAATCGTTAACCCTGAAGGTGGTACACGAACAAAGTGAAGGGGTTGAGAGGCGCATCAGCGGCTTCTTTTCAAACTTAATTCAGGGCTTGATTCTGGTGGCGGTGGCCGCGGTTTTAGTACTGGGGCGCGGCCCTAGTATCGTGGTAGTGATGGCCATACCGGTATCCATATTTAT
>Ga0105348_1002297_pt1 | contig 11554 bp, 11 predicted proteins | sample EN8Hudsemesocosm_2_FD_83504 | JGI IMG/M metagenome (GOLD analysis project Ga0105348, IMG submission 83504) | Methane-oxidizing microbial communities from mesocosms in the Hudson Canyon - EN8C Hudson Canyon | ecosystem: Environmental > Aquatic > Marine > Cold seeps | place: Hudson Canyon... | reverse complement strand
GGCAGCGCCGGATTTAGCCGAAAGCATGTATAACGCGTTTGTCGTACAGCTGCGAGAGCGGCATGAGCTTGTGGCAACCGGGCAGTTCGGCGCTGATATGCAGGTTAGCCTCTGCAACGATGGCCCAGTGACCTTTTTGTTGGAGACCTAGCGCAGGCTGTAAAGGGTGTCGGCATTTTCAACGATGCTTTTCTGCTGAAGAGAATCGTGCCTATACTAAGCGCAACTGAAACTATTACCGTGAGGGGGCAGGCGTGGGACAAATGGAAGTTCATTCAGGGTCGATCCTCGTGGTTGATGACAACCCTGTTAATATTGCCATCGTTGAGAAGATCCTCAGCCACGATGGCTATCGCCATGTGCATTCCACCACCAACCCCCTTGATGTAACAGAGCTCTACCTAGAGCACGACTATGATCTCATATTGCTCGATGTGCACATGCCTGAAATCAGTGGCATTGAAGTCATGGAGCGCCTCGCCAAGAAATTTCCTGCCGATTACTTACCCATTTTAATTCTAACCGCCGATCACTCCAATGAGACCCGCAATGAATGTTTGGCGGGCGGGGCAAAGGATTTTATTGGTAAGCCATTCGATAAAGCCGAAGTTTTGTTGCGAGTGCAGAACATCCTCGAGGTGCGCTTGCTGCACAAGGCCGTATTGCGTCAGAACCTTGTGCTAGAAGATAAAGTGCGCGAGCGTACCCAGCAGTTGTATGAGGCCCAAGTAAAGCTCATTCAATGCTTGGGTAAAGCCGCTGAATACCGAGACAACGAAACCGGTATGCACGTGGTGCGCATGAGCAAAAGCTGTGCAATTCTTGCCAAGCAAATGGGCTTGAGTAGCGAGGAGTGCGAGATGATCTTGCAGGCCAGTCCGATGCACGACATTGGTAAGATCGCGATTCCAGATGATGTGCTGCTAAAACCTGGCAAGTTGGAGGGTAAAGAGTGGGACCGCATGAAGACCCACGCAGAAGTGGGCGCTGAAATCCTTGAGGGTTACGATACCCAGCTAATGCAAACGGCAGCATTGATCGCCCGGACACACCATGAGAAATGGGACGGCAGTGGCTATCCGGAAGGCCTTCAGGGCGAGGAGATTCCTCTCTACACACGCATTGTCAGTGTTTGTGATGTGTTTGATGCGCTGACGTCAACGAGGCCTTATAAAGAGGCTTGGTCAGCTGATTCGGCGCTGCAGTATTTACGCGATAATGCGGGTCTGCATTTTGATCCGCGGGTTGTGAAAGAGTTTACCTTAGTGGTAGACGATGTCTTGAGCTTGCGGGAAGCCTATCCTGATTTTTCCGATCACAAAGCCAGCGCTTAGAGCAAAGCGCGGCCTCCCTCTTTAGAGTGACTTCTCGTGCGCATCTTGCTCGTCTGCATTTGGGGTGCTGAGTATGCGCCCAAAAAACACACCGACCTCAAATAACATCCACATAGGGATGGCTAGCAGTGACTGCGACAGCACGTCTGGCGGTGTTAGTAACATGCCGAAAACAAAGCAAAAAACGATGATGACAGGGCGCTTTTTTGCGAGGGTATCAGCACTGGTGGCACCGGTCGTGATTAAAATAATGGCGACAATGGGTATTTCAAAAGCAAAGCCAAAAGCGAAGAACAGCTTCAGAACAAAATCCAGATAGTTGCTGATGTCCGTCATGATGGTCACGCCCGCGGGAGCAACGCTGGTGAAGAACCCAAAGATCAGCGGGAAGACGACGAAGTACGCGAACGCCATACCGGCGTAAAAGAGTGCGATGCTCGACGCCAGCAGGGGAACGGCTAAACGTTTCTCTCGCTGATAGAGCGCTGGGGCGATGAAACCCCAAATTTGAAAGAGCGCGAAAGGCATGGAGATAAAGACGGCGACGAAGAAGGTCAGTTTGAAGGGCGTTAAAAAGGGCGACGCGACTTCCGTGGCAATCATCGTGCTGTTTTCAGGCAGGAATTGCTGCAGTGGTGCTGAGACCAGAGCGTAGATGTCGTTGGCAAAGTAAAACAACCCCATAAACACAACCAAGATACACAGCAGTACCTTAACCAGGCGGTTACGCAGCTCAATAAGGTGTTGAACCAAAGGCATTGCGCTGTCGTTAGGGGATTCAGTCATGTTGAGGAGGTTGCTCGCTTGGCTTACTGAGTGTTGGTCTGGGAGTTGTCGTCGGTCATCTTTTGGTTGGGTTTAACCGGGTCAGCCTCTGGCGTCGAGCTACTGCTTTCTATCGCTTGCTCTATGTCATTAGCGTGCGAATTCAGGCTGTCTTTTATGCTCTTTTCTGACTGCTCTAAACGCCGCATGACCTCTTCGTTGTGCAGCTGGCGGCGTAAATCATCGGCGCCAATTTGCTGTTCAAACTCGCTGCGGGTTGCCTGCATCGCGCGTTTTGCTCGGCCCCACCAGAGACCCGCGGTACGTAGCGTACTGGGCAACTGTTCTGGGCCGATAACGAGCATGCCGACAACGGCGATGAGTAAAAGCTCGAAGAAACCAATATCAAACACGAGTTATGGTTTCTCGACTTTTTCGGCTTCGCCTTCAATCACTTTGCTTGCTGTTGAGGTTTTTTCTTCAACTTGAGCGGTGTCTTTTTCTTTCTCTTGGTCATCGCTTACGGCTTTTTTGAAGCCTTTGATTGCGCCGCCCAAGTCACCCCCCAGGCCTTTTAAACGCTTGGTGCCAAACAGCATGAAGACGATGACCAAAATGATCAGCAGTTGCCAGATTCCAATTCCACCAATACCCATGTGTACACTCCCATTCAGTTTCGTATTAAATCAATTATTTACAAAATCACTTGTCGCGAGAAGCCTTCTCTACCAAACCGGATAGGTCGAAGCGACGCGCCAGTTCGTTGAGGACGGCATCGGAATCTTCGCCTAGATGCGAGAGCATGACGAGGCTGTGAAACCAGAGGTCGGCGGTCTCGTAAATAACGTCGCTGTTATCCCCTGAGCGCTCCGCATCCTTGGCGGCAATGATCGCTTCCACCGATTCTTCGCCCACTTTTTCGAGAATTTTGTTGAGCCCTTTTTTGTGCAGGCTCGCGACATAAGAGCTGTCTGCGTCGGCGTTGTTTTTGCGCTCGGCCAAAATTTTGTTGAGCTGGCTTAGAACTTCACTCATGAATAAATCTCTTTAGGGTCTTTAATGACCGCATCGGTGGTGACCCACTCGCCATCTTTTAATACACGGTAAAAACACGACTCGCGTCCAGTATGACAAGCCATGCCGCCAAGTTGTTCCACCTGAAGAACGATAACATCCGCGTCGCAGTCTAGACGTATTTCGTGAACAATTTGTGTGTGCCCCGAGGACTCACCCTTGCGCCAGAGTTTACCCCGTGAACGGGAGAAATAAACCGCGATACCTTCATCGGCGGTAAGGCCAATGGATTCGCGATTCATCCAGGCCATCATCAATATACGGCCACTCTTGGCGTCTTGCGCAATGGCAGCGACCAGACCGTCTTCGGTCCATTTGATTTGCTCTAGCGCAGCTGGGCTGAGCGTCGCGGCGGACTTTTGCACGTTTACTTCCTCTCTTCGAACTTAGCCAGACTCGTATGCGAGAGGCCTGTTGTTATTCTATCACTCAGCGGCGCTGGGCGCTGCTATCAGCTGATCAATAGCCAAGCGGCAATACCACCCAGCAGCAGGCTGTTAAGTGGTAACTGGCTTAGGCTCACGCCAAATACGGGCAGCGCGGTGATGACTGCCCCGGCGGCGGCCGTCAGGGCTAGAGCCGAACGGCGTCGATGACTGCGGCGGGGCTGTTGTAAATTCTGAGCCATACGCTGCAGTTCAGGTACTGCATCTGCGAGTTGGCGGTGGCTCTCTAGGGCGCCGAATATCATGCCCGGCACCTGTGGGAACTTCTCAAGCCACTCAGGCCCGTGACGCTTGAGCTGCTCTGCAAAGCTGCGTGGGTGAAGGCGGTTTTTCAGCCACTGCTCTAGGAATGGGTGCGCTGTCTGCCACAGGTCAAGGTCAGGGTAGAGTTGGCGCCCAAGGCCTTCGATGTTGAGCAGTGTCTTCTGCAGTAGGACCAGTTGAGGTTGTACCTCCATGTTGAAGCGCTGGGCTGTCTGGAAGAGGTTGATCACGACCTGACCGAAGGATATTTCCTTCAATGGTTTTTCAAAAATGGGCTCGCAGACACTGCGGATTGCGCCCTCAAATTCATTCACTGGGGTGTCGCTCGATACCCAGCCGCTCTGCACATGGAGCTCTGCGACGAGGCGGTAATCACGGCGGAAGATGGCCAGCAGGTTGCGGGCCATATAGTACTGATCTTCTTGGCTGAGCGAGCCAACAATGGCCATGTCAACGGCGATGTACTTGGGCTTTTGTGGGTGATCGCGCGAGACAAAAATATTGCCAGGGTGCATGTCAGCGTGAAAGAAGTTGTGATCGAATACTTGGGTAAAGAAAATCTCAACGCCGTGCTCGGCCAGCGCTTTCATGTTGGTGTTTTGTGCGGCCAGCTCATCTGTATTGGTGACGGGGATGCCGTAGATGCGCTCCATCACCATGACGTTTTTACGGGTGTAATCCCAGTAGACTTGCGGCACATAGAGCATGCTTGAGCCGTCGAAGTTGCGACGCAGCTGCGAGGCGTTGGCGGCCTCACGCTGCAGGTTCAATTCGTCAAAGATGGTGTGCTCATATTCGGCAACAACCTCGACTGGTCGCAGGCGCTTACCCTCAGGTATGAATCGTTCGACAAGGCCGGCTAAGGCATAGAGCAGCTGTATATCCTTCTCTATGGTGAATTCAATGCCTGGGCGCACGACTTTAACGACAACGTCTTCGCCGCTGTGCAGCTTGGCGGTGTGCACCTGGGCAACGGAAGCCGATGCCAGGGGTTGGCGATCGAACTCTGCGAAGAGTTCGCTAACCGGGGCGCCTAGTGCCAATTCTATTATTTCGCGACACCGCTCTGGGTCAAAGGGTGCGACATTGTCTTGCAGGTGGTCTAGCTCATCGACAATATCAGGGGCGACCAGGTCGGGCCTAGTGGACAGTACTTGACCAAATTTGATGAAGACTGGGCCTAGGTCTTCGAAGAAGTGGCGCAGGCGTTCGCCGCGGCTGTTGTGATTCTTCGGCAGCAACACCGTGAAGCTCAGAAGGATGCGCAACCCCAGCGGTAAATGACGCTTGGGCGCCAGCTCATCGAGACGGTAGCGCAGTGCGGTGATGAAGATTCGCAGAAAGCGTAAGAGAGCGATCACAGCTGTATCAATCCTTATTTACGTGAGTGCAAACACTTAGCGTTGCTGGCTAAGTTTGGTTTTTAGGCGTGCCACACGTGATTGCATGCGGTCGGCGGCGAGGCGCAGTTGATCAACCTCGCGGTTAAAGCGCTCTAGCTCTAAACGGTGTGGTGTCGCTCGAAGTTCTTCTGTTAAAAACTCTTGCAGCAAACGTTTACTGTTGCGACCACGGGCTTTTATCCAGCCGAGGCTTGTGCGTAAGCGGCCCGCCAGAGCGTGGCTAGCAACATCGCCGAGCCATGGGCTGATGGCGTCTTCCCAGTCGATGTCGAGCTGGCTGCTGATGCGCTGTAGGTCGGCCAGCAGGGAGGTGCTGCCCCAAGCCTCTACCCCTGAGTCTGAGAGGTTCACATTGTCACTGACCGCCAGCTGCAACAACCCGAAGAGCGGGCCACGTAAACGTGTAGTGGGGTCTTCGTTGCATGAGGTGACGCGCACGTGATCGACGAAGAAATGCAGGCTGATATTGAACTCAGGCTCTCTCATCTCCACCAACAGGCTCTTCCCAGCCAGCTTTGCAATGGCTTGGCGTGTGGCTGGGTCAAACTCTAAGGCTTTGTTGATGCCCTGTTCCAGCGCGGCGGTTGTCGCGGCGATAAGTGTTGGGTCGAGGTTCATAGGGCGCCGTGATCACTGGGGATTGGAGTGCGTGGTAGCGGCGCCGGTGGGCGCCTCTCTCGTCGGTGTATAGCCTCTGGGGTCTTGCTTTAGGGCTTTGTGCCTTTGTGCAGAGCCACCACGCCGCCGGTCATGTTGTGGTATTCGCAGTTGGCGAAACCGGCGTCGATCATCATGTCCTTGAGCGTGTCTTGATCCGGGTGCATACGAATGGACTCAGCCAGGTATTGGTAGCTCTCAGAATCGTTGGTGATGAGCTTGCCCATCAACGGTAAAAGGCGGAACGAGTAGGCATCGTAGGCCTTGCTCAGCAGTTCGTTCTTCGGCTTTGAAAATTCCAAGACCAGCAGTCGGCCCCCTGGCTTAAGAACGCGCAGCATCGAGCGTATGGCCAAATCTTTATCGGTGACGTTGCGAAGGCCGAAGGCGATGGTGATGCAATCGAACGTGTTGTCCGGGAACGGTAAGTACTGAGCGTCGGCTTGGGTCACAACTAGATTGCCGCTGACGCCTCGGTCGGTAAGACGATCGCGACCGACACGTAGCATTGACTCATTGATGTCGGCTAATACCACCAGGCCGTCTTGGCCTACGATTTTTGAGAACTTGTAGCTTAGGTCGCCCGTACCGCCGGCTATGTCCAGTACCTTATGGCCTGAGCGTACACCTGAAACTTCAATGGTGAAACGCTTCCAGAGCCGGTGTACACCGCCGGACATGAGGTCGTTCATGAGGTCGTACTTACCTGCGACCGAGTGGAATACATCGGCGACCTTACCCGCTTTTTCGTCAACGGGAACATCCTGAAACCCAAAGTGGGTGGTTTTCTTATCGCTCATGTCATCCATCACTGTATTGCCAGCCGTCATTATTAAGAGGCTATTATTTTCAGGCGACTATTGTACCTGTGCCGTGGGCTATTGCCAGTTGTTGACCTATTAGGTTGGTGACGAGCTGGATTCTAGCTGCTATGTTACAAAATACCGGTAATGCACAAAAGTTCAGTCGAGGGTCGTGAGAAGGCCTTAATCGTGAGCGTTGTTTTGGAAGATATGGAATTGTCGAACCGTAATCGCTTGGAGGTGTTGCAGCCCCTAGGGGAAGGAAGAAATCTGCGCTTTTTGTTGTGGGCGTCGGCCCTGTGCCTGCTCTTATCGTCTTTTGTGACTCAAGCCGATACTGAGGAATTGGCTGGATCAAATACGTTACGGTTGGGCACCTTTGGATTTAGTAGCGATCATTTGCAGAACGCTGAGGGACCGATGCTTGATCGTATGAGAAGCCTCATCCACAGAGTTGAGTGTGCGTTGGAGTTTCAAGATCAGTCGCTGTCGGTCATTCATGGTGCGTTGAAGCGCATTCAAAGGCGGATCAAAACCCATGATATCGATGGGTTTTTGTTTGCGTTGCCATCCGCCGAGCGCAGTGAGTTTATGCTGCCGTTGGTCCCAGCTTTTCAGTCTGGAGTTAATTTGTATTGGCTGCGCGGTGTGATGAAAGAGCCGCTGGAGAAGGAGAGCTTACGCATTGCACAACTCAAGGGCGCGGCCTATCCATTATCGAAGTATCGGTTAGATGAGCAAATAGTTGCTTATGCTAATGAGCCCCGGGGGCTGGCAGGCCTATTACTGCGTGGCCGTGTCGATGCCGTGTTGGGTACTGAGCGCGGTTTTGGCGGGATCATGGACAGTTTGGGTGTGGAGTATGGGACTGAACAGCTCGATATGATGACTTTTTATGTGATGGTCTCTAAGCGTTATCTGTCGCAACACCCTGAGTTTGAGGAAACATTTGTTGCTTCTATGGAGCGCTGTTCACAGGGGCTAGTGCCGTTGAAGCCTCAGCCAATAGAGACATGACGAAGTAGTCAACGCTCATGCTCGACTGCTTTACGAGAATTAAAAAGGCTGCCATAGGGCAGCCTTTTTTATGTGCGAATGACCAACGGCTTACGGCTCCTGTCCGTGAAACTTCTCCCGCAATTGCTGAATCGCCTGATAGAACAGTGGCACCAGTAGGGTGGCGAGCACGGTCGCTGCGAGCATACCGCCCAGAACGGTAAAACCAATGGAGACGCGGCTGGCCGCCCCGGGCCCAGTTGAGAAGACCAAGGGAAGAACCCCAAGGACAAACGACAGGGCTGTCATGAGAACCGCGCGGAAACGTAACTGTGCGGCTTTGAGTGCGGCTTCGCGAATACCAACACCTCGTTTGCGCTCGCCGATGGCAAATTCAACTATGAGGATAGCGGTTTTGGTGGAGAGGCCGATCAGGAGTATCAGGCCTACCTGAGCATAAATGTTGTTGTCCAAGCCGATCAGCTGCAGTGTTGCAAAGGCGCCAAATAAGGCCAACGGCACGCTGGCCACAACGGCAAATGGAATGCTCCAGCTCTCGTAGAGGGCGACGAGGAATAGGTAGACAAAGACCAGTGCGAGGGAGAATAAAATCGGCGCGAGGTTGCCCGCTTCCAGTTCTTGTGCCGATTGGCCGGCCCACTCAAATAAGTAACCATCCGGTAGCTGGTTGGCGAGCTCCGTCATGGCGGCAATGGCTTCGCCAGAGCTATAGCCCTCTGCAGCTTGACCACTGATGCTAGCCGAGCGATAGAGATTAAAGTGATTCAGGCTGGTGGCGCCGAGAATGGGTTTTAATCGACTTAAGGTCGCCAGTGGCACCATCTGCCCCTGATCGCTGCGCACGAAGAAGTTCGAGAGGTCTGACGGCTTGGTGCGGTACTTACCTTCCGCCTGCAAAATAACCTGATAGATGCGGCCAAAGCGATTGAAGTCATTGATGTAAAGGGACCCCAACTGCGCTTGTAGGGTTTGGAATACCTCAGTCAGCGGCACACCTATGGCCTTAGCTTTATCGCGATCGACCTCGAGGTAGTACTGCGGAACATTGGCGCGGTAGGTGCTGAATGCACGGGCTATGCGTGGGTCATTGTTGGCTTTAAATATCAGACCGTTGGTGACCTGAGCGAGCTCTTCGGGGCTGCGCCCTTTTGAGTCTTGCAGGCGGAAGTCGAAACCCGCAGTAGTGCCGAGCCCGGGGATGGGCGGCATGGGAAAGATCATGGCTTGGGCGTCGGGAAGGCTCCAGAGTTTGCCGAGCAGACGCTGGTAGATGGCGCGCATGCCCAGCGCTGGCGTGTTGCGCTCATCCCAGTCTTTGAGGACCACGATGCCAAGGCCACGGTTGGAGCCGGCGCCGGCGAGCATTGAGAAACCCGAAACGCTGACCACATCGCTGACACCTGGGTCTTCTAAAATAAGTGCAGTGATCTTCTCCATGACTTCATCGGTGCGATTGAGTGAGGCGGCATCGGGAAGCTGGATGTCCATCATGAGGATGCCTTGATCCTCATTGGGGATGAACCCGGTGGGCGTGTTGAGGGCCAGATAGCCGGTGGCCGCAATGATCGCGGCGGTCACGCTGAGCATAAGCGTAGAGCGTTTCAATATGCCTTGCACGCGCTGAGTATAACCAGAGGTGAGCTTGTGAATGCCTCGCTCTATAGGGCGGAACAGTGCCATCTTCTCGGTCTTGTCGGCGCGCAGCAGTGTGGCGCAGAGGGCTGGACTCAACGTTAATGCGTTAATCGATGAGATGATGACGGCAACAGAAATAGTGACCGCAAACTGGTTGTAAATAACACCGGTAATACCCGGCATAAATGCAACGGGTATAAACACCGCCAGCAGTACCAAGGTGGTCGCAATGATGGGGCCGGAGACCTCCTGCATGGCTTGCTGCGTAGCCTCTTTCGCGCCTAAGCCGTCCTCGGTCATCAACCGCTCAACGTTCTCAATCACCACAATGGCGTCATCCACGACTATGCCGATGGCGAGCACCAGTGCGAATAAGGTGATGGTATTAATTGTGAAGTCGAAGGCCAGCAAAAAAGCGAAGGTGGCGACCAGAGATACTGGGATGGCGATGGCGGGGATGAGCGTTGCGCGCCAGTTCTGCAAAAATAGAAAGACGACCAAAATAACCAGCGCAACGGCTTGAAAGAGGGTGGTGATCACTTCATCGACGGAACGATTAATAAAGCGTGTGGTGTCGTAAATGATTTTAAAATCCATGCCTTCCGGCATGCGCTCGCGGAGTATGGCCATCTCTTGGTAAACCGCCGCGGCCACTTCGGTCGCGTTGGCGTCCGAGAGCTGGTAGATCACGATAAACGCCGAGTCGCTGTTATTCAGTTTTGAGGTGGAGGCGTAGGACTGCGAACCCATTTCAATGCGTGCGACGTCTTTCAGGCGGACAAAAGAACCATCCTGTTTTGCGCGAATAATGGTGTTGCCGAACTCGCTTTCGTCAACCAGTCGTCCTTTGGTTTGAATGGTGTATTCAAATTGTTGAGTCTTAGGTGTGGGCGCAGCGCCGAGCTTGCCGGCGGCGACTATTAAGTTTTGCTCTCGCAGGGTTGCTTGAATGTCAGCCACGGTAACTTCCAGCGCTGTCATGCGATTGGGGTCAAGCCAGATGCGCATGGAGTAGCTCATCTCTCCCATGACTTCGATGCTGCCGATACCGTTAATACGTGCCAACGGCTCGGTCACGTAGTTGGTGGCGTAGTTGGATAAAAACAAGCGGTCTAGCGTGGGGTCACTGGCAACGAGGTTGATGCCGAGCAGCATGTTACTCGACTGCTTCGATACTTTAACGCCCTGACGGGTTACTTCCTCGGGCAGTCCGGGCTCGGCAATGGCAACACGGTTTTGCACGTTTACTTGAGCTATGTCGGCATCGGTGCCCTGCTTGAAGCTAATAGTGATGGTGGCGCCGCCGTTGTTGGAGGCCGTTGATTCAATGTAGAGCATGCCCTCTATGCCGTTCACTTGCTCTTCAATGGGCCGGATAACGGACTCTTCGACAACTTGCGCGCTTGCGCCTGGGTAGACGGCGTTAATCGTGATTTGAGGTGGCGCGATCTCTGGGTAGAGGTTTATCGGCAGTAGATTCATGCTGATCAAACCCGCAAGGGTCAGCACGATGGAAATAACGAAGGCGAACTTAGGTCGTGAAATGAAAAACTGACTGAACATAGTGTTTCCTCGCTTACTCGGTGACGGCTGTGTCAGCGGGGCTGGTTGGGGCTGCGCGATTGGTTAGCTCGGCGTCCTGCTGAGCTTGAGTAAGCAGGGCGCCCGTTTGGGTGTTTAGATACTTTTGAATGGGGGTGACCACCGTACCCGAGCGGACTTTTTGCAGACCCTCGACAACAAGGCGATCGCCCTCTTTCAGCCCGGAGTGAACCACCCAAAGGGTACCGATGCTTCGGCCAACGGTGAGGTTGCGAGATTTCACCTTGTTTTCGGCGTCAATGACGAGGACAAACTTACCCTGTTGGCTCTCTTGAACCGCGTATTGGGGCACCATGGGTAGGCGCTGTTTTTCGGCGCTTTCCAGCACCACCGTGCTGTAGAGTCCTGGGCGAATAAGACCCGTTGGGTTGGGGAATTGGGCGCGCAGGGTCACTGTGCCCGTGGAGGGGTCCACCTCAAGGCCTGCGTAATTAATCACTCCGAGGTGTTTATGGGTGCGGCCGTTGGGCAACACTAGGCTAACGGTGACTTCGTTGGGGCTCGGCTTGGCGTGAATGCGTTGGCCTGCGTTTTCATCAGAAAATGTCTGCAGG
>Ga0105348_1002295_pt1 | contig 11558 bp, 7 predicted proteins | sample EN8Hudsemesocosm_2_FD_83504 | JGI IMG/M metagenome (GOLD analysis project Ga0105348, IMG submission 83504) | Methane-oxidizing microbial communities from mesocosms in the Hudson Canyon - EN8C Hudson Canyon | ecosystem: Environmental > Aquatic > Marine > Cold seeps | place: Hudson Canyon... | reverse complement strand
TGGTGTCACATCGAGCAATAACACATCATTTACATCCCCACTTAACACAGCCGCCTGAATAGTCGCCCCTAAAGCCACCGCTTCATCAGGGTTCACGTCCTTACGTGGTGTTTTGCCAAAGAAACCTTCCACAGCATCCTGCACTTTTGGCATCCGCGTTTGTCCACCTACCAAAATGACCTCATCAATATCACCTTTTGATAAACCGGCATCTTTCAATGCTATCTCACAAGGCTTTAAGGTACTTTGGATTAAGCCCTCCACTAATGACTCCAACTTCGCCCGTGTGACACCTATATTTAAATGCTTCGGACCTGATGCGTCGGCAGTAATATAAGGCAGATTTACATCAGTCTGCTGTGCTGAAGACAACTCTAATTTGGCTTTCTCGGCGGCTTCTTTCAAGCGCTGTAATGCCACTGTATCTTGATGTATGTCGATTCCACTTTCTTTCTTGAATTCATCGGCTAAGTAGTTGATCAACTTCATATCAAAGTCTTCTCCCCCTAAAAAGGTATCTCCGTTTGTAGCCAATACTTCAAACTGCTTTTCACCGTCTACGTCAGATATTTCGATAATCGATAGATCGAAGGTCCCTCCCCCAAGGTCATAGACTACTATTTTCTGGTCGTCTTTAGCCGTTTTATCGATACCGTAAGCCAAGGCGGCAGCGGTGGGCTCATTAATAATACGCTTAACTTCCAAGCCAGCTATACGACCTGCATCTTTGGTTGCTTGTCGTTGTGAGTCATTAAAGTAAGCCGGTACGGTAATCACCGCCTCACTGACGGTTTCACCTAAATATGCCTCCGCATCTTTCTTTAGTTTCATTAATATTTGTGCGGAGACTTCTTGCGCTGAAAGCTTCTTACCCTTTGCTTCCACCCATGCATCACCGTTGTCGGCTTTAATAATTTTATAAGGCACTAAGCTCACGTCTTTTTGAACAGCCTCTTCATCAAAACGTCGTCCGATAAGACGTTTAATCGCATATAAAGTGCTGTCTGGATTGGTTATCGATTGACGTTTGGCAGGCTGCCCGACCAAGATCTCATTACTGCTATAAGCCACGACAGATGGCGTTGTTCTTGCCCCTTCTGCATTTTCAATTACCTGCGCTTTACCACCCTCCATAATTGAAATGCAAGAATTGGTAGTACCTAAATCTATTCCGATTATTTTACTCATAATTTATACCCTTTGGTTATTCAATGACTGTTAAATTTTTCAGTGGGTGTAGATTAAATGAGTTGATAAACATGCACTGTCATCTAGGTGACAGTTAGGGAATGAAAGTTGTTTGGCTCAGTTAGAAAAGGCAAAAATAACCAGGCGAAAGCCTTACTCGCAATGTATCATACGGGCATATTACAACTTTATATTACGGTACAACTTTGGATGGTTGAAAAGGCATCCCTTATTGTGCAGGATTCAACAGTTTCTCCAAGCTAGAAGCAACATTTTCAAATCGTTTATCAAGCTTACTCCAGCCGTAGATAGTTCCGTCATCGTATTCATACTTTTATTCACCAGTTTCTTTCAGAGCATCAAGAACCAAGCTTTCATTATAGGTTTTCAGTACCAGTTCAGCCTGTAAGCTTCGCATTCTTGCCTCAACACCACTCATAACAGAGGCAAGATGATCTCTGTACCGAACAAATTTATCAGTATCTTCAGGCATAACCCGAACTAAAAGACTAGCGCGCCCAAAATTGAAAAGACTGCGCTTACCAAATGCGCAAATACGGTTAGCATTCCTAGATGCATACATAAACTCAGTTTCTAATGTATTAACATCACCTGTCGTACTTAGATTAATCGTTGATTTTTCTATGCGCATCTGAATAGCAGCATTCACATCAAAGGCCTTACACATTTCAATGACCTGTCCAGCTAACACTTCATAGTTTGCCGCATCATTTATACACTCAAAGAACTGCGCAACCTGAGCTATTTCACCAGCATTTGTCATTTGAATGGGTATAGCATCATTTGAAGCTTTAATCCGAATAAGTTGTGAGTCTATTTTTTCCTTTAGCAAACTCCCCCCAAACTCTTTGCTCATAAAATCATCAGCCCCAACTTGATAACCATACACTTTCTTTTCTTGCTCCTCGAGACCACTTAAAAAAATTATCAAGCTGTCATTAAACAAGTTTTGACTCCGTATTTTCTGGCATAACTCAAAGCCATCCATCCCACCTGGCATGAATACATCTAGCAAGAAAACATCCGGAATAAACTCATTAATCGTTTCTAGGCAAGACTCACCACTACCAACACTCCTAATATCGTATTCTTTACCTAGAGACCTCTCCATAAGAAAACGATTACACTCATCATCATCAACTATTAATATTTTTTGTTTTTCTTGCATGCTAATTAATCCTTGTAAACATATCCAGAGCCATATTACGTCGATTTTTTAAAGCACGACACTCTATTTCTCTCATCACCTACAAATATAAAATTTTCACATCATTTTTGAAAAAGCTTCCACCTTTTTACACTTAAGCATAGAACAAACCGATGATAGCCGCTGTATTTATATAAATAATTCTTCATCAGTAAAAATTTATAAAGTGTTAACTAAGCAAAAGAGCTAGTTTTAGGCCGTCGTCGGTCATGCACTGCAACAATAGACTAATGTGTCAGTCAGGTCGAAGAAAGCTCTAGTAGTGACTCTAGCAACAAAACGCTGCTATTAATAAGGTACATAATCATATCCTTCACTTCAGGCCGTATATTTTTCATACAATTTCTATCTAAACCTAAATTCTTGGACTACATTAGTGATAATTCTATTGTTAAAAAATAACTGCTGTTAGAAGGAGGTAAAGAGTGCCTTACGCGTAAATTCGCTACAGGCAACAATAAAATTGGAAAATGGATTTGTGAATTTACTTTAGCCAAGAATAAAAAATGGGTAATCAAACCATTGTTTGCTAAGTTTATTCACTTCACGGAGTTTGATATGAATAGTGTTAGCATCAGGACCACATCTCAAGCAACACCTGTACCAGATAATTTCCACCTCTACACTTCAGCAGATTTATTAATTGATTATCTTAAACAGCTCTCAGTTGATTATGTCTTTGGCATCCCAGGCGGTGCGATTGAGCCTCTCTATAACTCTCTTGCTAGAAGCGAGCGACGACATGGGCCAAGAGCAATTGTTTCCAGACATGAAACCAGTGCAGCCTTCATGGCTGATGGATACCACCTTTTAACAGGAAAACTAGGTGTTTGTTGTGCCACAACAGGGCCGGGTTCAACAAACCTTATAACAGGGATAGCCTGCGCTGCTGCAAATAACACACCTCTGCTAGCGATCACAGCCCAAACTGCGCTAAGCACTTTTGGTAATTCTGCCTTTCAGGAATCCTCCTGCACCGGAATCAATACAGTAGGCATGTTCGAGCATTGCACCAAATTTAGTACCTTGGTATCACATATTGATCAGTTCGAACGAAAATTAACTGCAGCGGTGATAGCAGCATTCCAGTCTCCACGTGGCCCTGTTCACCTAAGCATTCCAATGGATGTGATGCGTGAACACCCTAAAGTACTCAAACCCACTTACGATTTATCCAAACAAATTTGTTCACCCTCTTTGTTTGATGATCAATCTGTCGAGCAACTCTGCACACTTCTAAACGCGGCCAAAAGCACTGTCTTTGTGATAGGGGAAGGCGCAAGCGAAGCCATTGGCAGCATCCTCGATGCAGCCAAACATTACAACGCACTGATCGTCACGACCCCTCACGGCAAAGGTTTAGTAAGCCCCTACCATCCATCATTTAGAGGGGTTATCGGTTTTGCTGGTCACGCCAGCGCACGGGAAGCATTGCTCGACAAAAATCTGGATTTAGTCATCACCATTGGCACCAATCTTGGCGAATGGGCTAGTGGTGGCTGGGATGCAGATTTACTGCTAAACAATAGAATGGTACATATTGATGAGCAAAACTATAATTTTTCACAATCGCCCATGGCAAGACTCCATGTTCAGGGACGAATTTCAACCGTGTTTGAGCACGTGCTTCAAAGCTGTAGCGCGACAAAAATGACAACCATAAGCCCTATACACAACAGAAAAACCAACACCAACATTCATACACTTAATAAACGATATTTTAAACTTAATGATGAGAAATCCTGGCTAGATAGTACCCCTCCAATCAAACCCCAACGCTTAATGCATGACCTTCCAAAAATGTTCCCCCCAAATACGCGTTATTTAGCAGATACCGGCGCTAGCTTTGCTTGGGCCATTCACTATATGCACCCATTTGACCGACGTATGCATGGTTCTCGTAATGCGTGTGGAGGCTTATTTCGTGCTTGCCTTGAATTTGCACCGATGGGCTGGGCGATTGGCTGTGCTGTTGGCATGGCCTTTGCGAAGCCTGCTGACCCCGTCGTATGCATAACAGGTGATGGGAGTATCTTGATGAATGGCCAGGAAATTACTGTCGCAATCCAAGAGAGTTTGACCGTCATTTTTGTAGTATTAAATGATGCAGCTCTGGGCATGGTAAAGCATGGACAGAAATTAACAGGAGCTGAAGAAATCGGTGCAATGCTACCATCTGTAAATTTTTCTGATATGGCGAAATCCATGGGCGCAGCAGCCTACAGAATTGAATCAGCAGAACAACTCGAAGCACTTGATTTTAGCGCCATCTGTAAGCTAAAAGGGCCAACTTTGCTTGATATTTTGATTGATGTAAATGAAGTTCCGCCCATCGGCATGCGAACTGACACGATTAAGGAGGAAAAATGAGCACAGCAAAAATTTATTCTGATTTTTGGGATGAGGAAGCTAGTTCAAACAATCCTTTTTCTCCTTCAGCCTGCTATTGCGCAGGCTTTAACGTTTATGAAGACCTTCTCAATAAAGTTAGTTGGGTAGAATACCTTTATTTAATGCTAGTAAAAGAGCCACCAAACAAACAAGGTTCAGCATTACTAAATGCACTGAGCGTTGCATTAGCAAATCCAGGCCCTCGTGATCCTTCAGTTCAAGCCGCAATGAGTGCTGGCGCAGGAGGTTCAACGCTCGCATCCTCTTTAATCGCAGCTATTAGTGTCGGTGCCGGAAATTTAGGAGGTGCGCACGAAGTCGCCATTACAATGAATTGTTGGCAGCAATTTTCTACCGACATTACTTTATGGAAATCTGGATTCGCTCAATTCAAACAACAACACAAAGACAAGATCCAGCCTGCAGATGTTTGGCTTCCTATCGAACATGCTCCTGGTTTTGACCCTAATGGCATAATGTGCCCTGACACCATAATTCATACCTTGGGTTATTTAGCTGCATTAAGCCCTAATATCCACTTAACCTGGCTAAAGGAGAATAGAAAAGAAATGGAAGGGCTGGCAAAGGCCCCGCTATCGATATCTGGTGTGGCTGCTGCCGCATTTTATGATTTAGGTTTTGAACCGGCTCAAGCAGAAATTCTGTATATGCTATTAAGGCTACCTGGCGCTGCTGCACATGCTCTTGAACAGCATGAAAAAGGCTGGCAACAATTTCCTTTTTTTAGTGATGGTTTATTCATTAATAAGGATCAAACCAAAGGAGGAAATAGTTTATGAACAACACCTGCGAAGCTTATAATAAAAAAGAGCAGCACAAACTTGAGCGTTTACTAGCAAACTCTACAACGTGGCCCACAAACATGGGTGGCTGGCAGCCTGGAAAAGATGTCAGTTTTCGTGGCAAAAGCCTGCTCAAGGACTTAAACCACCTCTCCTGGATGTCACTGATCATTTATGCCATCACCGGCAAAGAACCCGAACCAAAGCAGCTTGAGCTTTACGAAGGGATATGGGTAATATCAACCAGCTTCCCCGACCCCAGATTATGGAATAACAGGATCGCAACTCTAGCAAGTAATGCCAGAAGCACACCGGTTTTAGGCATCAGCGCAGGTATTGCTGTATCTGAAGCAACAATCTACGGGCACCGTCCCTTAATTGCCACTATCGACTTTTTATATGATGTAAAAAATAAAATAAACCATGGCGCAAACTTACATGACGAGCTGAGGAAGCGCTACCTGTCACCAACTAGCTCAAACCCTGGCAAAGGCAAAAACAGGCAGCCAGCCAAAATACCAGGTTTTGGAAGACCTATTACGTCTGTTGATGAACGAAGAAAGCCTTTATTGGATTTAGCAAAGAAATGCCAAGTTAATCACGGGCCTATTTTGCACCTGGCCTTAGATATTGAAGTGCAATTAAAAACTATCGCGCCTGCACTTAAAATGAATATTGCCACCTTAATGGCGGCCTTGTGTGCCGACCAAGGAATGAGTCCGAGGGAGTTTTATTATTTTGTCAGTTTGTGTTTCAGTGGTGGGATTTTAGCCTGCGCTGTCGATGCTGAATCGCATCGAGAAGGTAGTTTTTTCCCATTACCTTGTAGTGCTATTGAGTATAATGGCAGACCACGAAGGCAGTGGAAGACAATCTGATCAATGAGGATTGTAGCTCGTTGAAGATATGTAGGCCGGTTTAACCCGACCGATAAGCTTAATCGGCTTCCCTATCCCTGAAGCCGATCAAATACAACACAGCATCCAATCCGAGGTTGGAGATGGCATGACGGGCTGACTCTTTAACCAAGGGTTTTGCCCTAAACGCTACACCTAAACCCGCTCGACTAAGCATCGGCAGGTCATTAGCGCCATCGCCCACGGCAATCACTTGCTGACGACCGATGTTTTCTTTCTTAGCCAGTTCATCCAGCAATGCAGCTTTGCGTTGTCCATCAACCACTTGTCCGGTGACGCGCCCGGTTACTTTGCCGTCTTCGATTTCCAGTTCATTAGCATACACATAATCGATGCCTAAGTTAGCCTGTAAGCGATTAGCAAAATAAGTAAAACCACCTGAGAGTATGGCTGTTTTATATCCTAGACTTTTGAGTGTTGAAATCAAGCGTTCAGCGCCTTCAGTCATATTGATTCGCTCAGCAACACGACTCAATACATCTTCACTCAAGCCTTTCAGCAAACCGACACGCTGGGCAAAACTTTCGGTAAAATCGATCTCACCACGCATGGCCCGCTCAGTAATTTCAGCTACTTGCTCACCCACACCGGCTTCTTTAGCTAACTCATCAATGACTTCGGCTTCAATGAGCGTGGAATCCATATCAAACACCACCAAGCGACGGTTACGTCGGTAGAGTGAGTCTTCCTGGAAGGCAATATCCACATTCAGCTCACTGGCGATTTGTAAGAAATCGTTGCGTAATTTGTCTATATCAGGCGTGGTACCACGTACTGAAAACTCGATACACGCCTGGCTACCTTGCAAGTCTATATCCAACGAAGGCCGTCCCGATAAACGGGTAATATTATCAATATTCAAACCGTATGAAGCCGTGATTTCAGAGACTCGAGCGATTTGTTCTGCTGTAATAGAACGGGATAACAGCGAAACTATATAACGGGCCTTACCTTTACCTTCAACCCAAAGGGCATATTCTTCAGAGCTGATAGACTGAAATGAAACTTGTAAGTCCAGTTCATGCATGCGAAACAGCAGTTCTTTCTTCACGCCTGATACATCACCACCCGGTACTTCGATCAAGATACCCCAAGTAAGATGATCATGAATGACAGCCTGACCAATATCCAGAATCCGGACATTGTATTGCGCCATAATTGCCGTCATTTCGGACGTTAAACCTGATTTATCCCGGCCTGATACATTTATTAGTATTACTTCACTCAATCAGATCACCCTTCGTCGGTATCGTTGTTGCTTGGTTTATTGGCTAGCAGCACTTCCATGCGATCTACTTTCTGTAAACCTCTTGGTAGTTTATGGCCCCGTCGGCCCCGCTCACCTACATAATGCGTTAGATCAGAAAATCGTAATTTCAAATGGCGCTTGCCGGAATGAATCACCAGCTGGTCTTGTTCGTTAAATAAAGTGGCACTGACCATCCATTCTTCACCACTTTGTAGTCGTGCAGAAGGAATACTAATCATTTTATTGCCTTTACCTTTGGCTAATTCAGGCAAGTCCTTAACAGGGAAAACCAGCATTCGACCTTCATTGGTCACACTGGCAATATATTGCGTTTCGCTATTCGTGATGGCCTGCGGCATCATGACTTCTGCGCCTTTCGGTAAGCTAATAGCTGCCTTACCCGCTTTGTTCTTGCTCTTTAAATCGCCTGCAGTGCCAACAAAACCATAACCGGCATTACTCATCATGAGCAGTTTTTGAGCAGGATCTTCGATAATCACCGCTTTAAACGTAGCGCCTGAAGGTGGGTTGACCGAGCTGGTTAAGGGCTCACCTTGCCCCCTTGCTGAAGGTAGAGTATGGGCGGCTATAGTATAGGCACGTCCTGTGGAGTCAACAAAGATCACACTTTGATGACTCTTACCTTTAGCGGATAAGGCATAGCTATCACCTGATTTGTAATTCAAACCACTTGGATCAATGTCATGCCCTTTGGCCGCACGTACCCAGCCTTTGTCAGATAAAACAACAGTAACAGGCTCGGAGGAAATTAAATCTTCTTCCGAGAATGCTTTTGCTTCTTGGCGAGAGACAATTGGTGAGCGACGGTCATCACCATATTGCTCTGCATCGGAGATAAGTTCTTTCTTGATAAGCTTTTTCATTAAGGCTTTTGAGCCCAGCACTTTTTCCAGTTTTTTACGTTCTTGTTCTAGTTCGTCTTGTTCAGCCTTGATTTTAACTTCTTCTAAGCGTGCTAGCTGACGTAACTTGGTGTCAAGTACATATTCCGCTTGAATCTCGCTTAAATCAAAGCGCGCAATTAATGCAGCCTTAGGATGTTCTTCTGTGCGAATAATATGAATAACTTCATCAATATTCAGGAAAGCAATTAACAAACCTTCCAAAAGATGCAAGCGCTTGTTTACCTTGTCTAAACGATATTGCAAGCGACGTGTGACTGTTTCAGTTCGATAATGTAACCACTCAGTGAGAATAGTTTTTAAATTTTTCACCGCAGGTCGGCCATCAATGCCAATCATATTCAAGTTCACACGATAAGTTTTTTCCAGATCAGTACTGGAAAACAAGTGAGCCATCAACGATTCAATATCGACCCGATTTGAACGAGGGATAATCACCAAGCGTGTGGGGTTTTCATGATCCGACTCGTCTCGTAAGTCAGCGACCATCGGCAGCTTTTTAGCCTGCATCTGCGCTGCGATTTGCTCCAGTATTTTTGCGCCGGAAGTTTGGTGCGGTAATTCAGTAATTATGATGTCACCATTTTCTTTATGGTAAACACCGCGCATTCGAATTGAGCCACGGCCAGTTTTATACATCGAAAGTAAATCTGCTTTCGGCGTTACAATTTCAGCACGCGTAGGGTAATCCGGCCCAAGTATATGCTCACTTAATTCTTCAAGCTCTGCTTTTGGGTCATCCAGCAGATGAACACAAGCACTCGCAACCTCTCGCAGATTATGAGGAGGTACATCAGTCGCCATCCCGACGGCAATACCGGTGGTGCCGTTCAATAATAAGTTTGGCAGCCGTGCAGGTAAAGTTTTAGGTTCTTGCATGGTGCCATCAAAGTTAGGCGCCCATTCAACTGTCCCCTGCCCTAACTCACTTAGTAATGTATCGGCATAACGTGACAAACGTGACTCGGTATATCGCATGGCAGCGAAGGATTTAGGGTCATCTGGGGCCCCCCAGTTACCTTGCCCGTCGACCAAGGGATAACGATAGCTAAATGGCTGGGCCATCAATACCATCGCTTCATAACAGGCGCTATCACCATGAGGGTGAAATTTACCCAATACATCCCCGACAGTTCGGGCGGATTTTTTATACTTGGCTGTCGATTTCAGTCCCAGCTCAGACATGGCATATACAATGCGCCGCTGAACGGGTTTCAAGCCATCACCTACGTGTGGCAAGGCTCGATCCAAAATAACGTACATGGAGTAATCAAGATAGGCTTTTTCGGTATATTCACGTAGTGAAACTTGTTCGATACCGTCTTCAAAGGTACTGATTTCGCTGCTCATGGTGCTGTATTTTTATCCCATTGGCTTATGCTATTAATTAAGATGAAAAGCATTATAAGACGCCCCCGTCTGCTTTAATAGCATTTCAGGTACGCAAGCACTAAAAATTCGAGCCATCATGATATTCTCATGCTAAGATAACGCCCAAGATATGTACAAAAACAATCGACAAGAACAACCGCTGATTTCGTATCAAATAACCAGATTATCAAAAACCAGGCCAGGCAATGAGCACAAGTGCAAGCGCAGAACCAAGAACGGACCAAACAGAGAGTCTAACGACATCTCAACCCCAAAAACAACAAGGAAAACCGTGTTTGCAACTCAAAGGCTCACTTGTCCCGATGACAGTATTAGAGCTGAGTTATTATGATAACGTGCAACTTAAAAACGATTTGGACGCGAAAGTCTCTCAAGCACCTGACTTTTTTGAAAACCTTCCAGTGGTTATCAGTTTAGAAAAATTAGCCGAACATGAGCAGGTTGACTTTAAACAGCTTGTGCAAGTGTGTGCAGAGTTCTCAATTAAGGTGGTTGCCATTCGTGGTGGTTCAGAAATCCAACAAGGTTTAGCAAAACAAGCAGGCCTGGGTTTACTCGCCAAACAAAAAGAACGCAGTACAGAGACAGCGCCGGAAATCAAAACAGAAATTAAAGAAGTCGTTCGCACTGAAACTGTTGAAGTGATTAAAACGGTAGTTCAAAATGAACGTCAGGTAAGCAAGGTTGTCCACCACCCTATTCGCTCCGGGCAACAAGTTTACGCTGCCGATGGCGACTTAATTATTCTTGCTTCAGTTAGTGCCGGCGCAGAAATTCTGGCCGACGGCAATATTCATGTGTACGGTACATTAAGAGGCCGAGCACTAGCAGGCGTGAAGGGTGATACATCTGCACGCATTTTCTGCCAAAGCCTGGAAGCTGAACTCGTTTCAGTCGCAGGACAATACAAAGTCAGTGAAGACTTTGATAAAAGCGTGGTACGAAAAGCTTCACAGGTTTTTCTGAGCGACGATAAATTATGCTTTAAAGGCTTAGAGTCTTAAGGCAGAAAAATTTCATAACATCCATCACACAGCAATACGGGATAGAAAAATTGTCTAAAACAATTGTTATCACTTCAGGAAAAGGCGGCGTTGGTAAAACTACCAGCAGTGCATCCATTGCAACAGGCCTTGCACTTAAAGGGCATAAAACTGTCGTTATCGATTTTGATGTCGGCTTACGTAACCTTGATTTAATCATGAACTGCGAACGCCGCGTGGTTTACGATTTTGTTAATGTTATCAATGGTGAGGCCAGTTTGAATCAAGCACTCATCAAAGACAAGCAAGTCGACAACTTATATATTTTGCCAGCCTCTCAAACTCGTGACAAAGATGCCTTAACAAAAGAAGGTGTTGAGAAAATACTAAACGAACTTGGCGAACGCTTTGAATTTATTATTTGCGACTCCCCTGCTGGGATCGAGCACGGCGCTCAAATGGCATTATACTTTGCCGATGAAGC
>Ga0105348_1002293_pt1 | contig 11562 bp, 6 predicted proteins | sample EN8Hudsemesocosm_2_FD_83504 | JGI IMG/M metagenome (GOLD analysis project Ga0105348, IMG submission 83504) | Methane-oxidizing microbial communities from mesocosms in the Hudson Canyon - EN8C Hudson Canyon | ecosystem: Environmental > Aquatic > Marine > Cold seeps | place: Hudson Canyon... | reverse complement strand
TTGATGTAACCCCATGTGAGCAGCTGAGCTAAAGATGGGCTGCTTTTAAGCATGCAGTTCTTCATGGCATCGTTTGGCTCGCGGGCCTGTTGCGGCGCCTGTGCCATAAGTTGCCATTGGCTGGGTGCATTTTCGCCCAAGCTGCGGCAAATATGCAGGTAAGGTTCGCTAATATCGGGCGATATACTGGGGTTTATCAATGATACCTTGCCCGCTTTGCGTTCAAAGGCGGCATGGAGTTTGCGCCCGAGGATGGTTAACTCAGCCTGCAGTTGAGAGCCGTGCTGTGGCGATAGGTTCGCGCTTTGCGACGGCTGTGCATTACGGGAAAACTCAGCCAAAAAACGGTGACAGTTAAGCAGCTCGGACACTAACAACTGCCGTTCAGACTGCACTTGTAATGCCTTCCACTGATGGCGGCGATCGACAAATTTCAGCTGTTCCTGAGTCCAGCGCCACGCCTTGACGATGGTTTCAAGGTCGTTGCGCTGCCAAGAGTGATGGTGACGCCTAGTTGTTGTTAGGGGTTTATTGACCTTGAAATAAAAGCAGCGTCTTACCAGCTCTAAGCGCTGCGTTTGCTTGCGCTGCAGTAGGTATTCCTCCAAGGCTTGATAGATCATCCGGTAGGGGTCCAGTGCATCGATGTTTATTTGATCGGTGTGAACGGCCTGTTTAAAACGCTGGCTCAGTAGTTGAGCCTGTGGGTGATGACTGGCGTAGGTCTCTAATAGCAGCAGCTTAAGAATGGATTTATAGGGTGATTCAATCCCTTTATAGAGCTGCCAAATGCCCGCGCTTACAAACTCTTCTACGGGAATGCAGGGCAGACCACCTAGGTCGATAACCTCGGTGGTCCTTAGGAAGCGTCTGCCGAGTAGCTGCGCTCGGTACTCGTCATAGTGCGCGTCGTGTTCACAGGGGACAAACCACCAGAGTGGCATGCGCCCAGCTAGGTAGATGGCACTGCGGTAAAACTCGTCGAGCAGCAGGTGGTGCTGTGCGCGGCCACTGGAGTCATCCGACAGGGGGAGCGTTTCACCGCGACTGAAGCGCTCGGCGTTCATGCAAAAGAACACCGCATCAAGCCCCAAGCTTTTGCCCCACTGACTCAGCTTGTCGCATTTCTCTCGCAAAGCTTGCTGTTGTGCGGTGCTTAGGCTGGGGTCGAAACACAACCAGAAATCCAAATCGCTGTTTTTACTTTGGCCAATGGTGCCGACACTGCCCATTAAAAAGAGCGCGTGGAGACTGCGTTGTCGGTTATTGAGTGGTTGAAAACGAAAGCTCCGGGCAAGGCGTTTGGCGCTTTTCAATTGTGCCTTACTGGGTTCGAAGCCACAGAGCCCCGCGGGAGTGTCGGCTCTTATGTAGCCGGGCAAAACCGGATGATTGACGTGCAATAACAGTGGCAAGAGCTCCAGCAAGAGCTGCTGCCGTTCACTCAAGGCTGCATGGGTGCGAGCCCAGCGCTGCTCATTGATTTTCAAGAAGCGCTTTTTTATGAGCAGCAACTGCCGTCGATCTATAGCGAAATCGATGACTGAAGTGGGCTGTGGCGGGTGTGACATCTGTTGGCTCTAGAGGGGTCGCCTGGACAATATGGATATTATAGAAGGGTTGGGCGCAAAGGGACTTCAAAAATGTGTCTTCGGCACCGTCATTATCCGCTGTGACTGTGGTTGGCGAGGTACTGAGCGAGTGTGGCATAGAGCAGTGCTGGGTCTACCGGCTTGGTGATGTAATCATCCATGCCTGCCTCTATGCAGCGTTCACGGTCACCCTGCAGCGCGTGTGCCGTTAGCGCAATGATCGGTATGTGCACTTCGTGGTGGCCCTTGCGAATTTCACGAGTGGCTTGATAACCATCCAGCTCGGGCATCTCCATGTCCATGAGAATGACGCCGAAGTGACCTGCGGGGTTACCGTTAAGGTGCATAAGCGCTTCGAGTCCGTTATTGGCGACGACGACTTCTACGCCCTTCTTCTTGAGTATACCGATCGCCACCTTTTGATTGATGAGGTTGTCTTCGGCCAACAGCACGCGCGCGCCCTGTAGACATTTATTTTGCTCTTGCTCGGACAGGGGCTCGAGGGCATGGTCTTGCTCAAACAAGGCCTCACCAAAGGTGACGGCGACGGCATCGAATATACGCGATGGCGTAATGGGTGTGCGAATAAAGGCGTCAATGGTATCGGCGTGTGGCAGGGTCTGCGCTTCGTCACTGGTGAGGCTCGAAATAAGTACTAGCTTGGGCTGGTGGCGCAGAGACTGTCGTTGGCGCACCACTTTGCAGGCCTCTAGGCCATTGATGCGGGGCATATCGTAGTCGATGAGCAGGAGCTCGAAATAATGCTCCGGTGTTTTATCGGCTTCAAAGAGCAGCGTTAGGGCCTCATCCGTACTACTGGCGGTTGTAACGTTTAGCTTTAACGCCGTGGCGGTCTTTTTCAGTATGGCCAGCGCTGCGGGGTGGTCGTCGACAATCAACGTACGCAGCCCATTGTAGCGCTGGGGCTGATGGTGCATGGGCAGTTCGCCCAGTTGGCTGCGCTCAAACTGCGCGGTAAAGCTAAAGCTGCTGCCTTTGCCCTTCTTGCTGCTGACCTGGATCTTGCCGCGCATTTGATCAACCAGATGGCGACAAATAGTGAGGCCTAAACCTGTGCCGCCAAATCGCCGAGAGGAGGACCCATCGGCTTGGGTGAAGGAGTCAAAGAGGTGCTCTTGGTTGCGAGCGGCGATGCCAATACCGGTATCAATGACCGAGAACTCAATTTCAATCTCTTGGTTGCGTTGCTGCAGCTTGCGGCTGCGAACGATGATTTCCCCCTGCGAGGTGAATTTCACGGCGTTATCGAGCAGGTTATGCAGTACTTGATAGAGCCTGCGAGCATCGCCTTTAATATAGCGAGGCACGTCGTGAGCAACATCAAAAATGAGTTTAACACCTTGTGCTTTGGCCTTTTTCAGCATGGCGTCAGAGAGTTCTTCGTAGACTTCATCGAGATCGAAATGGCTGTTTTCTAATAAGAACTTGCCAGACTCTAGCTTAGAAAAGTCGAGGATTTCATCAATGATGTGCAGCAAGCTTGTGGCTGAGTCATTGATGTTGTCGAGGTAATCGTGCTGCTTCTTTGAGAGTGATGTGTCACCGAGCAAGTGACCCATGCCGATGATGGCATTCATCGGCGTGCGGATCTCGTGGCTCATGCGGGTGAGAAATTCGTTCTTTGTTTGGTTCGCCGCAACGGCTTCGGCTTTCGCTTGGTGTAACTCGTTCTGGGTGGCTTTAAATTGGGTGATGTCTGTGTTGACGCCAACACAGCGTGTGGGCTTGCCCTCTTGGTCGTAGCACACAAATTTAGCTCGCAGGTACATCCAAATGAGCTCGCCGTTTTTGTGATGTGCGCGGAACTCGCAGTTGAGGTTGCCGCCTTCGCTGCTTGAACCCTCTTTGAAAACCTGACGAAACAGTTCAAGGTCTTCTTTGAAGATAATATGCTCGCGGAAGTTTTGAATGTCTGGGGGAGTGTCTCCAGCTTGATAGCCAAGCATCTGCAGGAAGCTCTTACTGATGTGGACATGGTCGTTCTTCATGTCCCAATCCCACAGCCCGTCGCGTGAGGCTTCAAGCGCATATGCAAAGCGTTCATCGCGCAGCGTCAATTGTTTATTGAGGCTGTAACGAGTGATCGCGCGGGCCATGGCATCGCCAATGATCAGGGCACTGTTGAGCTGCGATTCATCGAGTTCTTGTTGGTTAGAAAAGCTGACCAGTGACAGCACCGCATCGGGACGACCACGATAGTGCAGAGGGATGATGGCCGTGCAGTAGCAGTTTTGGGTGTCGTAGTGTTCTACCAACGGGGGGTCTAGCAAGCGATGGATGTTCTCGGGGGTGACGATTATGGGTTTGCCCCGTTTGAGGGCGGCCTCGAGCTTGGGCAGACGCTGTAAGCGAAGATCATCAACATGAGGCGCGGGCATTGAGTTGGGCACTTTTTCCCAAAAGTAGTTCGTTTGCACATCATCGGCGTCTTTTCGTATCGCGCGAAGACTGCAATAGTCTAACCCCAAATACTCGCCCATTGAGGCCAGTGTTTGCTGCATGACCGCATCGCTGTCGTCCTCTAACAAACCCCGTAACAGCATGCGCTGCCAGCGTTCGGTGGTGGCCTTTTGCTCGTTGATTAGATCTGCGATTTTGAGGCTGTTTATATCGCTAAAGGTACCGATAATCCGCTGGGTTCTACCCGCCAAATCACGCTGGCTCGCCCGAATCCGCAGTTCATACCAAGTGAGTTGATCATTAGCCGCCAACAGCTGTAGTTGAACGCACTGATCTTTGCCTGTGCGAATGCACTTGCGCAGAGCGACTTGACTGAGTGTTTGGCTGTCTTCACTCATGCGGCTGAGGATGAATTCTTCATCCGTGCTGGGGTCGCCGCTGTGCTGGGGTTCCGTAAACCCAAGCGTTTGGCGGCTGTGCTGACTAAAAGTCAGGCGCCGTGTTGTGTCGAGCCAAGTGAAACCGATTGTACGGTTGGCTGTTAAAAGGAACTCGGTGAGCTCGTTTTCAGTTGCGCTAGGCGAACAGCCGCCATCGCTGGCCTGTTGTTGGGCCAGTTTCGCTTCTAATTCCCGAACACGCGCTTCCAGCGCTTTTTTTTCGTGAGACTTATCCGACATTCATGTCAGTCCCTTATTGTTTAACACCACCCATAACGGAGCCCCAAGTCATAGCTTGGGACATTAGTTTTAGTGTAGCGACTTTGATTTATTAAGCAAGATAGTCAGTAATGCTACAAAAGGCATAAAGTTGAGTGTTGTTATGCTCAAAAAATAGTCGCTTTAATTTCAGCGGCTTAGGGGCGGGTTAAGGTTTTTTTGATGTGTTTCTTTGAATAAAAAAACGATAAAAACTGCTTCAAAAGCGCTGATTAAGGTCAGAATTAGGCGTGAGGGGGAAAGGTTTTGTTAAATCAGGCGAGAGGTCTTAGAGGATAGGCCGAGATGTGAAATGGATACTGAGAGGCCAAACCCGGCGTCGATAAAGGGGACGCCGGGTTTGGTAATTACTTAGCGAGCGTTGACGATGGCCAATGCTTTTTCGGCCGCCTGCTTCACTTGAACCGGTGCTGTACCGCCAATGTGGTCGCGCGCTGCCACCGAACCCTCTAGCGTCAGCACATCAAAAACGTCCGCGCTGATGGTGTCGGAGAACTGTTGCAGCTCTTCGAGGCTCATTTCCGACAAATCCTTGCCTGACTCGATACCGTAAGCCACCGACTTACCCACAACCTCATGAGCATCGCGGAAAGGCATGCCTTTCACTACTAGGTAGTCGGCCAGATCCGTCGCTGTAGAGAAACCACGCTTAGCGGCTTCTAACATGCTTTCTTTGCGCGAGATGATCGCTGGAATCATGTCGGCAAAGGCGCGCAGGCAGTCTTTAACGGTATCGACAGCGTCGAACAACGGCTCTTTGTCTTCCTGATTATCCTTGTTGTAGGCCAAGGGTTGGCTCTTCATCAGGGTCAACAGACTGAACAGGTGGCCATTTACACGACCCGTCTTACCGCGCACCAACTCTGGCACATCCGGGTTTTTCTTCTGCGGCATGATGGATGAGCCGGTACAGAAGCGGTCCGGCAGCTCAATGAAGTTGAACTGAGCTGAAGTCCACAGCACCAGCTCTTCACTCATGCGCGACATGTGGGTCAGCAGCATACTGGCGAAGGCGCAGAATTCGATGGCGAAATCGCGATCCGATACTGAGTCCAAGCTGTTGGCGGTTGGGCGATCAAAGCCCATCAGCTCTGCGGTCATGTCGCGGTTGATAGGGTAGGTGGTACCAGCCAGTGCGGCTGCGCCCAGTGGCGATTGGTTCATGCGCTTGCGGCAATCGGCCAGACGGCCAAAGTCACGCTCGAGCATTTCATTCCACGCCAGCAGGTGGTGGCCAAAAGTCACTGGCTGAGCGGTCTGCAGGTGGGTGAAACCCGGCATGATGGTGTCGGTCTCATTGGCGGCCAAACCGATCATGCCTTGCTGCAGGCGGGTCATCTCGAGAGCGATAAGATCGATCTCGTCGCGCAGCCACAGGCGAATGTCAGTGGCAACCTGATCGTTACGCGAGCGGCCAGTGTGCAGCTTCTTACCGGTGATACCGATCTTGTCGGTCAGCGCGGCCTCGATGTTCATGTGCACATCTTCCAGCGGGATAGACCACTGCTGCTTGCCAGACTCAATGTCAGCCTTTACTTCGTTCAAGCCGTTGATGATGGCATCGCGCTCGTCAACACTCAGAACACCGGCGGTTGCCAGCATAGTTGCGTGAGCGATAGAGCCCTGGATGTCGTGGGCGTAAAGGCGCTGATCAAATTGAATCGATGCGGTAAAGCGCTGCACGAAGGCATCAGTTGGCTCTGAAAAGCGACCGCCCCACTGCTGGTTGGTGTTCTCGTCTTGACTCATAATGGTTTGCCTACAGCTAGATTGAGGGGCTAAAGTTGAGCCCTAATAGTATGGTTGAGCCCTTTAGCCTCGAAGCTAGGCTCAGCAAAGTACTTTATAAGTACCTATTTAAAGGTGTCTATAAAGAGCGGAGTGAGAACCCCAGCCCAGATGCTCGACAGCTTAGGGACTAAAATAGGCCGGCAGTATAGCGTAAATCGGCCATGGCCAACATTAGCTTTGCCCTTGTTGCAGGGTGGGTAAACTCAAGGAGAGCTTTCGTCATCAATCAGTCAGTAGACAGCAACCGTCCACCTAAAACCGAGCCGCTCAAACCCCAGCTAAGCCGCGTGGAAGAAGAGTTCCTGCCCGACATGTGCACCCTGCGGGCGGTGTTCTTTTTGGTGCTGCTCAGCGAGCTCTTAGCACTGGTGTTAGTGTTGGCCGATGGCGGTTTAATGCGCTTCAGCTGGGAGGACTTGGGGCTGCGCTCTATCCTGATCCAGTGGATCTCCCTGCTCAGTGCCGCACTGCTCTGCCGTATGCGTCCTTGGCTGTCGCGCCAATATGCGTGGCGCGCGGGTGTGGTTTGCTATCTGTTGGTGTTGGTGATCACCGCGTTCTGTACCGCTCTGGGGCTGTTCCTCATCAACAGTGACATCAATGGCACGGGGCTGCTCAGCAATCTGCTGCTGTCGGCAATCATCGCCGGCATTATCCTGCGCTACCTCTACCTACAACAGCAGCTGCACAACCAACAGCAGGCGGAGCTGCGGGCGCGTATTCAAGCGCTGCAGTCACGCATTCAGCCGCACTTTCTATTTAATAGCATGAACAGCATCGCCAGCTTGATCGCTGTCGACCCAGATACCGCAGAGCGTATGGTTGAGGATCTCAGTTGTCTATTCCGCGCCAGCTTGGCCGAACCGGGTCTGGTGTCGCTCAGCGATGAGCTTGAGTTGTGCCAGCAATACGCCTCGATTGAGCAAATGCGCTTGGGCGATCGCCTGCACTTAAGCTGGCGCCTTGATGATCAGGTGGCCGCTCGGCAGACGGTCTATCGCATACCCAGCTTGCTGCTGCAGCCACTCATTGAGAACGCCATAGTGCACGGCATACAACCGGCCGCCTCGGGCGGAGAAGTCATTGTCGACCTGCGTGTTATCAAGGGTGGCTTGCGGTTGAGGGTTGAAAATCCTTATCAGGCCCTCGAACAAAACGCACCCAGTACGCGAGGTAATCGCCTTGCGCTGGACAACATTGCTCACAGGCTGCAGGCCCACTTTGGGCCGCAGGCCTATATCAGTGCCGGCAAGGTCGCCGACCGTTTCATTACAGAGATGTTTTACCCGTTGCCGGCAGAGCTACCGCAAACGCACTAAGCGACATGAGTGGGGTAAACTAATCAACATGGATATTGTGATAGTGGTTAGGACTGACAATACTGAGCCTTTATGGACATTGTAATCGTCGATGACGAGCCCTTGGCCCGCGACCGGCTGGCCCGCATGCTGACCGACTACGAGGGCGCCAGCTTGGTGGCCCAAGCCGCCAGTGGCACAGAGGCCATGGCGGCGGTGATACGCTGCGACCCAGATGCCGTGCTGCTGGATATTCACATGCCTGGCGACAACGGGTTAGTCATAGCCGAGCAGTTATTGGCGCTGGAGGATCCACCAGCGGTGATTTTCTGCACCGCTCACCAGCAGCACGCGTTGCAAGCCTTTGCGGTGAGCGCCGTTGATTATCTGCTCAAGCCGGTGCGCAAGGAGAAGCTGTTTGCCGCCTTGGACAAAACACAAACACTCAACAAAGCCCAGCGCTTAGGCCTCAAACGCAAATCGATCAGCAATAACGGCCGCAGTCACATCAGCGCCAAGACCCGCGGCGGCGTCGAGCTGATTGCCCTCGACCACATACTGTTCTTCTCAGCCGATCAAAAGTACGTCACGGTTTATCATCGCGGCGGTGAAACACTGATCGATGACACGCTCAAAGAGTTAGAGCAGGAGCTTGGTGATAGCTTTGTGCGCATTCACCGCAACGCTTTAGCCGCCGTCGGTATGATTGAGGCGCTGGAAAAGAGCACGGAAGGTCAGTTTGAGCTGCGACTCGCGGGCAGCGAGTTGCGCCCCGTGGTCAGCCGACGCCACGTAAGCGGCCTGCGCGAGCTGCTCACGAATATCTAACTGCCCTTTCGCTCTGAGGCTTTGCTATCATGGCGGCAATTAATGAACGCCGTGTGTGAGACGCGCTTCAGTCTCGTGTTGACGCGTTTGGCCCGGCCCATATTCATCACCATATTATCCGCGAGTTGTATTCATGACCGACACCACAATCGACACCCTGCGAATTGCAACCCGCAAAAGCCCCCTCGCCCTCTGGCAAGCCGAATACGTGAAAGCTGAGCTGGAAAAACACCACCCCAGTTTGCGCGTAGAGCTTGTACCCATGGTCAGCCGAGGCGATAAGATCCTCGATGTGCCGCTGGCCAAGGTGGGAGGCAAGGGATTATTTGTTAAAGAGCTCGAGCATTCACTGCTGTCGAATGAATCGGACATAGCCGTGCACTCGATGAAAGACGTGCCGATGGAATTCCCCGAGGGCTTGGGGCTGGCGGTCATCTGCGAGCGTGAAGACCCGCGCGATGCTTTTGTCTCCAATACCTATAACAGCCTCGATGAGTTGCCCGCTGGCAGCGTTGTCGGCACCTCCAGTTTGCGTCGCCAGTGCCAAGTGTTGGCCAGCCGCCCAGACCTCGAAATCAAATTCCTGCGTGGCAATGTTAATACGCGCTTGAAGAAGCTCGACGACGGCGAGTACGACGCCATTATTCTCGCCAGCGCAGGCCTGCTGCGTTTAAAAATGGAAGATCGTATTCGTCAGAGAATCGCACCTGAGGCGATCCTGCCCGCCGGTGGTCAGGGCGCCGTGGGCATTGAAACCCGCACAGAGGACGCTCGTATTATTGCGCTGCTCAAACCTCTGCACTGCCCAGTAACGGCGGAGCAAGTAGTGGCTGAGCGAGGCATGAACCGTCGTCTAGAGGGCGGCTGTCAGGTACCCATTGGCTGTTTTGCGGTACACGAAGACTCCCCAGAGACGCCGGATCAGCTTTGGTTGCGTGGTTTAGTCGGCAGTCCAGATGGTAAGCAGATGCTCACCGACGAAATTCGCGGCTCTAAGTTTGATGCCGAAGCGCTGGGCATCGAGCTGGCCGAGCGACTCTTAAAAGCCGGCGCAGGTGAGATACTGCGCGCAGTCTATGGTGACGAAAAGCCGAACGATCGCAGCGAATGAACAAACTGCAAGGCGTGCGGGTATTGATAACCCGCCCGCAGCAACAAGCGGAAAAATGGCGTCAGCTGCTAGAAGAAAATGGCGCAGCGACATTGAACGTACCGCTCATGGCCATTACGCCACTCGAGAGTGAGGCGGAGCGCCAGCGGATCAAAAACAAAGTGATGGACTTTGATCACTACCGCCACGCCATATTCGTCAGCCAAAATGCGGCGCACTATGGTGGTGAATGGCTGCTCGACTACTGGCCCCAGTGGCCGGTCGACACCCGTTTTTATGCCGTTGGTAGCGCCACGGCTAAAGCACTGCAGGGGTTTGATTGTGAGGTGGTGGCAGCCAATCAGAGCATGAACAGCGAAGCGCTGTTGGCGCTGCCGGAGCTGCAGCAGGTGGCGGGTGATAAGGTGTTGATCTTTCGCGGTCAGGGCGGGCGCCCGCTGTTGGCGCAAACCTTGAGCGAGCGAGGTGCGCAGGTTGAGTACTGCGAGTTGTACAGCCGTACTTGTCCGCCCCAGGCCCGAGCGCAAATGCTCAAAAGCGATTTTGCCGCGGGCATCACGCTACCAAGCGAGCAAGATTGGGTTGCGCTGCACTCGGGAGAATCACTGCAAAATTGGTACGATCTTATTGTCGCGGCAAAGCGCCCAGAGTGGTTGGCGCAGCCACTGCTTTTGCCCGGCGCTCGGGTTGCACAACAAGCGCAAACACTGGGTTTTAGTCGCTGGGTAGAGACGCCTAATGCCGCGGACCAAAGCATGTTAAAAAGTTTAATGGACGCGCTGTAACAAGCGGCGCGGCCGACACGATTAAAGATAAAATTGAGAGCGAGAGTCATGGCGAATAAAGACAAGCCCGCTGAAGTGAATGATCAGGCCACAGCGCCAACTACAGAATCAAGTAAGGCAGCCACCGCGCCGCAGGAAAAACAGACGGCGTCCGCAGCAAGTGCAAAACCAGCGGCGGTAAAAAAGCCCAAAGCATGGTTTGCGGGCTCCCTCGCGCTGGTTGCTATAGCCGGCGTGGCCGCGCTGGGCTTTTACGGCTGGCAGCAACAGTTGGGCAATCAGCAGCAGTTGGCTCAGTTGAGCGATCAGCTTCAGCGCTCAGAACAAAATAAGCAGCAACAGGTTGAGCAGCTGAGTAGCCTGCGCAAACAGTTGAGCGCAGCGAATCAGACTGGCGAGCAAACTTTAACCGCGCTTGAGCAGCGTATCGAGCAACAGGGTAAGCGCCTGCAAAGCCTCACCAGCACCAGCCGTGAAGATTGGCAGCTGGCCGAGGCCGAATACCTCTTGCGTCTTGCCGGTCAGCGTCTATTGATGGAGCGCGGCACCACTGGCGCCATCGCCCTGCTCGAAGCCGCCGATCAACTGCTGCTCAAGCTGGAAGACCTAGACCTCTTCAGCGTGCGCGAAAAACTCTCGCGTGACCTCACCGCATTAAAGCTCGCCAAGGCCGTCGATCAAGCGGGCGTTTACCTGCGCCTTGCAGGCCTGAGTGAACAGGTTATGGCGTTGCCGTTGTTGCCTAACCAGTTGCGCGAAAACACCATCAGTACCGTGCCGGTTAATGTTACGTCACCGGTCGACACGGCCACGCCCGCCCCGATGACGGCTTGGCAGCAGCTAAAGCAAAATTTCTTTACCGCATTTTCGGGTATGGGTGAATTCATTAAAATTCGCCAGCACGACCAGCAACCCCAAGCCCTATTGCCCATTGATGGCGGCTTGTACCTGCAGCAAAACATTCGCCTAAGTATTGAGCTAGCGCAGTTGGCCCTGTTGCGTGAAGAGCAAAAAATT
>Ga0105348_1002292_pt1 | contig 11562 bp, 8 predicted proteins | sample EN8Hudsemesocosm_2_FD_83504 | JGI IMG/M metagenome (GOLD analysis project Ga0105348, IMG submission 83504) | Methane-oxidizing microbial communities from mesocosms in the Hudson Canyon - EN8C Hudson Canyon | ecosystem: Environmental > Aquatic > Marine > Cold seeps | place: Hudson Canyon... | reverse complement strand
AGCGACCTCACCTACGTTTTTGTAGATCCAAGAATCGACTTTGAAAGCCGATCTCATTAACAGAGAACATTATTGCAACATGGAATTAAACCCGATCAACCAAAGACGCTGGCAACAGTTTAAAGCCCACAAACGTGGCTACTGGTCTCTTTGGATATTTTCTATCTTATTTATCCTCTCTCTCTTTGCTGAAGGTATCGCTAATGATAAGCCTCTCATTGTATTCTATGACAGCAATACCTACTTCCCCGTATTAATCACCTATAGTGAAACAGAATTCGACGGTGAATTTGACACCGAAGCCGACTACAAAGATCCCTATGTAGCTGAATTAATTAATCAAAAAGGCTGGATGTTATGGCCTGCTCTTCGCTATAACGAAAGCACTATAAACTATGAACTTCCGGTACCTGCTCCAGCGCCACCATCAGAAGAAAATATACTAGGGACCGATGACCAGGGTAGAGATGTCGTAGCAAGATTAATATATGGCTTTAGGATATCAATGTTATTCGCTCTATCCCTAACCATTGTAAGTACCATCATAGGAATTGCGGTGGGCGCAGTTCAAGGTTATTTTGGTGGCAAAGTAGATTTATTGGGACAAAGATTCCTCGAAATATGGTCCGGCTTACCGGTTCTATTTCTCTTAATAATTTTATCCAGCTTGGTGCAACCCAACTTTTGGTGGTTACTTGGAATTATGCTGCTGTTTACATGGACAGGTCTTGTTGACCTAGTACGCGCTGAATTCTTAAGGGGCAGAAATCTCGAATATGTACGCGCAGCAAAGGCGTTAGGCATGAGAAACCGCAGAATTATGTACAAGCATATTTTACCAAATGCAATGGTCGCAACCTTAACCTTTCTCCCATTCATGTTCACTGGTGCAATTTCGACGTTGACCGCGCTAGATTTTTTAGGTTTTGGCTTGCCCCCAGGTTCTGCATCTTTGGGTGAGCTCGTATCACAAGGTAAGAATAATCTACATGCCCCTTGGCTAGGACTTTCCGCTTTCGCTGTTTTGGCAATCATGCTTAGTTTACTGGTTTTTATTGGCGAAGCCGCTCGCGATGCCTTTGACCCAAGGAAGGCATTATGAGCAACTTAGATTACCAACCAGTACTTCATATCAAGGATCTCTCAGTCTATTTCAAGTCAGGAGGCGAAGCCGTACGGGCCGTTGAAAAGGTTTCTTTTCAGTTAAACAAAGGCAAAACCCTCGCCATTGTGGGCGAAAGTGGTTCTGGCAAATCCGTGTCCGCAATGTCTATCTTAAAACTACTCCCCTACCCTAATGCCTATCATCCCAGTGGTGAGGTTTGGTTTGAAGGGCAGGACTTATTGACCTTAGACGAAGCAGATATACGTGCCGTACGAGGAAATAAAATTGGTGTCATCTTCCAAGAACCGATGACAGCTCTGAACCCTCTACACACCATTGAGAAACAAATCAGCGAAGTGCTTTTTATACATAAAGGGCTCAATAAAAAAGCTGCACGTGTAAGAACACTGGAGTTATTAGATCTCGTAAAAATACCTAATCCAGAATTACGGCTCTCAGCATACCCTCATGAGCTATCTGGCGGTCAGAGACAGCGAGTCATGATAGCAATGGCCTTAGCCAATGACCCCGAGATTTTAATCGCTGATGAACCAACAACGGCTTTAGATGTAACGGTACAGAGTGAAATACTAGAGCTGTTAAATGAACTACAGCAAAAACTTGGAATGGCCATACTACTAATTACTCACGACCTAGGAATAGTAAGACGCGTTGCACATCATGTGCGCGTCATGTTCCGTGGCCATATTGTTGAGTCAGGACCAACAGAAACTATCTTCAATGAACCAGCAGAGAGCTACACAAGAGAATTATTGGCTGCTGAGCCAACTGGTTTACCTGCTGAGTTAGAAGATACCTCTAAACTTTTAAGTGCCGACAACATTAAAGTCTGGTTTCCGATTAAAAAAGGTGTCTTCAATCGTACGGTAGATCATATAAAAGCAGTAGACGGCATATCCTTCTCACTACACAAAGGTCAAACACTAGGTATTGTTGGTGAAAGCGGATCTGGCAAGACTACGTTAGGCATGGCGATATTAAAATTAACCGGTAGTGAAGGCTCAATAGTTTTCAATAATATAGATCTACACCAGCTTAGCCAAAAGCAGATGCGGCCTATCAGACGAGATATCCAAGTGGTTTTTCAAGATCCCTTTGGCAGCCTGAGCCCTCGCATGACTATTGGAGAAATAATCGCTGAGGGACTTGATATCCATAACTTGGGAACACCAACAGAGCATCAACGCCAAGTTAAAAAAGTGCTTGAGGAAGTTGGTTTACCAAGCGATATAACCAGTCGATATCCTCACGAGTTTTCTGGCGGACAGAGGCAGCGTATTGCAATCGCAAGGGCCCTCATCTTGAAGCCAAAAATTATTATTATGGATGAACCAACTTCTGCCCTTGATCGTACGGTTCAAAAACAAGTCATTGAACTACTTAGGCATTTACAAGATAAGTATAAGATAAGCTATATCTTTATTAGTCATGACCTAGCCGTCGTTAAGGCTCTCAGCCACGATGTCATCGTCATGAAAGAAGGGAAAGTAATGGAGCAAGGTAAAGCTGAAAGTATTTTTGAGTCCCCACAAACCAGCTACACGCAAGCATTACTCAAAGCAGCGTTCTAACAAATATCCGCTAACTTAAAAACAATTTAAAAGGCCAGCATATGCTGGCCTTTTAAAAATATACTTTCCTATAGCAAGCCAAATGACTCGTTTAATCTAGTACTTCTCAATCTTAGCTACTTGATAAAGACCTGCACGATATTCCTCAAAATCAACACTACCGTGTGCACGCTCAAGGATTGAAGCCAACTGTTTCTTCTCAGAACTGCTTAAAGTATTGGCATCCCCTTCTTTAACCGACTTTAAGACTAATAGCACGAAGTCACCATTAGCTAGCGAAGTAGAATCAACTGTATGCTCATCAGCTAGTGGATGAGGCATTTCAAATGCTTTACGTATGATTTGTGCATCAACATTAGGACTAAAGCGTCCACCTTCTGCAACAATTTTCCAATTCAACGCGAGTTGATCAGCCACATCAGAAGTCGCGACTCCGTCTCTGAGTTGTTTTAATGCACTCTCACCAGAAATGACTAACTGCTCTTTAGCCTTATTCGTTCTAACTGAATTAACAACGTCATCTCTAACTTCTGCTAACGGGCGAACAATCTCTGGACGATGCTCTAATATACGCAGCACCAGATAATGATCAGGTGAAATTTGTACAAGGCTACTATTATTCTCTTCGATTAAGACATCATCAGAAAATGCTGCATCCCTAACTTGTGAATGTTTTACGACACCCTCACCCTTATCTCTAGAGAAAAAATCTGTTTTTTGCACAGATAGTTCTAGTGCTTCAGCAGGGCTAACAAGGTCACTAGTTTCATAAGCTAGGGTTTCAAGCTCATCACCTAAATCTAATATTTCACCCGCAGCCAAAGCCCCTTTTAACTCAGCCTCAAGGGATGCTTTCATCTCTTCGTAAGTTTTTGCAACAGGACGCTTAATTTCAAGCAACTTAATAATATGATAACCATATTCCGTTAAAGTTGGTTCAGAAATTTGACCGACACTTAGGCTTTCTAAAGCTTTCTCAAATGGCTCTACATAGGTACCAGAAAGTGCGAAACCTAAATCACCACCCTGCGCAGCACTACCTGGATCATCTGAAAACTCTTGGGCAAGGGTTTCAAATATTTCGCCAGCTTCTAGTTTTGTTTTAATTTGATCTATTTTATCTTTAGCTTGTGACTCATTTAGTTGGTCACTGATAGCCACTAAAATATGCGAAGCTTTACGCTCAACATCTTTATTAGGCGTATTACTTCGCTCTTCGTATAGATCCTTTATATCACTTTCCGGAACAACAGCTTTTTCGAGTAGATCAGATTTTTTGAGCTCTATATACTCGATTGATGCTTGTTCAGGCCTGACAAATTCGCTGGGATTAAGCTCATAGTAAGAATTAATATCCTCATCAGAAACTTCAATTAAAGTCTCCGCTTCTGCAACAGATATTTGTAAATAAGCAAAATCTCTAGTCTGTCTTTCAAGCTTAGTAGCAGAATTTATATCACTTTCAATTGCGAAAGCACTTGTAGTTATACCATTTTGAATTTGCTGTCTTATATTGTCACTTTTTACAATCGTTAGGAATTGTTTTTGCGATAGACCATTTTGCTGCAACACTTGTGTGAAACGATCAGCATTAAACTCACCATCTACCTGAAAATAAGGACTTGCTTTAATAAAATCAGCGACTAAATTGTCAGAAAAATATGCACCAGATTTACTAGCTGCACTTTGTTGTATTTTTTTATCAATCAAGCTTTGTAGTGCGGTATCAGCGATAAATGAATCATCCAGCATCGATGGTGGTAGTTTTCCTCCAAACTGCTGTGAAAGACGTTGTCTTTGTGCTCCGATGGCATTTGTTAGTTCGTTCTTTGTAATATCAATTCCATTGACAGAGGCAGCTAAACTCCGTGTATCACCCAATGTACTTAAAGAACCCATACCAAAGAAGACAAAACTAACAACAATAGCCATTAAGATTGATTTTATTAAAATGGATTTTTGGGCGTTTCTTAGAGCCTCTAACATGTTTCTCGCCTTATTTCTTTATTCCCTGATTAACAAAAAAGGCACATCACCGAAATGATGCGCCTTTGTAGAAGTGGCGGACTGGACGGGACTCGAACCCGCGACCCCCGGCGTGACAGGCCGGTATTCTAACCAACTGAACTACCAGTCCACTATCAACTAACCCTTTGCAATGCACGTTACAACTACTGCATCAACTTGCAGTAACTTAGTTCACCGCATCTTTAAGAGCTTTACCTGCTTTAAAGCTTGGTATTTTAGCAGCTTTAATTTCGATAGGCTCACCTGTACGAGGGTTACGACCTGTACGTGCAGCTCTATCTTTCACAGAAAATGTACCAAAACCAACTAATACAACTTGGTCATCTTGTTTTAATGCGTCAGTAACCGAGCTAACCATGGCATCTAGAGCACGACCAGCAGCAGCTTTAGGAATGTCTGCAGACGCTGCAATCGCATCAATAAGTTCAGCTTTATTCACCTATACTCCCCTTCATCACAAATAGTGGAAAGTTAATAAAAAATACGTTTAAGGGCTTAACCACAAGGGGGTTAGTCACCCTCCCTCAAAATGAGGGAGACTTTATACCAACTGTCCTGTGAGTGGTCAAGATAAGACTTTAATGAGTGCTAACGCGATCCCCATTTTGTTTCTTTTTATCATCTTTTTGGCCTGATACTTTATCGCTATCATAAGGCTTAGGCTTATGTGTGAGCGCTATCTCAAGCACATCATCAATCCATTTTACAGGTCTAATATCCAAAGATTCTTTAATATTATCGGGGATTTCTTTCAAATCACTCTTATTTTCATCGGGAATAATAACTATTTTGATACCACCACGATGCGCAGCTAACAATTTTTCTTTTAAGCCCCCAATAGGTAACACCTGCCCCCGAAGTGTTATTTCTCCTGTCATCGCCACGTCAGACTTCACAGGCGTATCTGTTAGCACAGACACTAAGGCTGTACACATGGCAATACCAGCACTAGGGCCATCTTTTGGTGTAGCGCCTTCAGGAACGTGAATATGTACGTCTAAGTTCTCATGAAAATCGGGTGCAACACCTAATGCCGCAGACCGACTTCTTACCACGGTGAATGCAGCCTGAATTGATTCCTGCATCACATCACCCAAGGAGCCTGTACGTATCTGCTTTCCTTTACCTGGTACCGATACTGCCTCTATCGTTAATAGCTCGCCTCCTACAGACGTCCAGGCAAGGCCAGTAACCTGCCCTACTTGATCTTTTTCTTCCGCTAGACCGAACGTGAACTTCCTAACACCCAGGTAGTGCTCTAAATCATCAGGGTTAATAGTAACCTTATCTTCCTTTCGCTCACCAAGCGCAAATTCCTTAACTACTTTTCGACTCAACTTAGCCATAACTCTTTCAAGATTTCGTACTCCCGCCTCGCGGGTATAGTACCGGATGATATCCCTTACGGTGTCATCGCCTATCTCTAACTCGCTGCTCTTAATTCCATTAGCGTTTATTTGCTTCGGAATTAAATATCGTATCGCGATATTAAGCTTCTCATCTTCCGTATACCCAGGTATACGGATTATCTCCATTCGATCAAGCAAGGGAGTCGGAATGTTCATTGAATTTGATGTACAAACAAACATGACGTCAGATAAATCGTAATCAACTTCGAGGTAATGATCATTGAAGCTATTATTTTGCTCCGGATCTAACACCTCAAGCAGTGCAGATGCTGGATCGCCTCTGTTATCCATACCCATCTTGTCTATTTCATCAAGAAGGAACAGTGGATTCTTCACCCCTGCCTTGGTTATTTTTTGAACAAGCTTGCCCGGCATCGAACCAATGTATGTTCTTCGGTGCCCTCTAATCTCAGCCTCATCCCTAACACCACCTAGCGCCATGCGAACAAACTTTCGACCTGTTGCCCTGGCGATTGATTGACCTAATGATGTTTTACCCACACCTGGAGGGCCTACCAGACAAAGAACAGGGCCCTTAACTTTTTTCACTCTACCCTGCACGGCAAGATACTCAAGAATTCTCTCTTTGACCTCATCTAATCCGTAGTGATCAGCATCCAACACTTCTTGCGCACGTGGAAGATCGTGACGTACCTTACTGCGTTTTTTCCAAGGAACATTTACGACCCAGTCTAAGTAACTTCTGACAACAGTGGCCTCAGCTGACATGGGTGACATCATTTTTAGCTTGTTAAGTTCAGCTTGCGCTTTAGTCTTTGCTTCTTTTGGCATACCTGAACTATCAATTTTTTTCTGCAGGTTCTCAGCTTCATTTGGATTTTCTTCAAGATCCCCCAGCTCTTTTTGAATGGCCTTCATTTGCTCATTCAAATAATATTCGCGCTGGCTCTTTTCCATTTGCTTTTTAACGCGGCCACGAATACGCTTTTCGACTTGAAGCAGATCAATTTCGGCCTCAAGCATCGCCATCAGATGCTCCATCCGCTCCTGTAAATCATCTATTTCTAACACTTCTTGCTTTTCACTTAATTTAAGTGACATATGTGATGCAATAGTGTCACTTAGACGATCAAGATCTTCGATACTTGACAGCGAAGTCAGCACTTCAGAAGGTACTTTTTTACTCAGCTGGACATATTGATCAAACTGATTCATCAAAGAGCGAACTAATACTTCTGACTCAGTATCTGAAATTTCTTCTTGCTCAATTTCTTCTAATTCTGCGCTAAAGTAATCATCACCTTCAATAAATTGCTTAACTGATGCCCGCCGATTACCTTCAACCAAAACTTTCACGGTTCCATCAGGAAGTTTCAACAACTGCAATATATTAGAAACGGTACCTATATTGTAGATATCATCTTCAGCTGGATCATCATGTGAGGCGTTTCTCTGCGCAACCAAAAAAACCTGCTTATCGCTAGCCATGGCGGCTTCGAGTGCATTGATGGACTTCTCTCTACCGACAAACAGAGGAATAACCATATGAGGAAATACAACCACGTCACGCAGTGGAAGCAATGGAAGTTCAAGCGCGTTCTCTGACGACTGATCCATTTAAACGACCTTTATGAAAAATAGAAATGAGGACTTTGACTAAGTCTAGTTGCAATTTATTGCGTAAGCTCAGTAATTGGGGCGTGGCAGATGATTTACAAGGTTCTAAAATAAAAAAAGGGGCATAAGCCCCTTTTTTTCAATAACCAAACAGTTAATCGTCTGGCGCCGCTTTAGCTTGTTTACTATTCTCATAAATCAGCAACGGCTTAGAATCACCCAGAATGACAGCCTCATCAATTACTACTTTTGATACACCTTCAGCTGAAGGAATATCGTACATAGAGTCCAACAAAACAGTCTCAAGAATTGATCGCAATCCACGGGCGCCAGTCTTGCGCTCCATGGCCTTTTTCGAAACAGCCAGTAACGCCTCTTCCCGAAAATCAACCTCAACCCCTTCCATCTCAAACAACTTGCTATACTGTTTAGTAAGAGAGTTCTTAGGCTCAGTTAAGATGCGAATCAAAGCATCCTCATCAAGCTCATCCAGTGTCGCTATTACCGGCAAGCGACCGACAAACTCAGGAATTAATCCGTACTTAACCAAATCCTCTGGCTCAATATCTTTTAGGGTTTCACCGACAGACTTGGTCGTTTCCTTGCTCTTAACCGTGGCAGAGAAACCGATACCGCTTTTATCAGAACGGTCCTGAATAACCTTATCTAGACCTGCAAAAGCACCACCACAGATAAACAGTATATTAGCAGTATCTACTTGCAAAAATTCTTGCTGTGGATGCTTTCTCCCACCTTGCGGCGGCACAGACGCAACAGTTCCTTCAATCAGCTTCAACAGCGCTTGCTGAACACCCTCACCCGAAACATCACGAGTAATGGAAGGGTTATCGGATTTACGTGAAATCTTGTCAATTTCATCAATGTAAACGATGCCCATTTGTGCTTTTTCGACATCATAATCACACTTTTGAAGCAGTTTCTGGATGATATTTTCAACATCTTCACCCACGTAACCAGCTTCAGTCAGAGTAGTCGCATCAGCTATAGTAAATGGTACATTGAGAAGACGAGCAAGAGTCTCAGCCAACAAGGTTTTTCCGCTACCGGTAGGACCAAGCAATAGAATATTACTTTTCCCTAGTTCAACATCATCTTTCTTACCACCATACTTCAAACGCTTATAGTGATTATAAACAGCTACAGAAAGCACCTTTTTGGCTCGCTGCTGACCAATGACATACTCATCCAGCGTTTCTTTAATCTCTGAAGGAGCAGGCAGACGATCGCCGCTTGGCTCACTTGCACTTTCTTGCACCTCTTCACGAATAATATCGTTACAGAGATCCACACACTCATCACAGATGAACACAGATGGGCCAGCAATAAGTTTTCTAACCTCGTGCTGACTCTTCCCGCAAAAAGAGCAATACAGCAGCTTTCCGCTGTCTTCCCCTTTACCGTTTGATTCGTCGGACATTCAACCTTCCCGTACTATTACAACTGATGTTATAGCATCCAAGATGCAAACTTTTTAAGAGTTTTGCAAGTGTTTTACCACATACAATAAATACTTATAGCTAACTTATTTACTCTGCGCTATCTCTACTCTCAAGTACCGTATCGATAAGACCATACTCGGCGGCTTCAGCAGCCCCCATAAAGTTATCCCGGTCAGTATCTTTTTCAACAGTTTCAAGAGGTTGGCCAGTATGATGGGCCAAAATCTCATTTAACTTGGAACGGATTTTTAGAATTTCTTTGGCGTGAATTTCTATGTCAGAGGCCTGCCCCTGAAACCCACCCAAAGGCTGATGAATCATAATGCGAGAATTAGGCAAACCATAACGCTTACCTTCTGCACCACCTGCTAACAAAAAAGCCCCCATACTAGCGGCTTGGCCAATACACATAGTACTCACGTCAGGCTTGATAAACTGCATGGTGTCGTAAATAGACATACCAGCAGTAACTGAACCGCCAGGTGAATTGATATAGAAGTGAATATCCTTGTCAGGGTTTTCTGATTCAAGGTACAGCATTTGCGCAACAATCAAGTTAGCCATATGGTCTTCCACAGGACCTACCATGAAGATCACACGCTCTTTCAATAACCGGGAGTAAATGTCGTAACTGCGCTCACCTCTAGCGGTTTGCTCTACGACCATGGGGACTAACTGGGAAGTGATTGGGCTTGAGGAATTTCCGTCCAGTGAATCTTTAGATCTAAACAATTTACTATCCTTAAAATTAAATAAGAGTGGTTCAATAACTTAGCGAAAAACATTAAAGCATGCTCTAGTTATTGTAGCCACTCTTAACTGCCTAACGGCCACTTCTTCCCCTTATTCGTCCCTGTACATCTATGGGGAGAAGCGTTACATCATTTGCGAATTGCCTGCCGCCGCCGTAATCACATCATTATAGGTAGATTCAGATTCAGTAACTGTAATCGACTCCAATACTTTCTCTACCACTTGGTCCTCTAGCACAGCGGAGCGTATTTGCTGCAACTGCTCTTGATTGCTGTAGTACCAGTCAATAACTTGCTGTGGTTCCTGGTATGACTGCGCCATATCTTCAACCATAGTACGAACGCGATCTTCATCAACACTAACTTCATGCTTTTTAACGATTTCACCCACGATCAAACCAAGAGTCACACTACGCTCAGCTTTATCCTTGAATAACTCCTCTGGCAACTGGTTAGGATCAATACCTTGACCAAATTGCTGAGCCGCCATTTGACGCTGACGGTTAATTTCACCTTGAGCTAAAGCCTTAGGAACCTCCAACTCATGAACTTCAATCAAACCATCCATGATCTGATTTTTTACATTATTCTTTACCGCTTGAGCTAATTCACGCTCCATATTTTTTGTGACATCTTCACGAAATTTAGTTTCATCATCCGCCGTAACACCGAAGGCCGCAAAAAACTCAGCATTTAACTCTGGCATTTTTTGCTTTGAAACAGAATTCACAGTGATCTTAAACTGAACAGCTTTACCCGCTATTTCTTCAGCGTGATATGTTTCTGGAAATTCAAGATCAAGCACAACTTCTTCGCCCGCTTTTTTCCCTTCAAGACCATCTTCGAAACCAGGAATCATACTCGAAGAACCCAGAACAAGGTTATGCCCTTCAGCAGTACCGCCTTCAAAAGCCTCACCATCAATGGTTCCTGCGAAATTTATATTGACGCGATCAGCATCTACAGCAGCAGTTTCGGACTCTTCCCAAGTCGCACGCTGCTTTTGCAAGGTTTCAATCATCTCATTGACATCATCATTGCCAATAGTTGCCGTCTTACGCTCAACCGAAATACCAGAGAAATCAGCCAGTTCTACTTCAGGATAAACTTCAAAAGTAGCAACAAATTCTAGATCAGCACCAGGCTCAAGATTTTTGGGTTCAATCGATGGCTGGCCAGCTGGAATCAAGCTTTCCTGTATAACGGCTTCATTAAAGCTTTTCTGAATCACTTCACCCACAACTTCCTGTCGAACGCCTGGACCATACCGACGCTTAACAACCTTCATTGGCACTTTGCCTGGGCGGAAACCATCCATACGTACATTTTTTGCGGCTTGCTTTAAACGAGTATCAACTTCGCTATCAACTTGGGCGGCTGGCACACCAATAGTCAAACGACGCTCTAGACCTGAAGTGGTTTCAACTGAGACTTGCATGGGATTCCCTCGGCAATCGGACGCACGCGCCCTTTCTTTTTGTTTCGTTCACATACAAGTAACGCCCGACTAGAGACTAGACGAGCGTTACAAGTAAATATAGATGGTACGAAAGGAGAGACTCGAACTCTCACACCTTGCGGTACTGGAACCTAAATCCAGCGCGTCTACCAATTCCGCCACTTTCGCACTATAACCGT
>Ga0105348_1002286_pt1 | contig 11582 bp, 8 predicted proteins | sample EN8Hudsemesocosm_2_FD_83504 | JGI IMG/M metagenome (GOLD analysis project Ga0105348, IMG submission 83504) | Methane-oxidizing microbial communities from mesocosms in the Hudson Canyon - EN8C Hudson Canyon | ecosystem: Environmental > Aquatic > Marine > Cold seeps | place: Hudson Canyon... | reverse complement strand
GCTCCAAGCGTCTGAATAATATCGGAGCCTAAATTAGAGGTCATGACAATTACAGTATTTCTAAAATCTACCGTTCGCCCCTGCCCATCAGTTAAGCGTCCATCTTCCAAGACTTGCAGTAAAATATTAAATACGTCTGGATGGGCTTTCTCCACTTCATCTAGCAACAGTACGGAGTATGGACGCCGACGAACAGCTTCTGTCAAATAGCCGCCCTCTTCATAGCCCACATAGCCAGGAGGCGCACCAATTAAGCGTGCCACAGAGTGTTTCTCCATAAACTCTGACATATCAATTCGCACCATAGCGTCTCCTGTATCAAACAAAAAACCGGCTAGAGACTTACACAGTTCAGTTTTACCTACCCCTGTTGGCCCCAAGAATAAAAATGAGCCATTTGGTCTATTTGGATCAGACAAACCTGCTCTTGAACGACGTACAGCATCCGAGACAGCCTTCACTGCTTCACCCTGACCAATTACCTGTTGATGTAAAACATCTTCCATTCGAAGCAGTTTCTCTCGCTCACCTTCCAGCATTTTGGATACAGGAATGCCGGTCCATTTAGAAATAGTCTCGGCTATTTCATCTTCTGTTACTCGGTTACGCAATAAAGTCATATCCATCATTTCAGCCTGACTCGCCATATCTAATTGGCGTTCAAGCTCCGGAATCGTACCGTACTGCAATTCAGACATTCGCCCCAAGTCACCGTCTCGGCGCGCGCCCTCTAGCTCCAAGCGTGTTTGCTCTAAATTACTTTTCACTTTTTGAGAGCCATGAAGCGCGGCTTTTTCTGCCACCCAAACTTCTTCCAGGTCCGCAAACTCTTTAGACACATCTTTAATCACAGAATTTAAGTCTTTTAAACGCTCTTTAGAGGCAGCATCTTTTTCTTTTTTAAGCGCTTCGCGCTCAATTTTCAACTGAATTAAACGCCGCTCAAGACGATCCAAAGACTCAGGCTTTGAATCCATCTCCATACGAATCTGGCTGGCGGCTTCATCTACAAGGTCGATGGCCTTATCAGGTAGTTGTCGGTCAGCAATATAACGATACGACAACTTTGCAGCCGCAATAATGGCGCTATCGGTGATTTCAACACCATGATGCACTTCATAACGCTCTTTCAGACCCCGTAAAATTGCCACGGTATCTTCAACCGTTGGCTCTTCCACTAATACTTTCTGGAAGCGACGCTCTAAAGCTGCGTCTTTTTCAATATATTCACGGTATTCATCCAGTGTCGTCGCCCCCACACAATGCAAAGCACCACGCGCGAGTTCAGGCTTAAGCATATTACCCGCATCCATTGAGCCTTCGCCTTTGCCCGCACCTACCATGGTATGCAGTTCATCAATAAATAGAATGATCTGGCCTTCCTGCTTTGCCAGTTCATTCAAGACGCCTTTTAAACGCTCCTCAAATTCACCCCTAAACTTAGCGCCCGCGATCAAGGCTCCCATATCCAAGGACAGCACCCGCTTACCTTTAAGGCCCTCTGGCACTTCCCCGTTAATAATTCGCTGCGCTAAACCTTCTACAATCGCCGTTTTACCCACTCCTGGCTCACCGATTAATACCGGATTATTCTTTCGTCGGCGCTGGAGTACTTGAATCGTCCGGCGAATTTCATCATCCCGCCCAATTACTGGGTCTAATTTACCCTCTGTCGCTAAAGCTGTTAGGTCAACAGTAAAACGGTCCAATGCCTCTCTTTTCTCTTCTGCTCCTTGGTCATTCACGCTATCACCTCCCCGAACCTGCTCAATTGAGGCCTCAATGGCCGCTTTTACCACATTATGCTTTTTCAGTAGAGTGCCCAGCGGCCCTTTATCTTCAATCGAGGCCAGCAGCACCATTTCACTTGAAATAAATTGGTCGCCTTTTTTCTGGGTTAGCTTGTCAGCAATATTTAATAAGCGCCCCAGGTCATTCGACATGTGAATATCCCCATCACTACCATCTACGGTTGGCAGGCGCGATACATATTCACCAATTTCTTGACGAAATGCTTTTACATCCACATTTGAGTGCCTTAACAAGGCACTCACACTGCCATTTTGATCCAATAAAACCTGTATTAAATGTACAGGTTCAATAAAGTTATGGTCTTTCCCTATGGCGACAGATTGCGCATCAGATAAAGCCATTTGAAGGCGGCTGGTAAGTCGGTCAATTCGCATAAATACTCCTGGAAATAGACGGTCAAAAACGACACTTTAATGTTCTTACTTTATAGGTTAAGGCTGATTTAATGAATTTCAAGCATATAGCAAGAAAAAAGTGACAATAAATTGACACCACATTTAAAGAGGCTCTGTCTCAAATAGTGATTAAACCTGACCCCATGCGACAATGACTACGCTTCAAAATACACTATGATTGATAGATCAATAATTTTGGAGAGAACTATGCCCATTCGTGTCGCTATCAATGGCTTTGGCCGTATCGGACGAAATATAGCCCGTGCACTTTATGAAAATGCTTATCGCGATAAAATACAAATCGTCGCCATTAATGATTTAGCCAGTCTTGCCGGAAATGCCCACCTACTCAAACACGACTCGGTGCACGGCCACTTTAATGAAAGTGTCACCCATGATGAATCCCACTTATATATCAACCAGGACAAAATTCACGTCTCAACCTGCAAGAAGCCAAAGGACTTACCTTGGGCCGCATTAAAGGTCGATTTAGTTTTTGAATGCACAGGACACTTCACTAGCAAAACCTCAGCACAAGCGCATATTGAGGCCGGAGCTAAAAAGGTCATCATTTCAGCCCCTGCAAAAGGGGTTGATGCGACCATCGTTTACGGGGTGAATGATGGCATTCTTAACCGCGGACATAACATCATTTCAAATGCCTCCTGCACCACCAATTGTCTGGCGCCTATCGTCCAGGTACTTGATGAACATCTGGGCATTCAAAGCGGTTTAATGACCACCATTCACGCAGTCACTAACGATCAAAACTTAACAGATGTTTACCACCCGGATCTTTATCGTGCTCGTTCAGCGATGCAGTCGATGATCCCGACTAAAACAGGTGCTGCTGAAGCGATTGGCTTGGTCTTACCTAAACTTAAAGGCCGGTTTGACGGTTTAGCTGTCCGAGTTCCGGTAGTTAATGTCTCAATGGTTGATTTATCACTAGTCATCAGCAAAGACACGAGCACCGAAGTGGTAAATACACTCATTGAAGAGGCTAGCACGAAATCATCTGTTCTGTCATACAACGAAGCACCTTTGGTTTCCGTTGACTTTAATCACCATGCAGCCTCTTCTATTTTTGACAGCAGCCAAACACGCGTCATGGGTAGCCATATAAAAGTCATGGCCTGGTATGATAATGAGTGGGGCTTCTCCAACCGTATGCTTGATAATGCACTCGCTCTGATGAATGCGGCCAAATAAGGACATAGATCATGTTAAGACGTACTAAAATAGTCGCCACTCTCGGCCCTGCCACGGACTCAATTGAATCATTAAGCGCAATCATCAATGCTGGTGTAGATGTGGTCAGATTGAATTTTTCCCATGGTGAAAACCAGGATCATATCGAACGTGCAGAACGGGTACGTTTGGTCGCAAAAAAACTAAATCGCTTTGTTGCAGTTCTCGCTGACCTTCAAGGCCCCAAAATACGTATTGCACGTTTTGCCAATCATAAAATCACCCTAAAAACAGGGGACTCTTTTACACTTGATACCCGCTTAGGGACGAATGAAGGCCATCAGGGCGCCGTAGGTATTGATCATGAAGCCGTCATCAATGATACCCAGAAGGGCGATATTTTATTACTAGATGATGGGCGCATCGAACTTAGCGTCAAAGAAAACAATGGCTCCTGTATTTTTTGTGACGTTTTGATTGGCGGTGAGCTCTCCAACAACAAAGGCATTAATAAAAAAGGGGGTGGCTTATCTGCCAAAGCCTTAACAGATAAAGATAAAGCCGATATTAGAACGGCCGCTGCTTTAGATGCCGACTATGTCGCAGTATCTTTCCCCCGCAATGCCGAAGACATGCTCGAAGCACGCACACTACTCACTCAAGCAGGCTCAAATGCCGGTTTAATTGCTAAAATCGAACGCGCCGAATTAATTGATGAGCCTGCAATGCTCGACGAAGTCATTCGCGTATCTAACGGTGTTATGGTTGCACGTGGTGACCTAGCAGTTGAAATTGGCGATGCCGAACTCGTTGCCGTGCAAAAGCATATTATTCAACGCGCCCGAGCACTTAACCGCGTTGTAATTACCGCGACTCAAATGATGGAGTCCATGATCACCAGCCCAATGCCAACCCGTGCAGAAGTTTCTGATGTCGCAAATGCGGTTATTGATGGTACTGATGCCGTCATGCTTTCAGCTGAAACGGCTGTCGGTGAGTACCCTGTTGAAGTCATTGAAGCGATGGATCGCATTTGTACAGGTGCCGAGCGCCATTTACCCACACAAATATCACAACATCGAATGCATGAGACCTTTGTAGCCATCGATGAGACTATAGCTTTATCTGCGATGTATGCAGCAAATCATCTCACAGGCGTAAAAGCAATTATTAGCATGACAGAAAGTGGCGCAACCCCGCTATTAATGTCACGTATTCGCTCGAAACTTCCCATTTATTCCTTTTCTGGTTTACTACATACGCAACGCAAAATGGCACTTTACAGAGGCGTTCAAACTATTCCTTTTGATGCTAATGATATTGAAAATGCCGCAGTAAATCGGTTTGCAATTGAAACCTTGTTGGAAACAAAGGTAATTGAACAAGGAGATCTCGTCATTTTAACGAAAGGTGATTACGTCAATGCCCAGGGTGGAACAAATACCATGAAGATTTTACGCGTGGGTGACGAAATCTATTAAAACAGAGGAAGTTTCTCTAATTTAAGAGATGGATACTAGCGAGATGCCAGAACGATAGACTTGGATCATTTACAAGCAGGGCTTGGTTCTGGTATTTTCTTTGGCATCTTTTCCAAAGAAAATTTTACCAATACGATAGAAGTAAATCTTATTATGGATAACAGTCAGTTCTTTTCACGCTTAGTTACCTTTACCCGTAAAAACCAACAAGTTGGCTTGGCAGATATTAACCAGCCAGACAACATCACCCCATTAGATGAATGGTTAGGCGTGGTAGTCTCGCTTGCGGACGGTCATCATACTATTCAAGAAATGATTGGCTTCATGAGCCGGCAATATCAACAAACACCTGAAAACTTGGAAAAAACACTACATTCAGTTATTGAACGATTGGTAGAAGAAAAGGTGATCTATATCAGCCAAAGAATCACTACTTTACCTTACTATCTTGCCTTGCCTATTGAAGAGTTAGATGTAGAAAAAGCCAAGCAGTTAATGATTGAAGATAATTATTTCTCTTAAAGGTTATGCTAACAGACTGGTTTTGGGGGCGGGTTCAACTCACTGGTCTTTTAAGGCACATGCTTCGCATGGAAACAAGATAGCCTTACATTATCATGCTAGTAGGCTCGTACTCATTGTCATGCCGGTGGTCCCTTGAGCCGGTATCCATGTTTTTCAAGAGAGGTGCATCCCTTGCGACCTCGAAGAGTGTGGATTTCAGATTGAGTGACCTCTGGAGTAACATTAGAGAGGGGAAGCGTCTGCTTTTGTGTCCACTGTAAAGACTTATTAGCCCCTATAACTCCTTCCCCCCCAATACCTTCAAACCAAATAACAACCCCCAATATGTACGAAACAGGCTGACATCTTTCGTGCATAAATACCAAGGTGTTTCTATCGGCCGGTACCTGCTTTTATGGTATGCCAGCGCTTTACAAGCATATAGGCGGTTGCCGTATTTATAAAATAATTGGCTAAACCAGCGCGCGCCTCGTCGATCATTTACATCTTGTTGAATGTTACTTAAAGGCGCAACACCTAATGATAGCTCAGAAACGCCTTCTGCTTTAAAGATTTTAATCGCTTCAAGAATGGTATAGTCAATCGCACCATTACAGTTTTTCTCTGGCAGGCCGCGTAAAATATTGGCGCAATAACCAACGAGCTTGCCTTGTTCGAAATAAGGATCAAAAAAGACATAAGCCAGTAATTTATCCCCTTGCATGCAGTAGAATTTTCGTACTCTCCACTCGTCATTAAAAACAGGTGGACGGGTGACATATTGCATCTCTCGGGTACTGACGCCCTTACTTTTTCGCCAAGCCTCAGATAGATGCTTCACTTGCGACTCATCTACCTCATCCCAACTAAGTTCTTTTACTTCGCAAGCTACGCGACGCCCATAATTTGATGCATGACGAAGTTGCTTCTTTTTATGGCCATACAGTTCAAACGATTTTAGAGGGATACGGCTTTCAGTACCCGTTTGATTAATGTAATAGCCTAAAGGTCGTAAAGCTTCAGCTACTTCCTGATCTACTGCTACAAAGACAGTGGGTATAGTTTGTTCATTTAAAAACTCTGTCAGCAAAGCCTGCATATTCTGCCTAGGACAAATGGGATTGGTGAATACAATATTCACACGCCCTAGAGGAGTTTTCTGGTCCGCATAAAAAACACGGTCTGTTTTATTTTCAGAGACAAAACACTGAACATGGTCCTGAAATATAAAATAGGCACTCGATTGACGACCATTCTGCTCAAAGGTTTTTAAAAGTGTCGCGCCCTCTTCTGTTAGTAATTCATTTACCAAGGGCTTAGTTTGTGAGTAATCACTTGTAGCAAGGCATACATTCATAAGAAAATTTTCGATATTTTAAATACAGGAGACAATAACATAGACAGAATTTAGCACACTTGGTTCATTCGTATATTTGAGACTCGTGAGTGTGGGAAACAGTGTTTCGCAAAGTTATGAAATTATAAGAAAAGCAATATCTTTAGAGAAGAGGGGGAAGTGCAAACGGGTATTTTCCAACACCCGTTTGTCACAGATAGTTTTTATCTGTTTTTAGCCTACGATCGATAACAATTCGATATCAAATACCAAGGCTTGGTATGGACCAATATCGCCACCAGCACCGGCCTCGCCATATGCTAGGTGGAATGGAATATATAGCTTCCACTTAGAACCCGTTTTCATTTTCTGTAAGGCTTCAGTCCAACCGGCGATCACGCCACCTACTGGGAATTCAGCTGGCTCGCCACGATCATAAGAGCTATCAAACTGCTTACCATCGATCAACGTGCCACGGTAATGCGTGCTTACTACGCTTTGAGCAGTAGGGATTTCGCCTTCACCTTCAGTAATAACTTCATACTGTAAGCCTGACTCTAATACCGTTACTTCATCACGTTTGGCATTTTCTGCTAAAAATGTTTCACCTTCACCAGCGAATTGCTTGGCATTTTCTACTTTTTCAGCTTCAACTTTTGCCTGAATTACCTGAAATGCAGCATTAATTTCTTCACCAGGTATTTGAGGGCCCTTGCCTGAGAATGCATCATTAATACCAGTAATGGCAGCCTCTAAAGATACGCCTTTAAAAACGCCCATTAGTTGCTGGCCCATTTGTAAACCTACGCCGTAGGATGCTTTTGCTTCGTCAGTTGATAAGTTCAATTCTTTTTCAGACATAGTTCTCTCATTAAAATTAAAAATGTTAATATCCATTGATAGGGGCATATTTTTAATTTTAAAGGCTAAAGCTGCCTATTTTTTGCTCTTCACCTTCTTCAAGAACGCACTTCAACAATTTACTTCAACACAATTTACTTCAATAAGTTTCGATACGTCGGCACTACTCGCGACAAGCTATCTAAACTAATATCCGTTTTGAACACATCACTTTGAGGACGCTTACCCGGAAAGAAACCAAGAAAAATATCCATAGAACCGCCTACTTTAAGCTGGTCTAACCACTTTCCTTCAAGCACACCGATGTTGTTATCTTCAATACGCGTGAATGGAATTAACTCGCCACCGTTGATCTTCACACCTACCGCGCCCGCACTTTGATCAATATCAGATGAACTGTTCACAAGTATTTGATCTTCCATTAGTGTTAGCCAGATTTGGGACATATAGCCTTCTTTGCCCATCTCCCAGGTCGGGGTCGAAACAACGATGCCTTGTTCTAAACGCGCAACCCCTTGTTTAAGCTTCCAGATATCATATGTTTTGGGTAAATCTTTCTTACGTATTGCAAGAGGTTTGGTACTGAGACCTCTATTAACACTGGCCATTTTTTTCTTGATGAGTTTAGGTTTTGCAGCCGCATCTACAGGTTTAGTGATTTGAGGCTTCACTTTAGCCCGCTCTACTTTCTTTTTTGGCTTTATCTCTGGGGCGGCCAAGATAGACTTTGCAGGTTTTTTTTCTTCAATCACGATTGACGCTTGCACAGTTTCTACAACAGCCTTTACAGGCTCTTCACTAACGGGTTCTTCAATCGGCGCAACTAATGTTGCCATCAAAGCGTCTGCGTTCCCCTGACTTTGTGCGGCTTTCTTTTCAAGCCGAGCGGAATGAGCCTCCTTTTCACCAACTTGCTGTACTTTTGATTTTACACCTGATCGCACTTCTGTTTTCACAACAGGCACAGGGTTTTCATTAGGTTTATTATCAACGCTTGAGCAGCCGACTAAAAGACCACTTGCCAGCAAGCCTCCCACTAAAAGTTTATTGAATATCGGTAGCGGAGCACCATAAGCAGACTTCAGAGCTGTTTTTGCTAATTTCATTTATGTTTCCTAAAACAAAGTATTCTATTTAAGTAAACCGAGACAAAAATAATTCGAATCTTAGTGATAATTGAGCTACATAAGGCACGAAATTAACAACAGATTTTGTAGGGCTATTTATATCAGTGTAGACAGGGTTTGAAAAAAACCAGAAAATCATGGTAAAAAACAGGTAAAAGAATGTGAAATCGCCTGAATTCAATTTGTAAGTGCAACTCAATGCCATTTATTTCATTTAAGTACTTTACCATTTCATTCCATGGCAAAGGTTTACTAATGAAATAGCCTTGGGCCTGATCGCCCCCCATTTCCTTAAGAGCATTCAAAGTTGACATTTTTTATACTTAAAGTATTGTTTTCGACCTCCACCCTGTCAAGTTTCGAAGGCACTACACTTTATGTCACTACTTCCTTGTATTGAAATTGAACCTACCTGCTCTGAAACAAAACAGAGCAAAACAGCAAATGCCGCTATCATTTGGCTGCACGGTTTAGGTGCCAGTGGGCATGACTTTCAAAACCTGCCGAATGAGCTGAACTTACCAAAAGATGCCGCGATTCGTTTTATTTTTCCGCATGCACCGCAGATTCCTGTTACCGTTAATGCTGGTAATATCATGCCTGCATGGTATGACATTCTGGAAATGACCGAAGTTCGAAAGATCAATGAAGCCCAGCTGCTTGTTTCATCGGATGAGATACATAAACTGATCCAACGTGAACTGGACAGAGGCATTGTCAGTGAACGTATCATGCTTGCAGGATTTTCACAGGGAGGCGCAGTTGCTTATCATGCTGCGCTCACTTTTGATAAAAAACTGGCAGGGCTAATGGGTTTATCAACTTATTTTGCCAGCGCAAACAGCATTAAGCCCCATGCAATAAATCAGTCCATTCCCATTCATGTTTTCCATGGCACCCATGACCCGATGGTACTTGAAAAACAAGGTAAAAAAGCGGTCGAAACCTTAACTGCAATGGGTTATAAACTGACTTATAAAAACTACCGGATGGAACACGAGCTTTGCCTGGAAGAGATTGCCGATATCTCCTACTTTATACAACAGCACTTACTATAACTACACCTACAAGAAGAGCTACGCTCATGGCAGATGATATTCTTTGGGGCGTCGAGCTATCGCCTTTTGTATTGAAACTCCAAGCCTGTTTACACTATACAGGCCGCCCTTATCGTCGGCTTCCTGACCAGGGGTCTTATATTGAAAACATACGCACTCTTTTTTCTTTAGAATGTGCCAAACGACGCCAACAAGTAAGCCGCTACCCAGAGTTTAACCCCTCCTTGGATGAATACCCTGCCGTGCCCTTTTTAAGTCACGACGGAAAACACTTCCAGTATGACAGCAGTTCAATCGCACACTGGTTAGACTCTCGTAAAAGCCCAAATCAATCAGCTCTTTTCCCTGAAAAACCCGCCTTAAGATTTATCGCCCAATTAATTGATGGAGCTTTTGATGAGTTTGGTCTGTATCTGGTGCATCACATGCGCTGGGTGGGTTCTGCAAAAAGTAATCAAATGGGCAAATTATTAGCTAAGGAGTTTCGCCGAGCCTTACCGCCTGCCGGGCCATGGTATCTTTCAAAAAGCTTTCCTCGTCGGCAGGTCAGACGCTGCCCTTATTTATTTAGTGTCGCACCGGCCAAGTACAGATCCGGTATGCCCAGGTTACTCACCCCACCAAGCCGCAAGGGCTTTCCTGAAACGCACCGCTTGCTTAAGCAAAGCTGGAAAGAATACTTGGGCGGTATGGAAGTAATCCTAAGCAAGCAAGATTACTTATTAGGTGATCAATTTACCATTGCCGATGCCAGCGCTTACGGCCAACTTGCCATGAACCTTGTTGACCCTGAAGCAGCTGAAAAAATGCAAGTAATCGCCCCCCAGACCTTTGCTTGGTTAAACAAAATCTATTCAAAAGAACATCAACAAGAACAGCCACTACACAAAGATGAACAACTACACCTGAGTGATGAACTTCAACCCTTACTAAACACTATTATGAGTACTTTCTCTGCCTTAATGGTACAAAATGCACAAGCATATAAGCTTGCCAAACAAAGTGGCGAAACTGTATTTAATGAAAAAGCCTTTAATCAGGGAAAAGCATTATACGACGGTAAATTATGTGGTTATCCTTTTAGAAGTGTGGTCAAAACATTTCAGGTGAGAGTTTGGGAAGAGCTTTGTGCTGCCTGGCGAGCACTTAAAGAATCAGAGAAAAACGAAGTGAGGGCCTTAATCGATCTTTGTGAGCTGTTTGAAGTGTAAATAGCCTTGCACAAAATAACCATGGACTACTCTCAAAGCTCGCCCTTCGGGTCGTCCGTTTAAGGTAAAATACACTTTTTTCGGTTCAAAATACGACCTGAATGACGAAGAATTTGAATCGCTTTAAGCTCTCACTTCCAGACGTTTCATTTTATACAAGTAGACTGGCGACTTATAAAAATCATTCAATCGTATTATTTTCTCCGCTTTATAAGCAGGCAAAGCGAAGTTATTACTAATAACGAAACGGGTATTCCCTGCTTCTTGCTTAAGTTTTTCTTTTATTTCATCCATCACCACTGGAAACAGATAGCATATAAGCACAGATGCATGCGACAAATCTGCTGTCAGAAAATTCTGCCGATACAATATCAGGTTATTTAAACCCAAGATCTTTTTAAAAAACTTCGTCACCAACCATGGCACCAGCGACAATTCATAAGCTACAATTTGTCGTTCGGGATATAAACGCGCCAAGCCAATCACCAAATGCCCCCAGCCACTTCCCAAATCATAAATAGAACCATTGCCCGTGACTTTACTTAGTTCAAGAATGGCTTGTCGCGCTTTTTTTGAGCTAGGCATTGGCGAGATGCCAACTTTAAG
>Ga0105348_1002280_pt1 | contig 11607 bp, 6 predicted proteins | sample EN8Hudsemesocosm_2_FD_83504 | JGI IMG/M metagenome (GOLD analysis project Ga0105348, IMG submission 83504) | Methane-oxidizing microbial communities from mesocosms in the Hudson Canyon - EN8C Hudson Canyon | ecosystem: Environmental > Aquatic > Marine > Cold seeps | place: Hudson Canyon... | reverse complement strand
ACTATTGTCGGTGAAAAAGAGATGGAAGAGCTGGGTATGGGTTCATACCTTGCAGTAGGCCGTGGCTCTGTGAATGAATCATTAATGAGCATCATTAAATATGACGGTGCCGGTGATGACTCAAAACCATTAGTACTCGTTGGTAAAGGGTTAACCTTTGACAGTGGTGGTATTTCATTAAAACCAGGCGCTGGCATGGATGAAATGAAGTATGACATGGGGGGTGCAGCAGGTGTTTTAGGTGCGATGCACTCATTAGCTGAACTTAACTTACCTATCAATGTTATTGGTGTTTTAGCGGGTTGTGAAAACATGCCAAGCAGTAATGCCTATCGCCCAGGTGATATCTTAACAACCATGTCTGGTCAAACTGTTGAAGTGCTTAATACCGATGCTGAAGGCCGCTTAGTATTATGTGACGCACTAACCTATGTTGAACGTTTCGAACCTGACGCAGTAATTGATGTTGCAACCTTAACCGGTGCTTGTGTTGTTGCCCTTGGCGCACATGCAAGTGCATTATTGAGTAGTCATAACCCACTTGCACATGAGTTATTAAATGCTTCAGAGCAAAGTGGTGACAGAGCATGGCGCATGCCGTTATGGGATGATTATCAAGATCAACTTGAAAGCCCATTTGCAGATTTCACCAACCTAGGTGGCAAAGAAGCCGGCACCATTACCGCGGCTTGTTTCTTATCTAAGTTCACCAAGAAATATAACTGGGCGCATTTAGATATTGCCGGTACAGCTTGGCGTGGTGGCAAAAACAAAGGCGCTACAGGTCGCCCTGTTAGCATGCTTACGCAATTCTTACTTAATCGCTCTGGGCAAGAACAAGGCGAATAAACAAGTATTGTCAGCTGAAAACCCTAATAGTATTGCTATTAGGGTTTTGTCGTCATAATAAGGCAGTTTTAGCGGATTTACTCCTCAAGATAAATTTAGGTAAAAATCATGCAAACCCAGGTAATGTTTTATCTCTTACAAGATGATGTTAACGATGAAGCCGAGCAAGATACACGCTCAGCGATTTATCATGCCTGTTTGCAAGCCAGTCACTTTTATCGCCAAAATCAGCGTGTTTATATTTATACCCAAGATAAACAACACGCAGAACAAGTTGATGAAATGTTATGGGCATTTGATAGCGATAGTTTTGTTCCCCACAACTTAGTTGGTGAAGGTCCAAAACAAGGTGCGGTGGTTGAAATAGGTTTTCAGCCTCCGCAAGGTCGCCGCCCGGTTTTGATAAATTTAACCACGACAGTACCAACGTTTGCCAATCAATATCAATTTGTCGTCGATTTTGTGCCAAGCGATGACAAATTGAAACAACAAGCAAGAGAGCGCTTTAAAGGTTACCGACAATGGGGTTTTCAAGTAGGAAATCAAGCGGTAGCCGAGCCAGAAAAAACAGCGACATAGCACTGAGCCATATAAAAATTGTAAAATATTTAAAAAATTCGAGACAAGGTGCAGTCAGTTGCACTGTGTCACTACCAAACAACGTACACAATTAAATCTATTAGCGGAAAAAATGATGGAAAAAACCTTTAACCCAACCGACATTGAGCAATCCCTTTATACCAGCTGGGAAGAGCAAGGTTACTTTAGCCCTACAGGCGAAGGTGACAGTTACAGTATTGCTATTCCACCACCGAATGTCACGGGTAGCTTACATATGGGTCATGCTTTTCAGCAAACCATCATGGATACACTAATTCGTTATCAACGTATGCAAGGTAAAAATACCTTATGGCAAACAGGTTGCGACCATGCCGGCATTGCAACGCAAATGGTTGTGGAACGTAAGATTGCGGCGGAAGAAGAAAAGACTCGCCATGATTACGGGCGTGAAGGTTTTATTGATAAAATCTGGGAATGGAAAGAGGAATCTGGCGGCACTATTGGTAAACAAATGCGTCGTTTAGGTAACTCTATCGATTGGTCACGTGAGCGCTTTACTATGGATGACGGTATGTCTGAAGCAGTACAAGAAGTGTTTGTTCGCTTGTTTGAAGATGATTTAATTTACCGTGGAAAGCGCTTAGTTAACTGGGATCCAAAATTCCATACTGCTATTTCAGACTTAGAAGTTGAAAATAAAGATAAAAAAGGCCACATGTGGCACCTGCGCTACCCACTAGCCGACGGTGCAACAACTGCTGAAGGAAAAGATTATCTTGTTGTAGCAACCACACGTCCTGAAACCATGTTAGGTGATACCGGTGTTGCTGTTAATCCAGAAGATCCACGCTATAAAGATTTAATTGGCAAACAAGTTTTATTACCGCTAGTTAATCGTTTAATTCCCATTGTTGGTGATGACCATGCTGACATGGAAAAAGGCACAGGTTGTGTAAAAATCACGCCTGCTCATGACTTTAACGATAATGAAGTGGGTAAACGCCACCAGTTACCACAAATTAATATTTTAGATAAAGATGCCGCCATTTTAGCCGCTGCTGAGGTTTATGATACCAAAGGTGAAGCATCAACCGCTTATAGCACTGAACTACCAAGTGAGTTTGCTGGCATGGATCGCTTTGTAGCGCGTAAAGCCATTGTCGCAAAGTTTGATGAACTTGGTTTATTAGTTGAAGTTAAAGACCATGATTTAGTTGCCCCTTACGGTGACCGTTCTGGTGTTATTATCGAACCACTGTTAACCGACCAATGGTATGTACGTGTTGAAAAGTTAGCAGGTCCTGCTGTTGATGCGGTAAAAGACGGTCAAATTGAGTTTGTGCCTAAGCAGTACGAAAACTTATACTTTTCTTGGATGAAAGATGTTCAAGATTGGTGTATTTCACGTCAACTTTGGTGGGGTCACAGAATCCCAGCTTGGTATGATGAAAATGGCAAAGTCTATGTTGGTCGCACAGAAGAAGAAGTACGTGCAAACAATGAACTTTCAGCTGATGTAAAATTAAGCCAAGATGATGATGTACTTGATACTTGGTTCTCATCAGCTTTATGGACATTCTCAACATTGGGTTGGCCTAAAGACACTGACGATTTAAAAACATTCCATCCTACCGATGTATTAGTCACAGGTTTTGATATTATTTTCTTCTGGGTTGCGCGCATGATCATGATGACCATGCACTTTAATAAAGATGAGAATGGCAAAGCGCAAATACCTTTCAAAAAGATTTATATGACTGGTCTTATTCGTGATGAAAATGGCGATAAGATGAGTAAATCAAAAGGTAATGTTGTTGATCCTTTAGATATGATTGATGGTATTTCTTTAGAAGATTTACTCGAAAAACGTACTGGTAATATGATGCAGCCTAAACTTGCCGCTAAAATTACCAAGTTAACGAAAAAAGAATATCCTAACGGTATTGAAGCGCACGGAACTGATGCCTTACGTTTCACTTTAACCTCTGTTGCAACAACAGGTCGTGATATCAGCTGGGACATGAAACGTCTTGAGGGCTACCGTAACTTTACCAATAAACTTTGGAATGCTAGTCGTTATGTACTAATGAATACTGAAGAGTTTGATTGCGGTGCCGATGGCGGCGAAATGGAACTATCACTAGCAGATCGTTGGATCATTGGTCAGTTTGAACAAACGGTAAAAACCGTGCATGAAAACTTTGAATCATTCCGCTTTGACTTAGCATCACAAGCTTTATATGAATTCACTTGGAATCAATTCTGTGATTGGTACTTAGAACTTACCAAGCCGGTATTGTTTAAAGGTAATGAAGCACAGCAGCGCGCTACTCGTCATACGTTAGTGAATATTTTAGAAAGCTTATTACGTTTGATGCATCCAATAATGCCATTTATTACAGAAACTATTTGGCAGCGTGTGCAACCATTAAGTAACTTTACTAAAGTTGGCGACTCAATCATGACACAGACATTCCCTGCTTTTGATGAGAGCAAGTGTGATCAACAAGCGATTGATGACTTGGAGTGGGTTAAGCAATTCATTATTGCCATTCGTAATATTCGAGGTGAAATGGATATCTCACCAAGTAAAGAGCTACCCGTTTTACTCAAGAATGTTAGTGAAGAAGATCAACGTCGTTTACACGACAATGAACAATTCTTATTGACTCTAGCGAAGCTTGAAAGTATTCAAGTATTAGGTGCTGACGAGCAAGGCCCGGCATCCGCATCAGCTGTTATTGGTGACTTAACCGTATTAATTCCAATGGCTGGGTTAATTGATAAAGAAGCTGAGTTAGCGCGTTTAGATAAGGCTATCGAAAAGCTTGAGAAAGAAGCCGGTAAAGTACGCGGTAAACTTGGTAACGAAAACTTCGTTGGTAAGGCTCCTGCGGCTGTTATCGAAAAAGAGCAGGGAAAATTAGCTGAAGCTGAATCTGCCCTTGTAAAAATGCACGAGCAAAAAGCGCAAATCGCTGCACTTTAATCTCCCTGCCTTTTACCCAACAAATTAAGCTGACTGCTCCAACCAGTCAGCTTTTTTATTTCCAAATGGTCAACAAATTCCGCTAACTAGCCCATTTTAACTGACTTTGATATTCATTCTCATTTAAAATGAAGAAATATTGAACTAATGCGTTTTTTTATAAAGCATATTCAAAATAACTGTGCTAGACTGCTTTTGCGTTGAGTTCTTGCGTTGCAGATGAAGGTTTATACTGACTTTTGTTGTAGGTTTTCTATCTAATGCACTTTTAGTGTACTGATATACTTGAATATTCTACACAGGCGGATTTAAACAATGCAAACTGTTGTTTGAAGCAATGATTGTGTCGAATATGGTTTGTTCCTTCCTCTTCCTGTACTTTTTATGGTAGAGGGCATTTACTCGGGTGAAAACGGTTTCTATCCATGTTGGAATAGAGCCACATTATTATTTTATGACTACGGGAAAATGTTAGTATGTCTGATACAGTTACTGGTAAAGTTAAATTTTTCAACGAAACTAAAGGTTTCGGTTTTATTGAGCAAGAAAATGGTCCTGACGTGTTTGTTCACTTCAGCGCAATCTCTGGAGACGGTTTCCGTACTCTAGCTGACGGTCAATCTGTTTCTTTCAGCGTAAAACAAGGCCAAAAAGGTCCTGAAGCTGAGAACGTTACAGCTCTATAAGTTTTAACTTATAAGTAAAAAAGCGAAGAACGAGTTAGGCTCATTCTTCGCTTTTTTGTATCTGAAGCTTTATTTTTCCTGAATAATACTTTCTATAAATAATACTTTTCGATTAAAGCATTACCTCAGTTTATAACGCCCTTTCAATAACATCTCTATTGTCCAAATAAGCCCTGTTAAACACAATAATAACGTCAGCAATGCAAAGAAAATGATTTGCCCGTTATTAAAGCCACCTGTTCGCTCTTTGGTAAATATTGGGTAATCCATAAAGTGCAGCATAAAGAAGAAATCAACAAAGCGCTTATCATCATTACTATGCCCAACTAAACGGCCTGAGCCTGCATCGAGGTAAACACTGGTATTGAGTTGATCTGCAAAATCGATTTTCCATAAAGTATTCTGCTCTTTTAAAAAGTCATCAATAGGCGGTGATACCTTAGAAATTTTGGTAACTTGAGCCTTGCCGCTATAACTTAGCTGCGCTAACGAAGATGCCATCACGCTATCAATCTGTTGAGTTTTACCTGTGTAAGCATTAACTAGACTATATTCGTTGTTAAAGTGCCGATATAAGGCTTTTTCATGGGTTAATAGATAATAGGGTTGCCCAAGTCGTTGCACTAGCGAAAGCTCTTTTACAGCGCGTTCACTTTGCGAGAGCACTTGTTTAGTAGCCATTAAGGCTTGTGGATCAATTGCGACTGTTTGAACAGCTTGCCGATATTGATTACCACGAGCTTTATCATGATCCATTACATTGAAAAACAAACCTGTACCTAACCAAATAAGTAGCTGAACAAAAACAACTAACGATAGCCATTTATGTATGGCTTTTATCGTTGAAAGTTTAACAATACGGTTGGCGTTACTTTTTACCTTGCCCATTACCGCTTTATCCTTTTATTCACTTGTGTTGGAGTTAAGCGGAAATAAGTTAACACCACACCAAAAACGCTACCAAAGAGCGCTAAAACAGTCACAAGTAAAAGTAGTTTATTTTCTGGTGAGCCATCGACATAATCCATCACGTGAAAAACAAACATCCAATCAAAAATACGCCAAAAGTTATGGCGCTTTGTCACTAACTCTCCGTTTGTGGCACTGATGTAAAAGCTTGAGCTAGCAAAGTCATCAAAATCAACTCGCCAAACAGGTAAGTGTCTTGCGCTTAGCTCAGCTGATGGTTGCTTTGTGATGAGTGTCGTTGCCAATATCTCGGCATTTTCATCAGCAAAGTGTTGCTTAGCAATTTTAATTGCCGCTGCCACGTTAATGTCCGCAAGTCTTTGACCATCATATGCAGAGATCATCATTTTTTGCTTCGTAACAGAGAAGCGATATACCGCTTGATCTAGCAATAACCCGAGTTTAACGTTCTTCGCTTCTGGGTATTCAGTCAGTAATTCATTAATAGAGTAATTCACTTGCTCTTTATTAATACTCGGGGTGTCTTTAATGACTAACGAATCGCCATGGATGTAATGAATATCCATCACCACCATGTAAGCGCCACTCATTGACCAAATAACAAATTGTAAGCCAACGAACAGCATTAACCACTTATGATACTTTCTACTTGTGCTATGCAATGACACCTATAATTAGCCTCTAAATCTCTGTCAACGAGAGAACTAACATTGCTTTAATTTGCTCAACAATCGCTTGGTTAGTTTTTGCATTAAAGTCACTAATGCGTGGCGTGTGGATATGTCCAGTAGGAATTGTTGAGCCGAGTTTATTACGTAACACGATACTACGGTATGAAATTTCATTAGAAAGGTAACCGCCGCCGCCGCCTTGAACCGCGACTTTATCTGATAAGTCACTCAGACTATTTGCAATAATATCCCTTGGCTCGTTGTTAATTAGAACAGTGACGCCACGGTTATCATTGATTTTATAGGGACCTTTAGCTTTCATCATTGCTTGATATGGCAAGCTAAATAAAACGAACTCATCACCTTTTAACGGCGCAGCTAATAAACTTGGAATAAGCGGCTTGTTATGGTTTGCTCCTGTATAGATATTTAGGTTATCAGGGGCTTTTGAGCTTCGTCGTAAACCTGGAAAATGCTCTAAATCAAAATCACTACGCCCCATTGATACTGTGGTAATCATATCAACACTATTTAGTGCATAAAAAGGAGCCAGTAAGCTCTCTATCTCTCCTTGGTCGAAGTCTTCAAAACGAACAGGAATCATCGCCGTATTGATTTCTGCGGTAATGGTTTTTCCGCCTTGTTGATACTCAATCACCATTCCATCAAGTAACAAGGCAGTAAGACCAGACGGGTTTGATTGTTTGATATTTCTATCGAGTAGGAAAGGATCAAAACCTGTTAATAAAATGCGCTTGTCAGTTTGTTTTTTATATGACAAATCATGGTAACCGCGAGAATAAGTTTCAAAAACTTCAAGTAGTGCTGCTAGTTCACTCTGGGTAAAGTCTTTTGACACTTTTTTAATAAAACCCTTTAATGCTAAGCGAGTCCAGTATAACGGTCTATCATCTACCAACTTACCCGTTTTTGCTTGGTGCTTAGCAAAGTTCCATAAATCATCACCAGTATTGGCTAACAGCTGTTTTGCTGCCTTATAACCTGCCACTTTGGACCAAGCAGATTTAAATGCATCATCAGCAAAATAGTGACTATTCACTGTCATTACTTGTTGTGCTTTTTCAATGCGCTGTTCTTCTATAGTTAAGTTTAACTGGTTTTCGTTAGGAGACTGACTAGCCAAACTAGCAGTACTTACTAGCCATAAAAAAGGGAAATACAGTACAAATAACTTCATAAAAAAACCTCTTTAAATTTAGGTCAACTATTCCAGAGTGCAGCGATTGGTAAACTACTAGGGAGTGCTGACACCTTTTTTACCTCCAAGATACTCGTTCAATTGCTAACTGACAACAGCAATCTCTGCCAAATGAAAAACAAAAAGCCCGATGATTGGCATCATCGGGCTTTTACCGAAGTTTGTTATTGAGTTAAGGCTAACTCAATAAGTGTTTAGCTATTGCTGAGCTTCAACAAAAACACCTTCGTTACCGTTAGTGAAGTCACTTGAGAAAATAACACCACTAGTATCAGGGTTATCAAGGTCTGTTAAATCGGTAACTATTAAATTATCAATTGAAACCGAACCATTATTTTCAATGCTTAGCTCAAGGCCAAAACCACCTTTACCATCTTCAGCAAGAAGGTATGACCAACTCGCTTCTTTCACACCAACAAATAAAGCCTTTGAAGTTGTATATACTTCATTACCTTCACTATCAGTCACGGTATAAGTAAAGTTCACCTGAGTATTATCTTGGGCATCCGTTACATATTCAACAGTATGCTTTAACCAAGTAGAGTTAGTCACTAGGTCACTGTATGTTTCCCCACTCCAATCATGGCTAAAGTGGTTCACTTCTGATGATAATAAGCTTACATGTCTAAAGTTACTTTGCTGGTTATTCAAGCCCCAGCCACCAAATTCAGTATTAGCAAACCAGCGGTAATCATCGGTTGATGACTCAAAGTTGGCTGCAACGAAGTCGGCTTGCCATTCCCATGAAGCTAACCACTCACGTGTTACTTCATTAGCATCGGCACGGCCACCAAATGCAGCTAAACCAGAAACATCAATCTTAGTGTCACCATCGATATCAGAGCCAAAGTAATTTTCAACCCAGCTAGTCACTGGTCTAGAGATGATCTCTGCATTGTCTGCAATATTCATCCATTGTTGACCAACCCACTGCAGGTTATCAGCTAAAATATCACCGGTAGTTTCATCAACCCATTGCTCTGGAGCATATACAGTGTTAGCTGCTGGCGGTAAGATATTACCTTCAGCATCACGCCATTCACCAAAGTTATGACGATACTCAATGCCAGTATCTTGATCTGTCATAAAACCAGCTTGCCAATGATATTCAATTTGAGTATCCAAGTTCTTACGAACTTCGGTATTACGCAAGCTATCATGTTGCTGAGTAAACATTACACCATCAATATTTACTAGATGATCTGGAATTTCAATATAGGTTTTAGTATCAACTGTATCTAGGAATATCTTGCCATCAACATCAGCAACAGTGGTTGGAGTAATGGTTAGAGAGTCTAGAATACGTCCCCATTTAGCATCAATTTGTGCATTATCATCTCTAAATTGACGATATACATTTTTCTCTGCATCAACATCGAACCAATCAAAACTCTGCCACTCTCTATTGCCATCAGCGGTATCAATGACATTGTTTGCAACATTATTCCAGTTCACTTGATACGGGTCTTTTAAACGTAAAGTAAAGCGACCTTCAATGCTTGCTGGTGTTGAAAATTCAACTCTGTGATTTATGGTTTTAATGTCAGTTGCTAAACTAGCAACAGCTTGTTTACCATGTCTATCTTCAGCTGATGAATAACGTAAAACAGTACCATCACTCACACCATCAATAACTTCAGCTAAGCTAGTGTAAAAGCCAGTTTCCGGGCGAGTAGTAAAATCTGCCGTTAACGGGGTTTCACTCATCAACAATTGCAGGCCTTCTAAATCAAGCGCATCACCACCAATGGCGATATTTAAATCAGTGCCATATGGTAATGGGTTAGTTTCAACTTCATTGGCAGGGTCATAGCTAGCATCAAAGATTAGGTGTAAACGACGACCTAACCATACTTTCATACTAGTCACATCAACTGTTTCATCGGCATTGTTGGTATAAGTAACAGAAGTTAAGCCATTGACTGAATCAGCATTCATGTATTTGTTAAACTCAACACTGGCTGAATAAACATTTTCAGGGTCAGAATACACTTGCACAATACGTGGGTTACCGCCAGTGAAGTTATCAGGCGCTGAAGCGCGTAATACTTCATAATCTTCAATTACGTTATTTTCACCAACGATTGATGCTGAGGCACCAATAGTTAAATACTCATCAACGGATAAACCTTGCTTCATTTTTAAGGTATCAACTTCACCAGCAATCATTTGACTGTTAGCAGTATCGAAACCTGAGAAGTAGATAGTATCGCCAGAAAGTTTCCAAGTAGAAATTTCATAGCGTTCAGTTGCCCACTCGCCATCAAGCATAGTAGTTAACTCACCATCCACCATACGAACGGCTTTGATATTAGTACGAGTACCGTAAGCACCATGTTCTTGATCTTCTAGGTAAAAAGCATAGCCTTTTGATAATTGGATATTGCGTTGACCATTATCAAAGTAGCCCCACCAGTTGCTACCAACGTTAAAACGAGCAAATGTTGCTTTACTGTAAGGTAAAATACGTTTTAAGTTAGCCCAAGACTCTGATGTTTGGGTATCATGGTCCCAAATGTAATCTTCAAATAAACCATAAATACTACCGTCATCGGCTAAAATCACTCGACGTGGCGTACTATCCCAGCTATTACTTGAAAAATCTTTAGTATTTAAGTTAAAGGTTTCTGCACCACCGACAAAAGTCGCACTCTTTTGACCAAAACTGATACCTTTATTATTTTCGCCGCCATTTTGGCTGAAAATAATGGTGTTATGGTCATCAATGGCATAGAAGAAATCGTTCCAATAACCTTGTCTACCAAGCTCTACTGTCGATTGCGTATCACCTGAAAGGCCAACAATCATTTTAAGGCCGGTATTTTCACCTGAGTAACTGTAAACTAAGCTATCATCATCAATTTTAATGTAACTTTGTACCCAGATATCATCGCGGGTAATTTCTTTTACTTCACCTGCAGGATTAATTTTGCGAATAGTGGCTTGCACGTTCCAATCTGGCTGTAAATCATAGGCATCATTAACGCCATCTCCATTACTATCCCACTCATTAGTGACAATAAGGTTACGCGCTAAAACAAACACATTACCTTCGTCATCAACTTGTAATGGTTTGCGCTTTTCATCACTCATGGTTTGACGGTACGAGTCGTCCATAGCCATTGGCAAGGTATTAGCTGTTACACAGTTCCAGCTACCGTCAGCTGTTGCGACTTTAAAGATGGCACAGTTATCTGTCGCCTTAATAAACTCTTGTGATAACCAAAAATCATTGTCATTTCCCGATTGCTGATCTGTGATCGCAAAATAAACAAACTGCTCATCTTCACCTTCAGAGTTTTTCAAGGTTTTAACAACAGAGTATGACACTTTAAAATCATAATCAGACTCAGCAGCAAATTTCATTTCGCCATTTTCGTCAATAACAAATAAGTTACTGGCAGTGCCTTCTTCTTCACCTTCTCTTGCAGTAACACTTGAGCTTCTGCCCATTGGCGCTAAAGCAGCACGTTTTTTCTTTTTAAAATCTTCTACGTTATCAGCATCAATAAAGGTAAATGAATTTAGTTTTGAGCCAATTGACTTGGAAGCCCCAACTAAGCTTGTACCACCTGGTGTTTGTACCGCCGTATTATCTGTAGTTACTACACTCACCGCACCTGTTAATAAAAAAGTGACTGATGTTGCAGGATCAGGATCGGGCAATGGCGCAGGATCTGGATCAGGGGTTGGGGTTGGGGT
>Ga0105348_1002279_pt1 | contig 11607 bp, 10 predicted proteins | sample EN8Hudsemesocosm_2_FD_83504 | JGI IMG/M metagenome (GOLD analysis project Ga0105348, IMG submission 83504) | Methane-oxidizing microbial communities from mesocosms in the Hudson Canyon - EN8C Hudson Canyon | ecosystem: Environmental > Aquatic > Marine > Cold seeps | place: Hudson Canyon... | reverse complement strand
TGGGTAAGCTCGGTAGCAGCTCATAACAAGCCATGCACTGGCGTTGCAAATGAAGATAACTTAAAAATGGGATAATCTTTTGCAACATTCCCATAATAACGCTGATTAGAAACCCATAGATTGCTAATGCACCAAGCAAAATACCCACACTAGCTGGCAGATTAATTATTTGACTAGCAAGCAAAAGCATCGTTAATAAAAACAGACAAACTAAAGCCAAGCGCCAAAAATAGACCGTCAAATCTTTAATTTTTCGTTTTCTATTGTGTAGTAGAAATAAGGCATAACCGGCATATGTTGCACTCAACAAACTAATGGTAATAATGAGTATTTTGACTACCATAGCTTGCTCTATAAATGTGGTCGCTAGCAAACACGAAAATAGCATCACGGGCAACACTTTCGCTAGTTTGGCGTTATATTTTGGCGTCACATGAAACATCGGAATAAGCTGATAACTTATTCCGATTACTAATAACAGGCTCCAGCCCATCAATCCCCAGACGATGTGTAAGTTACTGATCCTTGAAAGAGATATCACACTATTTACATCACCATAACCAAGGTAATTAAGTGCTTTGATGACACCTAAACCAAGTGTAAATAATAGGCATATAACAGCTAAACGCAGTGCAAATATTGTATTGCCACCACGTATTTGATGCCGTAAACGTGCTCCTAAAGCTACCACAAATACTAATACCGCAAAGGCCAAAACGGGTAAGGCATAAATAAATAACAGGTATTGTGAATTTAAAAAGCCAAGTACCAACAAAAAAATCCCAAGCAATAGTGAGCTGTGTACGAAAGATGCGACTATCCTGGCTTTAGGAATCGTGATGCCACTAATCACTGGCAATAATTGAAACAAAGCACCAAACATGATCATCAACATAAAACCCAATGTAAGTAAGTGGGTCATGGCTAACAATTGCGGGCTCCATTGAGAGATGAAAACACTCGGGTCTGAAAAAATCAAAATACAAGCGGCAAGTACCCCCATCCAGGGAGCGGTATTAAAAAAACGAAATGGAATATGTATCGCCGGTAAATTATCAAAGGACAGGCCTTCCATTCTCATAAGGAAATCCGCTTACCGTGTTCAGCGAGCACACACTGCTCTGTTAGGGCCTTAATATCAGAAGCAAAAAAGAAAATAATCTCATAATTATCCGTATTAAGTTCATTTACTATAAAATCGAGTTTTCGAGCCTTACAGAACTCAAAGAGCGGGTATGGGATACGCCAGTGTAACATTCGCAGGTATTCACCCTGATTGAGCGTTAATAAAATAGCGGTAGATTTTTCGAAAGGTTCAGGATGCGCCATTTCACGCGCATCCAGCATTAGCTCATGCAGCCTTATCTCATGAAGCATAAGAATTAAGCGGTTTCTTGTAATAATTCAGCGGCATTAGTAACGGATTGATCAATCATAGGATAAAGAATTTGTTCTTCTTTCATATTATGTTGTTGCATCAGCATCATAAGTGTTTCTGAAAGGCCCAGAAATTTTTGCGCATCTTGCTCATTAACTGCACTTTCAATTTGTGTAACGAGTGCACGCATTTGCTCATGTTCAGCGCGCATCATTTGAGTTGGTCCCATCGGCCCATTAACGGCTTCAATAGCAGGAAATAAGATGCCTTCTTCTTTGACAGTGATATGTTGTTCTAGCTCGTTTGTGAATGTTTGCCATGCTGAAGCTGTTTTGTCCCATTCTCCTTCCGATGCAGCGACTTCTGCTACAGAAAAAAGTTCATCGCACTCTTTGTGATTTTGTTGCATTAAACCTGTTATTGCACTCATGTAGATCCTCATATATTAGTTTTGTATATAACACTCAAGTACTAGTTCTATTTATAGCGATCAAGTACAAGTTGTGGGTCAATGCGAACCGTAAACCAATTAATCCGCCAATCTAAGTGTGGGCCGGTAGCCCGTCCACTTTTACCAATCTTAGCAATTACGTCACCCTGAATAATATTGTCACCTTCTTTCACTAATAACTCACTTAGGTGTAAAAAAGTAGACGAGACCCCGTAACCATGATCAATGATCAAAGTACCGCCTGAATAATACATGTCATCATGAACCAAGGTAACAACACCACTGGCAGGCGCATACACTAATTCGCCAACTGGACCGGCGTAATCTAGTCCGAAGTGTGGCCGTTTCGGCGTACCATTAAAAACACGTTGACTCCCGTATACGCCCGTTACCCTTCCCTTCACTGGGCGAACAAATTTTTGGAGAAAAAACTCTACATCTAAACTTTGCTTACGCGCTGTTTTAACGAGTGAAGCGTCAGCCCTTATTCTAGCGGTTTTGCTTGGGTCCGGCGTGACCATTTTTTGAGGTACGCCTTCTATTCGTTGAATTTTGTACTCCCGTTTTGACAATTGTAAAGTTTGTTCAACCAAGGGCGTGTCGCTGTCTTTGTATGAAAGCATTTGGTGCTGTTTAGCATCACGACCAAAACCTATTACAAAATCGCCGTTCGGGCTGACTTTTACAGCTTTATCATTTAAAAAAACCTGCATGCCTTTTTCAACGTGACCTGTAAGTAAAGCGCCTTGTGTTAAGACACCCACTAAATCTACTTTATGGTCTATATGTTTATCTGTATTACTGGTTTTGGAATAAACTGGAGTATTCAAATAAAACATCATAAAAACAATACAAACAAATGGGTACATGCGCTTCATCATGATTTCTTTTTGCCTTGTTTTTCTTTTGTTTCTTCTTCGTTCTCGTCTGATTCACGTAAGTCATCAAGTTTCTGCTTAATGATGCCAAACAGACTTTTTTCAGGGTATTGGCCGTCTTTTGAAATATGACCGGGGTGATCTCCAGTCAATACCTCTAAGGCTTCATTCACATGCTTAATAGTAAATATTCTGAACTTGCCTTTTTTAACTGCGTTAAGCACTTTCTTATTCAACATCAAATTATGGACGTTGGTGGCGGGTATCAGTACGCCTTGGTTACCTGTAAGCCCCAAAATTTCACATGCTTCGAAAAAACCTTCGATTTTTTCATTTATTCCACCGACGGGCTGAACTTGACCAAATTGATTGACAGAACCTGTCATTGCAAATTGTTGAAGGATAGGAATATTTGATAAAGATGAAATTAAAGCGCAGAGTTCAGCTAATGATGCACTATCACCATCAACCTCGCCATATGACTGCTCGAAAGCAATACTGGCCGACAATGGCATTTCATCTTCTTTGGCAAATAAGGTTGATAGGTATGAAGATAGAATCAATACACCTTTGGTATGAATGTTCCCACCTAACTTTGCACTGTTTTCAATATCCGTTATAGAACCATCACCGAAATAACAATTTGCCGTTACCCGATTAGGCATACCAAATTCAACCCCTCCTGTTGATAGCACTGACAAAGCATTAATTTGACCGACTACAGCACCTGAAACAGACAACAGTGTAGTTCCATCACGAATAGTATCAAAAACCTGATCTTTAATGCGGCCGTTTCTATGCTCATCACTTTCTAATGCTTGCTCAACATGTGATTGCCTAATCATGTTTGAATGCTGCTCTTTTGCCCAAAAGTTTGACTCTCTAAGTAGATTGGCAATTTCTGAAGCGTGGAGAGACAACTTGTTTTGATGCTCTGCCTGACGCGAACTATATTCGATAATTCTAGCAATAGCTTTACGATCGCAATGTAAAAATTGTTTTTCATGTACCAGACTTGAAATAAACTTTGCATACTGAATTTGTGAATCTTTTGTACGAGGCATTTCATTCTCAAAGTCAGCAGTGACTTTAAACAGCTCTTGAAACTCTGGATCATAATGTTGCAGCAAATGGTAAGTTTCACGATCCCCAAACAAAACAATTTTAACATTAAGAGGAATTGCTTCGGGTTCCAGTGAAATCGTACCAGACAAGGTTACTTCTCGCTCTAATGAGTTTATTTGAAGTTCTCTTGAACGTAATGCTCGTTTCAAACCATCCCATACAAAAGGCTGTTCTAAAACTTTAATCGCATCAATCAACAAATAACCGCCGTTTGCGCGATGCAAACATCCAGACCTGATTAATGAATAGTCCGTGAAAACAGTTCCTTTGTAAGTCACATGTTCCACATAACCAAATAAAGTATGGTAGTTTGGATTTTCTTCTACGACGACGGGTTCCTTATTGTTTTTATGATGAACCAAGACATTTATTTGATAGCGCCGAGGGATTCGTTTTTCAAGCGTCGCATTAGCCAATGCACCTTGTTCATCGTTTTCTTCAAGGAAAACCTCAACATTCACTATAATATCTTTTTGCAATTCATCTAAATAAGCAGTAACAGATTTATGTTCACCATATTTATTAATTAAAGCTTTCACCAAATGACTCGATACACCGAGTACTACTTCTTCATTCAAAGCTTGCTGCTTATCAGATATTTCTTGTTCCCAAACAACTATTTTTCGCACGGTGTTACGTAATTTTAATTCAAGCTTGTTGATCACTTCTTCAAATTTATTTTTTTCTTCTTCTAAAAGTGCGTCAAAGCTTGCCGCTGTATGTGCTTCATCACCATCCATTGCAGTTAAGCGATAACCCCCTGGAGTGGTTAAAGTCAGTTTGATTTTTTTGCGTCGAGCTTGATTAGCCAATTTCTCCAAGGCATTTTCTTCGAGTTCAGCATACTCAGCTTTAAGTGCTTCTGTTCTTTCAAAATAGCTATTGGTATCGAATGCCTGAGGGATACCCTTTACTAAACGTAGTATCAACTTTTCAACATCTTGCTTTAACTTTAAGCCCATACCAACCGGTAGCTTTAATACCTTGGGTAAACGTGGTTCATCAAAGTTAGCGACATAACACCAGTCGAAAGTAGTATTAGTATTCTTACGTTCACGATTTAAATAACGCAAAATCATGGTTCGTTTACCCAAACCGTTACGCCCTACAGCGTAAACATTATAACCGGTATCAGGCATCGCCATTGCAAAACGTACAGCCTGCTGGGCGCGAGACTGGCCTACAATTTCATTGAGTGGAGCAAGTTTCTTGCTTGTCGTAAAGGGTAAGTCATCCAACTTACAGCTCATATATAGTTGATCAACAGATAAGGGCTTCACGGCACTTCCTTATATAAAAATAGAGAGGTTTTGTTAAGTTCTTTTATTTATTATAACGGGCCATAAGAATTACGCTCGTAATCCATGTTTTTATATGAAAAATCGTCTTTGAAAATTAATACTTTTTAATGGAACCGGTATCCTAAATGAACACTGTAAAATATACCTAGTAAAAAGTTGATTTTAACAAGGTGAAACGTTTAACATTAATGATTACCTGCCTACATTAGCGATATAGATTGGCAGAACATATTTAATAGCATAAATGGAACCTTACTATTAACCCCATGCATAATATCAAACTCGTTAATTGGGCAGAACGACGAATTAAACGACGCCATAAAGCGCCGGACTTGAGAATATCCATAAAGTCTGTCGGTATAACTAAATGGTTTAAACCATCTATCGAGGTGTTTTGCCTTGACATTAACCGTTATGGAATGGCAATTAAGTCAAAGAAACCACTTAAACCAAAAGAAAAAATCGTTGTCGCCTTCAAAGGTAAGTACATTTCACACTCTAATGTCTCGGCGGTGGTAACGGAGTGCACGAAAGTAAAACACAAATACCGCATCAGCATTGTTTTCAGCTATTCACTTGAGAACAAAGACTATTGCCGGAAAACCGATAATGCATTATCAAGAATCGAAAGCCTGTATAGTCAGCACCCTGAGAAACCTCACAAAAATGTCGGTTAGGATGCTAACTTAGTTCGACGATTATCTTAATACCAACTCGTCGAAACAGCCTGACCGAAAATCCAAACTGCACTTATATTCTTGGACAAAGATACATCCTTACTCAAATCACCATTAATTAAAAGTAAATCAGCATCATAACCTACTTTAATTTGTCCGACCTTCCATCCAAGATAATTTTCTAACCATTGGCCTGAATTCCCAGTAGCGGCAGCGAGTATCTCTGCAACAGGAATACTGGTATTAGCTTGCCACAAAGACAGTTCTTTGTGCACAGAAGCACCAGAAACATTACCAATATTAGGGCTATCACTGCCAACAAATAATGGGATACCGTATTGATACATAGCATCAATTACATCAAACTTAGTTTTCTTATGACGCTTAACGGCTTCAAACCAAGCTAAAACCGCATCATCCAATTTTAACTCTGTAGGACGATTTGCATAGGCCTTGGCAATTTCACTATCTAATACAAAAAGCTCCATGTCATTAAATACGACACTATTATCATAGAACTTAGCTAGTTGATCCCAAACAACAGCAGTTGGTACAACTGGAATACCGCTTTCTTTTAGAGCCTTAAGTGCTTTTTCAGAAAAATTTGAACGATACACTCCATGTACAAACAAATCTAATTTGGCTTTCACACCGGCCAGGATGTCTTGCTCTGTGCCGATATGTGCAACAGTTTTAAGCCCTTGTTCTTTCGCATACTTCACAATACCTGCAAGCAAATCATCGTCAATCATGGGTGAACCAAGCGGTATTTCATCGAAGACGATCTTGATAAAACTAACACCCGCTTTTTTGTGCTCATCAATATGTTGCTTGGCATCTACGAGTGAGCTTATTTCGCTAATTAATAAAGACTTGAACACTTTGGATAAGGGCCAAAAAATGCTTGCTTCGATCATGTACGAAGGGTGGCCACCTTCAACGTTAAATATCGTACCGGCATAAGCAAAGCGTGGCAATTGTATGTCTGTTTCATTATTCCAGGAGGATACATCACCTAATGGTGCAGCCATATCCAGCACACTGGTTACGCCTACAGCAAGATTGGCTGACAGGGTACGCTCAGCATCCCCCATTGTTGTTCTCCACGGAGGGGCTCCGGCTGAGAATAAGTGTGTGTGCATATCGATAAGACCCGGCATCAAAGTCTTGCCTGCGCCATTAATCACAGTAACATTGCTTTCAGACTTTAAGTTCTCACCGAGCGCATGAATACTTCCATTTTTTATCCAAACATCTTGCCCTTTAATAAATTTAAAACCATTAAAAACCAAGCTATCTTTAATTATGAATTCTTTAGGGACCGAAGTACTTTGAACAAGCAGGTCCGAATCCATAATTGATACACAACTGCTTAAAATAGTGAAAGCCAGAATAAGTAAAACACGCATTTATATTCATCCTTAATTTTAAAGTATTTGTTAATGAGAGCTTTGCAAGAAGGTAGTTTGACTAATCAACCCCATCATTCTGGGGTGATTTTCAGCCAAAATGATGGGGCGGAGGCTTGAGTCACACGAAGCTCTCTTAATAGCGTTTAATATGAGATTGTTGATTCCATTGACGCAGTTTCATCAATTTATCAGCTATTTTTAATTCTAGCCCTCGGTTAACAGGTTGATAAAATTCAGTACCATGAAGTTCTTCAGGAAAATAGCTCTCTCCCGCAGCAAAGGCATCTGGTTCATCATGGGCATAACGATAACCCAAGCCCATTCCCTGCTCTTTCATTAGTTGTGTCGGTGCATTGCGTAAATGATTAGGCACATCGAAGTCTTGCCCTTCTTTTATCTGTCTTCTACATTCATTAAAAGCACTGTAAACAGCGTTGCTTTTTGGCGCGACAGCTAAATAAATTATTGCTTGTGCAATAGTTAACTCGCCCTCAGGGCTGCCTAAACGCTCTTGTACATCCCAAGCATTCAAAGCAAGTTGCAGAGCGCGTGGGTCAGCATTGCCGACATCCTCGCTGGCCATACGCACTACACGTCTTGCAACATACAATGGGTCGCATCCGCCGTCTATCATGCGAATAAACCAATAAAGTGCAGCATCCGGATCAGACCCCCTGACTGATTTATGTAAAGCTGAAATCTGCTCGTAGAAAATATCCCCCCCTTTATCGAAGCGTTTTAGTGAGCTTTGCAGTACATCTTCAATGTCTTTTCGGGTCACTTTACGAATTGAATCTTCTTGTTCAGCTAAATCAACGGCTAATTCTAGAAAATTAAGTGATTTGCGAGCATCGCCATCTGCGGCTTTACAAAGAATATCCAAAAGACTGCTATCAATATGCAGATCAATATCGGGAAATCCTTTTGGATGTGCCAATGCCCTATTAAGCACCTGTTTGATCTCGGTATCTTCCAATTTTTTTAAGACATAAACACGTGCACGAGATAACAAGGCATTATTTAATTCAAAGGAAGGGTTTTCCGTGGTAGCACCAACAAAAACAACCGTACCATCTTCAACATAAGGTAAAAATGCATCTTGTTGGGATTTATTAAAACGATGAACCTCATCTACAAACAAAATGGTATCGCGCCCTGTTTGCGCTCGGCGCATTTTGGCTTGATCTACCGCAGCCCGAATATCTTTAACACCACTTAATACTGCTGAAATAGCTGTAAAATAAACGTCAAAATGATTTGCCAGCAAGTTAGCAAAGGTGGTTTTGCCGACACCTGGTGGGCCCCACAAAATCATAGAATGTAAGGCGCCTTTTTTTAAGGCCGTCGACAAGGGGCGACCTTCACCCACTAAATGAGATTGCCCAATATATTCACTCAGATTTTCAGGACGGACTCTTGCAGCAAGTGGTGCATAAGAAGGATTTTGATCGAATAAAGAAGACATTTTTAGGGGGTAACTGTTTTAGTTAAGTTTTTGGGTATGCCAGAATCATCTGGCATAAAAGGCAGATCACGGATGATATCGGTGCCTTCAGGTAAATTTGCCACAAATGTACCTTTAGGAAAAACCTGATTCACCTGGGTTTGAATAAAACTTAAAGTGCTCTCTTGGCCAAGCGCATCGGTTAAACGCATTTCAGTTAGGTGTTGGCCGTCAAAGCGAATACGCAAGCGCTCAAATAAACTATCTTTGGATTTTGGAGTAAGCAGGTATTGAAACACTTTATCGTCAAACGATCTTAGCTCAACCTCAAACAAGTCTCCAATTTCATTAATATCACCACTAAATAATATAGCGGGTGTTGTTTGGGCTTGATCAGTTGTTTGCTGAATGGTTGCCTGCTCTAAATCTGGGTCATACACCGTTACCTGCTCACCATTGGAATAAACAGTTTGTTCTAGCGGTGTCTCAGTATGCCAGTAGAACATACCTGGTCGCTGCGCTTTCAGTTGACCGCGTGACTCTTGCACTCTGCGTCCTTTTGAGTCCACAGAAAATTGAACAAAAGCACCTGAGAAAGTTTCTATTTTTTTTAGCGTCTTCACCAATTCAGTCAAACCGTCATTTTTAGCAGACTTACCGGGTGCAGCCGACAACAATAAAGGGACAAATATAAAACAAGCCAGGGTATAAAATTTATAAGTAAATAAGCTAGAAACATATTTTGCAGTGCGTGACATAGATCATCCAAGAGACTAAAAATAACAAGAACTCTGAACCATACCATAAGATAGAGGGAGTGGAACCGATAAAACACTTTATTAAACAAATACTAATCTGTACTATTTATTTTTAAATTTTAATTTTAATTTTAATTGGGATAGCGTAATGGGCAGAGCCTACCAAAACCGAAAAGAATCCATGGCAAAAACTGCTGATGCAAAAGCAAAGGTCTACAGCAAATACGGGCGTGAAATTTATGTTTGCGCTAAAGCGGGTGGTATAGACCCATCTGGTAACCTATCCTTGCGAAGCATGATTGATCGCGCAAAAAAAGATCAAGTTCCTACCCACGTAATTGATAAAGCGATCGATAAAGCGAAAGGTGGTGGCGGTGAAGACTTTTTTACTGCACGTTATGAAGGTTTTGGCCCTGGAAGTTGCATGGTTATCGTCGACTGTCTGACCGATAACCCTAACCGTACCTTCGGTGATGTACGCCAGTGCTTTACCAAAACAAAGTGCAAAATTGGTACTCAAGGCGCGGTAAGTCACATGTTCGACCACAGCGCAATCCTGATGTTTAAGCATGACGACGAAGACACGGTGCTTGAAACATTAATGGAAGCTGATGTTGATGTAGCAGATATTGAAAATGAAGATGGAAAAATTACTGTATTTGCCCCACATACTGATTACTTCAAAGCCAAACAAGCCTTAAACGAAGCATTTGGTGCCGATGCAGGTACGAAAAATGGCGAGATTGATTTTGATGTCGATGAAATTCAATTCATTCCTCAAAATACGGCCCCCGTTACCGGGGATGACTTAGTACTGTTTAATACCTTTATTGATATGTTAAATGACCTAGATGACGTGCAGAATATTTACCACAGCGCTGAAGTCTAGTTACAAGTTGTAAGGTGGGCCTTGCCCACCCATTATTTACAATTTGTCTTTTATCTTTTTCAGCACTGATGCTTTAATCTTCCCATTTTCACTCAACCATTTGATTGAACTTTTCAAGCATGCTTCTGTATTTCTAGGCTTAATACCAAAAGTTGCATTGGTGTCACTGCAATCATAAAAACCATAACGATCAATTACTTCATACACTAAGTCTTTTGTAAATAATGGTCTAATACCAATAAGTTTTGACACGCTCTCGACTATTGAGGCAAATATTAGCGTTATAGCGCGAGGCATGGCTAGGTGCATAGGTTTTATCCCCGATATTTTTTTCAATAGCAGGCCGATATCTTTCACAATCATGTTATCGCCACCGAGTACATAACGCTTTCTATTTTCGCCTTTTTCTAATGCTGCAACGTGAGCTGCAGCCACATCACGTACATCAACCAGATTGAGCCCACCACGATAAGTTTGACCAATACCATTCAACCAATCCATCACCAATTGGTTAGAAGGTGTAACACGATAATCATAAGCACCTAATACTAATGCCGGGCAAAGTACAATTAGCTCGATATCATATTCACGGGATAATTGCTGGGCGACTTTTTCACTTTGAGTTTTGGCAACATAGTAAGGATTCTGAGCGTCATCATTCCAGTCATTACCATCGCGCATGTGATCAGGACTATTTGAAAAACCGATAGAAGCCACCGAGCTGGTATATACCACACGTTTAATGCCAGCTTGCTTTGCAGCTTCAAAAATATTTTTACTTCCAATAACTGCAGGTTCAACAATTTCTTCAGCTGTTTGGGCAATGGTTTTATATACTGCTGCCAAGTGAATAATCCGTTCACAACCCAAAGCAGCTGGTGCAAGCGTGTCTAGCTGCATGACATCACCGTATGCATATTCGATATCCAAGCCTTCCAGACCTTTTAAATTCGAATTTTTACGCACAAAAGCTTTTACTTCATAACCCTTGCTCAATAATTCCCGCACTACGTTACAGCCTATATGGCCATTTGCACCAGTCACTAACACTTTCATCGGAGTCTATCTCATTTGATTTATTTTAATTATTTACAACTACTTACAACCACAACCAGAATCATTCTTACCTAAACAATCACTTGTATAGTCCGAGTATCGTTCTTCAACGGGCAAAAAACTTCTACTATTTTCATCGTAGGCTTTTATATTTCCTTCGCCGATGTCATAGGTCCAGGCATGTAACTGTATTTGATTTGTTGCATATCGGGCCGCCACATAAGGATGTGTTTTAAGG
>Ga0105348_1002278_pt1 | contig 11608 bp, 8 predicted proteins | sample EN8Hudsemesocosm_2_FD_83504 | JGI IMG/M metagenome (GOLD analysis project Ga0105348, IMG submission 83504) | Methane-oxidizing microbial communities from mesocosms in the Hudson Canyon - EN8C Hudson Canyon | ecosystem: Environmental > Aquatic > Marine > Cold seeps | place: Hudson Canyon... | reverse complement strand
CTGTTGGGTGCCACTCGCTTTGCCGATGCGTTAACCGATGATGCCCGATTGGTGATGCGTGTCTTGCAAGAAGCACAAAGTGATGGCGCCAATACCCTAAATTACTGTCAAGTAGATAGCCTAATCACGCAGGCCGGTAAGGTGAGTGGGGTGAATGTCAGCGATAAGGTGAGTGGTGAAAGCTACGCCATTAATGCCCGTGTGGTGGTAAGTGCTACCGGTGCCTGGGCTGATAAATTACGGGGTGAACTGGGCAAGGAAAAGAAAATCCGCCCTTTGCGAGGCAGCCATTTAATTTTCCCCAGCTGGCGAATACCCAGCGCTCAGACTATTTCCATGAGTCATCCTGAGGATGGTCGCAGTGTCTTTGTATACCCCTGGGAAGGCATGACCGTAGTAGGCACCACCGACCTTGATAATCCCGAAGCCGATTTGAGCGAGCCTTTCATTCGAAAAGAAGAAGTGCAGTATTTATTGCACGGGGTGAACCACCTTTACCCGGGTTTACAGTTAAGCACCCGTGATGTTATCTCAAGCTTTGCCGGAGTTCGCCCCATTGTCAGTAGTGGCGGCGGTCTTAATCCCTCATCGGAAAAACGTGATCACAGTATTTGGGATGATAACGGCCTGGTGACGGTCAGTGGCGGAAAGTTAACTACGTTTCGTTTGATTGCCTTGGATGTTTTAACTGCCGCCAATCATTACCTGGAAAAAATAGATGGTCGCGATCACGGTCGCCCCATTTTTACCCAGGTAAAAGAGTTGCCGGGCGCCGTTAAAAATTTGGGTGCGTACTGGTCAAGAAGGCTAAGTGGTTTTTACGGTAAAGATGTTTGGCACTTGAGTGAATGTGCTCAAGGCGATTGGTCGTTAGTGCCAGGCAGCAATACCTTTTGGGCGCAGCTGGTATTCTCGGCGCGCTGCGAAAACGTGGTGCATTTGGATGATTTATTGTTGCGTCGTACCCGTATTGGTTTATTTTTGCGAGGTGGGGGGATCGCCTACCACGATCGTATAAAAGATATTTGCCAGCAAGAACTAAATTGGAGCGATCCTCAATGGCAAGATGAGTGGTCCCGTTATCAAGACTTGTGGAAACACAGCTACAGCATTCCCACCCCATAACTATAAAAATAATGAGTAAGGAGTCTGCCACTAAATTGTGTGGCAGAACTAAGTGAAAGATCATGCAGCAAGATTACATTTTATCCATAGATAACGGTACCCAGAGTGTGCGCGCCTTGTTATTTGATTTACAAGGCAACCTGGTGGCCAAGGGCCGTGTGGAAATCGAGCCGTATTTTTCTAAAAATCCGGGCTGGGCCGAACAAGACCCCGAGTATTATTGGAAAAGTCTGGGTGAAGCCTGTGCTTTGCTGTGGGCTTCAACTGATATTAAACCTGAGCAAGTCATGGGGGTGGGTTTAACCACCCAGCGTGGCACCGTTATTAACCTGGATAAAGATGGTCAACCCTTGAGGGCGGCTATTACCTGGCTGGACCAGCGCCAGGCTGACCATGTGAAACCCATAACCGGTTTATGGGGTTTGTTATTTAAATTCACTGGCTTAAAAGAGGTGGTGAGCAGTTTTCAGCGAAAAGCCCAAGCGGCCTGGATCGAGCATAATCAACCAGAGGTATGGCAAAACACCCACAAGTTTTTATTGTTAAGTGGGTTTTTAACCCATCGCCTAACCGGAGAATACAAAGATTCCGTGGGCTGTATCGTCGGTTACCTGCCGTTTGATTATAAGGGCCATAAATGGGCGGGTGACAGCGACTGGAAGTGGCTGGCAGCCAACGTTAAGCCTGAGATGTTGCCAGAGCTGGTTAAGCCTGGTGAAACCCTGGGGCACATAACCCAGCAGGCGGCCAAACATATGGGTATTCCGGCTGGAATTCCCTTGGTGGCGGCGGCGTCCGATAAAGCTTGTGAAGTGATTGGCAGCGGCGGGGTGGATCCCCACATCGGGTGTTTAAGTTACGGTACTACTGCCACCATCAATACCACCACTAAAAAATATGTTGAAGCGGTGCGTTTTATTCCTCCTTATCCGGCCGCCATTCCTGGTGCCTATAATACCGAGGTAATGATTTATCGTGGCTTCTGGATGGTGAGCTGGTTTAAAAAGCAGTTTGGTTTGCGCGAGCAACAGATTGCCAAGGAAAGAGGCATCGCCGCCGAGACCTTGTTTGATGAAATTGTGGATTCTGTTCCTCCTGGTTCCATGGGTTTGATGTTGCAGCCCTATTGGTCACCGGGTACTAAAATTCCCGGGCCAGAGGCCAAGGGCGCGATCATAGGTTTTGGCGATGTGCATACTCGTGCTCACATTTACCGATCTATCCTGGAAGGGCTTGCCTATGGCTTAAGGGAAGGGAAGGAGCGCATCGAAAAAAGTAGCGGCGTGAAAATTACTAAGCTGCGTATTTCCGGTGGCGGCTCACAAAGTGATGCGGCCATGCAATTAACCGCCAACATTTTTGGCTTGCCCACCGAGCGTCCCAGTACCTATGAAACGTCCGGCCTGGGCGCCGCCATTAACGTGGCTGTGGGGTTGGGACATTTTACCGGTTATGACAGTGCCATTGAAGCCATGACCAAGGTGGGTGATGTGTTTGAACCAGACATGGAAGCCAGTTCTATGTACGACCAGCTCTATAAGGAGGTATATCTGAAAATGTATAAGCGCTTGCAGCCCTTGTATCACAGCATTAGAAAGATAACCGGCTACCCTAAGTAGTTTGCTAGCAAGGGGGTCTTTAAGAAGCTTGCTAAAACCCTTAACAGAGTTTCTGTTAAGGGTTTTTTTATGCCTCTATAGAATTCAGGCTAATTCAGTTTGCAGCTTTTGGCGGCCTACTACGTGCAGCGCAAGCAGTGAGCTGACGCTTATGGCGGTTATCACAGGTACCACCCAGCCAGCTAGGGGAATGATAAAAGAAACGGTCGCGATAAGTGCCGAAAACTTAGTGGTTTCCCAAACCAGAGCCAAAGGTTTTGCTTCTTGTACTTTACTTAAACTCAATAAAAATAGCCCCAGTACACCGCAGCCGCTGGTGAGCTGTATTACTGCCAATCCCTTAGCCATGGTCAAAAAAGCAAATACCAATACCAGACAAAAAATGAGCTGTGAAAAAATATAAATCTTAGTGCCCCTGTTGTTTTCTATGTCGTACTTTACCACTGCTTTATTAGTTTTAAGGCGTGGGTACTTTTCTTCCATGTCGGCTGGACGATATCCGGTAAGTCGAAACCACAGAGTGAATTTGTCAAACCAGTTGTTGGTGCGCCAGGCATCCTGAATTAATGAGTCAATAAATTGCACGTTTCCCTTTATAGGGTTCCAGCTGGCCAGTTGCGTGCTAATGCCATAGATGACTTTTTCATCTTCCAGTTCGGTCTGAAAGGTGCCAAAAATTTTATCCCAAAGAATAAACACCCCTCCGTGGTTTTTATCTATGTACACTTTGTTTTTGCCATGGTGCACTCTGTGATGACTAGGGGTTACAAATATAGCTTCGTACCATGCCGGTAGTTTTTTAATGTGCTGAGTGTGCACCCAAAACTGGTAAATTAAATTAAAGGAACCAGCGGCAAATAATACTATGGGTGGAAAGCCCAATAACGCCATGGGAATAAAAAATGCCCAGCCAGTGACATTGGGTATGCTGGTTTGGCGCAAGGCCGTGGTGAGGTTGTACTCTTCACTCTGGTGATGAATCACATGGCTGGCCCAGGAAATATTAAGGGTATGGCCAATCCTGTGGTTCCAGTAATAACCCAGGTCGTATATTACAAATGCCGCGATCCACACCCAGGTGTCTTCTACCGACAAGGAAATCAAGCTGGCATTTTCATATATCAGTATGTAGGCCGAAAAAGGAATCATGGCGAACAGTAGCCCGGTGACGCGGCTGTAGATGCCCATGGCCAATGAATTTACCGAATCGTTAAGGCGATAGAAGCCTGTACCTTTATATCTGTCCCAAGCAAATTCAATGAGAATGAGCAGCATAAAGAGCGGGATGGCCATGAGAATGTAGTTCATGAGTGTCCTTGTAATTTTATTTTATTTTTTTGAGACGCTTATTGGAGCATAGGGGCCAAACCTTGCATTAGGGTATGGCCCAGTTAATGTTAAAAAGCCGAGGCTGCAACCTTGTGATCGGTGGCGGATGCATTTAACGACCTGGCCAGCAATACAAAGACGCTGCCCAGGCACAGATGAAAGATGCCAATGCGAAGACTGTTGTCTGTGATTAAGGCACTCCACAGCAAAGTGCTTAGCAACAGGGCCAGTGCCACAATAATTTGGCTAAGAATCTGCCGGTTGTCCCTTAAGGTGTAGGCTGCTAACAATATAGCCGAAACAATGATGCCGTCACTGAGTACACCAAGTGAGTAATTGAGGTTTAGCAAGCAAGATACCAGACTCATTGTCAGTAACCCTATGGCAATTAAACGGGTTTTGCTTGAGGGCAGGTTAGGCCACAGAGCCAGTATTACAAAGGCCGGCATGGCCAAATGTTTTGAATAGAAAGAGAGCTCTTTGTGCCAAAATAAAACATCACCCAGCTCAAGATAACGAACGGCGCCACTTATGGCGGCCAGGGCGGTGAGCGTCAGGGCCGCTAAATAACCAGCCGTTATGGCTGGGTAAGCCGGTTGCGCTCTTAAGGTGGTGGCATAAGCCAAGGCTGCCAATAGATAAAACTCGGATATTCCGGCCAGAAACATAAATTGAGCCCTAGTTTGTTTTTATTAGTTATAAAGTACCTTAGCGCAATAGCAGGGTCATAAACAGGTGTATAGCGGCCGTTTGGAAGGGGGCTTATTTAAGGTCTTTCACTTGCTGGTCACTCTCTAGCAGGCTTTCTTTATACAGGGTATCCATAGTGAGTTGATCCAGCTGAAACTTCGCCAGTTCCTGTAGTTTTAAATCCCCCAGCCGTGCTTCCTGGAAGCACTTGGCAGTATCTAATGCCAAGCCCAATAGCCCGTCCTCATTGAGAATGCCTTGCTCCATCTCTGACGGCAGTTTAAGGCTGGTGATTATTTCGCTGATGGGCCTGTCCAAAAAAGCATCCAGTAAGGAGAATAAACCCACCGTGTAATAATCTGTGCTTGGATATTGCCCCATGTGTTCCCCCAGCTTTTGGCAGATAAGGGCCCTTTCTAGGCTACTTTGCCTTAATGCCAAGGGCTTGTCGTCGAGATTGCCCAGTGCCAGTAGGCTTGCCCAACTTCGAATATGGCTCAGGCCCAGCATGGAAATGGCCTGTTGCAATGAGGTGCATTTTTCAACCCGGGCAAAGGCCGCTGAATTCACCAGGCGCAGTAATTTATAACTCATTTGCGGATCTTGGGAGAGGGTCTGCGTCATGGACATTACACTTACTTCAGGGTCACGAAGGTCCCTAAGCAGTTTAAGCACTACCAGTTTATTATCTGGCATGGCCCGCCCTTCGATAATTTGTGGGCGAGATAAAAAATACCCTTGAAATAACTCGTAGCCTAAATCCTTACAGAATTGGTACATCTCGTGGGTTTCTACTTTTTCGGCCAGCATGGTAATTTTTCTGGGAATGAATACTTTGGCAAAGCGTTCGATCTGTGACTTTTTGAGGGCCAAAACATCAACTTTTACTATATCCACAAAATGCAGTAATGGGGCGCTGTTGGCGTCCAGAATGAAGTCATCCAGGGCCAGTTTTGCGCCCTGGGCCTTGGCTTCACCCAGGGCGGCAATGAGCTCGTCATCCACTTCTATGTCTTCCAGAATTTCTATTACATATTGATTTAAGTCAAAAGTGGGGCGATTGAGGATGAGGTTTTTAGTGAAATTGATAAATGCCGGGTGAGGACCGCAGATAGAGGCTAATCCCGCTTCGCCAAAGGCATTAAGCAAAACCTGGCTGGTGGCCTTATCGCCACAGGTGAAACTGGCCTGCTGGGCATCACTACTTGCCCTAAACAAAAGCTCATAGGCGGCAATTTCCAGTGAACGGTTATATATGGGCTGGCGGGCCAGCAGTGCGTGTCCGGTTTCGCTCATAGTTTGCCAAGTTGAAAAGATCCTTTAATTAATAGCTTAGCTCAAAGTACACAAAGCTGTACTACACTAAAAAAAGATGTAAACACACAAGGGTTGGCATTTATGTCAGGGGTTTTAAGCAATGTAGATCAGCGAACCAAGTTAGTGGGGCAGAACCGTCTGGAGCTGCTGCTGTTTAACTTTGGGCGGGGTCAGTCTTATGCCATTAATGTGTTTAAAATTCAGGAAGTGTTGCGTTTAACCACGCTTACCCAAATTCCGGAAGCCCATCCGGTGGTAAAAGGGGTAACTCATCTGCGCGGACATACCTTGCCAGTGGTGGACTTAAGTCATGCCATTGGCATGGGGCCAATAGTGGTGAATGAACACACCACCATGATCGTGACCGAATATAATCGCACTGTGCAGGCATTTTTGGTGGCTGGGGTAGAGCGCATCATTAATATGAATTGGGAGCAGATTATGCCGCCCCCTAAGGGAGCAGGTCGGGCTCACTATCTAACCGCCATCACTAAGGTTGAAGACCGCATAGTTGAAATTATCGATGTGGAGAAAGTGCTGGCCGAGATTGTACCTTATGAAACTTCCGTCACAGAAGGGTTACTGGACTTAGAGGTCATGGGCCGTGTGTCCGAGTCAGGTTTAAAAATATTGGCGGTGGATGACTCGGCGGTGGCTCGTTCTCAGGTTAAGGAAACGTTGTCAGCCTTAGGTTTAGAAGTCATTCAGGCCAACGACGGGCAGCAAGCCTGGGATATTATTCAAAAGATGGCCATCGAGGGCCCCATCAATAGTCAATTATTAATGGTCATTACCGATGCCGAGATGCCCACCATGGATGGCTATATGCTCACCACAGAAATAAGGGGTTCAGCAGACACAAAGGATTTATATGTGGTCTTGCATACCTCATTAAGTGGGAGTTTTAATGAAAAAATGGTGGAGAAGGTGGGCTGTAACGCCTTTTTATCCAAGTTCCAGCCAGATGGTTTGGCGGAGGCCGTGCAAGTAAGAGCCAAGCAACTGTTTGGTTAGCGCGTTAGACATTCGTATTAACGTTATTAGCCTTAGCTAAAATTGGGCTAGATCTAGTTATTTGGTATCAATATCCGTACTTTAAGTTTGGTTAGCTTTAGTCGTTTGGTCTTAATTTTTAGTAGACCTACCTGATTAAAAGGGGCGCATATGTCCATCCAGGTCAGTAAACTATTCTATTATCCTATTAAGTCGTTGCCAGGTATTGCTTGTGAACAGCTGTCCATTAATGCATGGGGGCCATTACGTGATCGACGCCTAATGTTGGTAGACGAACAAGGCAAATTCATTACTCAGCGACAGTGTCGTATCATGGCACTCATGTCGTTGAACGATGACCTAGAATATTTAACCTTAGCTTATCAGGCAGAAACATTTACCCTGCCTTGGCCCGATTTCTCTCAAGTAACGGCAACGCAGCAGGTGCAAGTCTGGGAAGATGAAGTGAGTGGTCAAAAAATCGGTGGTGAAATCAACGACTGGCTATCTAGAGTGTTGCAACGCAGGGTGAACCTGGTTTATATGGCTGATGATACTCACCGTCAGGTGGATCTGGTCTATGCATCGCAAGGTACTCGCACCGGGTTTGCGGATGATTTTCCATTCTTAATAGTCTGCCAAGAATCCGTTACGTCTTTACAGCAAGAGCTAACTTTTACGTTGGACGTGAAACGCTTTCGTCCCAATATTGTATTGTCAGGTAGTGATGCTTTCAGTGAAGATAAGTGGAGGACCATCTCCATTAACAATATAGAGTTTAACCTGGTAAAACCTTGTTCTCGTTGTGTGATTCCCAGTATCGACTTAACCACCGGGTTGATGCAAAAAGAAGTGATGCAGGTGATGGTGGCGCACCGCAAGCGAGGTGAGCAGGTTTACTTGGGGCAGAATGCGGTGCACAAGGGTCAGGGAAAGATAGAAGTGGGTCAGCCGGTAACGGTTGTTGCTTAACGAATTGGGTGGGAAATAGTTCAAACAAAAAAGTGCCTAGAACAATTCTATTTCATCCCCACCATCACTGGGTTCCCCTTCTTCATTTTTATTGAAATGGTGCCGATAAATTTCCAGCGCATCCTGGATGCTGTGTCCTCTTAATATATGCTCAAACATGATGCGTTCCGCTTCCATGGAATAAGAACTTTTTATTTTTTCCTGTAATGAATGCCAGCTGCTGGGATTATATAGGGCTGCGGGATCGTTGATGAGGCCTCCTAATTGATCCAGGCTGTTGCATACATGATCCAAGCGCTGCGAGATGCGGTCGTAAAATTGAAAAGCCACTACAGCATCTTGTACATTTTCTTCCAGAGTGAGGGCAGTGCTTTCTATGACTTTTTGAAAGGTTGGCAGAGTGTCCGGCGTAACTTTTTGAGTAACCGTGCGGATCTTCTTTATATAGTGGGCCATATGGGTGAAGGATTGAGTGAGAGTGTCAACACTCTGTGCTCCGTCGGTCATAGATGACTCAACCTGAGCCACGGCCAGTGCCAGCATTGTGATGGTTTCTTTAATTTGGCTCCAGTCTAGATCCGGATTAGAGGAGCTGGAACCATGCTGTTTGATGCTGTATTGATTACTTGGGTTGGTCACAGTTTTTTATCCATATAGATCGGCTCCTATAGTATTAGCATAGCTAACCTTTATTTTTCCGCCTGCCGTCGGCCTTGGATATTTCAAGATTTGTAGGGCTAATGTTGGACCAGGCACTGAGCGTGTCCCGATCAAAAATGGGTTGTAATTGCCCTAGTCGATAGGAGTAAATGGTGCTGTAGGTGAGAACCTTTTGCACGTATTCTCGAGTTTCCTCATAGGGTATACGTTCAATCCAAATATCCAGTGGACCTGTAAATTTCTTTAGCCAACGATTAACACTGCCAGGGCCGGCATTGTAGGCTGCGGTGGCCAGAACTCGATTGCCATTGTAGCGTTTGAGCAATTGTTTTAAGTACGAACTGCCCAATCGAATATTGTATTCCGGGTCCAGGAGGCGCTTCTGAGAATACTTAATACGCTGTTGTCGACTCACGGATTTTGCCGTATTGGGCATGAGTTGCATGAGCCCTGTGGCCCCCACCGGACTTCTGGCGTCGTACATAAAAGCACTCTCCTGACGGGCAACACCATAGATCCAGTTTTTACTTAAACGGGTCTTGCGGGCGGCCTGATCAAACAGGGTTTCATGGGCTAAGGGAAAGCGCAGCTGTAAGTCGTGCCAACTTTCTTGTTGGGCCAGGGTCATTATGGGGCGATCCGACCAATCCAGGCGCCCGGCAATAATCGCCAATGCCTGGCGGCCATCGTTATCTAAATGATTAAAGGCATGTTGCCATTCTCGACGGGCATCGCTGATACGGCCAATATCTAAAAATGCCATGGCACGTTTAACCGGTTTGTGCATGCGGATTCGCTGCAATATGGAAGCGGATACGTGAGTAGGGTCATGATTCATGGTGGCACTGATGCCTAATTTCTGGCTGGCTAAAAAGCCATAAAAATCACGCTCAATAGAAGCCAGGCTGTAAAAATGCTCGCTTTCACTATTAAGAGAACCCAGTGATTCTAACGCCCTGGCTTGCCAATACTGCCATCTGGCGATGTCCTTTATTTCTTGACGGGCAATCTTGTAAAGATGGCTGTAAAGCGGCCAGTTTTGCGACTTTACCGCTCCCAGTAGAAAACTTTCTTCTAATTCAAAGTCTAATACATTGTTTTGATGAGCAAGCTGATACCACTGGTAACTTTGTGGGCCAGAATGCTTGGCCGCATAATTGAGAGCGGTAATTTCAATCTTGTGCAGCTGCTTTTCATTTAGCCCAGGTAATAAGCTTAGAGCGGCCAATTCATAGAGCCGGTCTGGTTGATACTTGAGCGCCTTGGTAATCAGCAGGGTGCGGGCTCTGCCGTCAAGGGTGAGTAGGCGTTTGTCATTGAGTATGCTAAACGGACGACGCCATAAACTGCGCACTAGGCGGGCGTGTTTTTTAAGGGTGCCCGACAGCTTTTTTTGAAGAAAGCGCACTAACTTGTATTGGCGTTTATCCTGGGCAATGAGCAGTCGTTGCCAAATAAGATCTTCACTCAGGTAGCCGTTGCGTTTCCAGTTGGCAAAAACCTTGTCACAGGTTTTAGGCAGGGAAACCCCCATGAGCCAAAGGGCTTGTCCTTCCAGCAATGCGTCAAATCTGTGGTTGGTGGACTCAAGGGCGGTCACGCGGTGACAGCGTAAACTCAGGTTCTCGGTGGGACCAATATAATCCAGAAACAAGCGCCAGTTTTGGGTGGCGGCTAAATACCAAACCCAACGACGTCTGAGCAATTTGGCAACCGGTTGGTCTTTATTTTGTGAGAAAAAACGATCCAATTCACTGATGGGGGTTTTATAAAACAGGCGCCGTAGCTTATTGGCCTGTAAATAGGGCAGTAACGGGTGTTTATCGAGTTTGGAAACGGTTTTGTGATATTGGCCCAGCTGGCCTTTTCGTAGCTGTTGTTCGGCTTTTAAATATTGATAATGCCCAAGACCTTGGGCTTGGCCTGCAAATAGTGGGCTCAACAAACCCACTAAGCAGTATAGATAGAACTGCCTTAACCCCATGTTAATCTCCCCCGTCTTGCTTTGAGCATAGATCATAAAGCGAAACGAGGATTATGCACGGGCACAATTCATAGAGTATTTTGTGCTAAGGCCTGAGCCTGGCGACGGTCTTTTTTCTGATCTACCAACACCAATAAACAGGGCGTTAATAATAAGGTAAGCACCGTTGCAAAGGTGAGTCCGCCGGCAATGGCGGTGGATAATTGGGTCCACCACTGAGAGCTAGGGGCATCCACCAGTATTTCACGGCCGATAAGGTCTATGTTGAGCTGGTAAACCATGGGTATCAAACCACACACAGTAGTCACAGTGGTGAGTAACACGGGGCGCAATCGTTGTGCGCCGGTTCTTAGGGCAGCATCTGCTGCCGCCAGCCCTTGTTTTCGTAACTGGGCGTAGGTATCAATCAATACGATATTGTTATTCACCACCACGCCGGCTAAGGCAATCATGCCCACGCCGCTCATAACGATGCCAAACGGTTCGCCTCGGATCATCAGTCCCATGAATACCCCGGCAAATGACAGCACAATGGCGCTAAGTACCAGTCCGGCCCGGTACAGGCTATTAAACTGAGTTACCAAAATTGACACCATCATGAAAATGGCCAACAAAAAGGCGCTGCCCAGGAAGCTGCCGGTTTTTTCCATTTCTTCGGCATTGCCCTTAAAGCGATATTGAACACCCGGTGGCAGCGGGTTTTGATCCAGTACCGCCTGAATTTGCAAGCGTTTGGCCACGTCATTCACGCCAGCCTGCACTTCGGCGTCGATCATGTAGCGCAGGTTGCTGCCGCTGCGCACGATATTGCCGCTCTTTTGGTGGGCGGTCTTAGTGGTAAAGCTGCTGATGGGCACCAGTTGACCCTGGTAACTCACCCTAAGGTCATCAATTTGGTCCAAGGTACGGTCGGCGGTGG
>Ga0105348_1002275_pt1 | contig 11618 bp, 5 predicted proteins | sample EN8Hudsemesocosm_2_FD_83504 | JGI IMG/M metagenome (GOLD analysis project Ga0105348, IMG submission 83504) | Methane-oxidizing microbial communities from mesocosms in the Hudson Canyon - EN8C Hudson Canyon | ecosystem: Environmental > Aquatic > Marine > Cold seeps | place: Hudson Canyon... | reverse complement strand
TATTCGCCTAGATTATAACACGCAAGCGGCGTTGATTTTACGTGATGCGGTGATGGCTGAATGCAACCAGGTGATGGCGAGATCGTTGGGTGCGAGTAGGCCGCAAGACTTGCTGGGCATCGATCTAATGGGTATGTCTCAAAGTGGGGACAACTTTAAAGACGACTTGCGAGAGTTTGTCGCCAATGGTTACCGTTTGATCGATAAGGAATCGATTGCTGAGGACACACAGCACGATGAGGTCTTTTTTCAGCGTTCAGCCATTGGCATTATTGAAGATGGTTATTTAACCCGCCTTTGGGGGACTTCTCGCGACATCACAGAGCGCCGATTGTATATCGATAAGTTGGAATACCAGGCCAATCACGACTCCCTCACATTGCTGCCTAACCGTAATCTACTCTACGCGCGCCTTCGGGTAGCACTTGATACACAGAGTGATGGACAAGCATTTGCACTGCTGTTGATTGACCTTGATCGCTTTAAGGAAATTAACGATACCTTGGGTCATCAGGCGGGCGACAGTCTATTGAGGCAGCTGGGTCCTCGGCTGGGCGAGGCGGTTGCCGAGCAACAGGCGACGGTCGCGCGTTTGGGGGGGGATGAATTCGCTATTCTTTTACCGCGTATACGCAATGTGCAGCAGGCTGTTGTATCGGCGCATAAAATACTGGATGCCATTCGCCAGCCTTTTAAGCTAGAGGGGCTGGACGCAGAGATCAGTGCCAGTATTGGTATCACGGCTTGCCCTGCACAGGCCTCGGACATTAGTACCCTAATGCGCTACGCTGATGTGGCTATGTATCACGCCAAGGCGGAGCGCTTGGGCGTGTCTGTGTACCAAGCCAGTTATGACCCCCACTCAACCAAACGCTTAACCTTATTGAGTGAGTTGAGTCGGGCGATTCGTGAAGACCAGTTAGAGTTGTACTTTCAGCCGAAAGTGAACATAGCAACTAGGCGTGTGTATGGCTTTGAAGCGCTGCTGCGTTGGAATCACCCAAAAATGGGTTTTATTCCACCGGGTGAATTTATTCCACTCGTAGAGGTGACGGAGCTTATTCAGCCACTCACTGCTTGGGTTTTGGAGCGGAGTGTTCAGCAAGCAGCCGAATGGTATAAGCAGGGTTTGCATTTTTCAGTGGCGGCTAATTTATCGGCGCAAAACCTATTGGAGGAGGGCTTCGCTGAACATGTTGGCGTGCTCTTAGAGCGTTATGATTTACCCGCCGAACGGTTGGAGCTGGAAATTACTGAAAGCACGATCATGGTGAACCCAGACAGAGCCGGACGAGCGCTGGACGCGGTGAATGCTTTGGGCGTTGGCTTGTCGATTGATGATTTCGGTACGGGTTATTCTTCTCTGGCCTACTTAAAGCGCTTGCCCGTACAGGCGCTGAAAATTGACTATTCGTTTGTTATATCCATGCTGACGGACCAGCAGGACGAAATTATCGTCAACTCAACCATCAACTTGGCGCATAATCTTGGCTTGAAGGTCGTCGCCGAAGGGGTTGAAGAGGAGGCGCTTCTCGATAAGCTGGAAGCGATGGGTTGTGAAATGGCACAGGGGTATTTTATTGCTCGCCCAATGCCTGTGTCTGAGTTGGAAGACTGGATTAAAGACTCAGGTTGGCATTAACGCCGACACTGGCGATTTTTTGGGCTACAGGTGTCCATTTATAGCTGATTTTTCTCGCGCATATTGCGTATGTCTTTGACCCGCTCTTCTAATATCGCAGTTTTATGATAGTTACCTTTGGCTAATTTTAAGGCGTTGTTGAGCTGTGTCTGCGCTTTGTCATAGACCCCGTTAAGAATGAAATACTCTGCCCGCGCTGTGTGTACGCTGAGAATATTACCGGCTAAACCGTGTACCTCAGCCAGTAAATACCAGACGTAGTCGTCTTTGGGTCGACGTTTTACGTGCGCTTCAAGCACCTCCTCACTCAGCGGGTAATTACCAGACTTCATCAATAACTCGGCATAACGCAGATTAAGAGCGTGATTTTCAGGTTGCTTGCCTAGCTGCTTCTTTAGGCGTGAAAGTGCTGTTGAGTAGTCTTCGGAAGCCGCGTCAATATCGGCTTGAGCAATAATGTAGGCGACTTTATCGGGGCTGTGTTGCAACAGCGGGTGAAGTGCTTGCTTGGCTCTTTCCAGTTGAGCGCTGGCGGTCAGGGCTAGCACCAAACCGTAACGGCTGGCATCGTAGTTTGTTGTGTCCCCTTCTAGCTCACTGTCAAATCGAGCCACGGCTTGCTGTGGCGTAGTTTCATGGACCATAAGCGCTCGAGCTCGCATCAGGTGGTAGTCCAGTGACTCGGGATACTGGCGCATGGGGTATTTGATGGCACGATTACGCGAGTCTGCAATACGGCTTTCAGTGACTGGGTGGGTTAGCAGAAACTCGGGGGGCCTGCGGCTATAGCGTGTGGCACGTAGCATGCGCTCAAACATTTCGGGAATAGCATTGGGGTCAAATTGTGCATCGACCATCGTGAGCATACCGATGCGGTCGGCTTCTTGTTCGTTTTTTCGGCTAAAACGCAGTTTTGAATCCAGTGCAGCTGCTTGGGTGGCGGTGAGTGCCGCGAGGCCTGCATCGCCTCCCGCCGTTGCTGCGAGGACTAAACTGCCGAGCATGGCCACCATGCTAGGGATAGCATTTTGCTTTTGTTTTTCAATGCCTCGGGCAAAGTGGCGCTGGCTCAAATGAGCCAGTTCGTGCGAGAGCACTGAGGCTAATTGTGCTTCACTTTCAGCGAAGTTGAAGAGCCCAGTGTGTACACCAACGACCCCTCCAGGCACAGCAAATGCATTCATAGTCGGGTTTTTTACGAGAATTAACTCAAGGTGCCTATCCTTGAGTTGGCTGTGCTGAGCCAGTTCCGCCAATAATGCCTCTAAATAAGAATAGAGCTGAGGGTCAGAGAAGGTTGCGACTTGGCTGCGGTACATTCGTAGCCACGTTTGACCCAGTGCGCGTTCTTTTTGCGGCGACACGACAGCTGAGCTGGCATCGCCGAGTTCGGGTAGGTTTAGGTTCGCGGCTAAGCTTAGTTGGGGCATTATGAGCGTCGTCGATAGAGTCATCGTGAACGCAAGCAGGTTTCGGCGGAGAAAATGCTTCATGTCGGGTAAGGGTTCCAGGGCTATGAGCGAGTTGATCTCAGCGATGCCTTATTGTTTATGCGTGTTTCTCCACAGCTAATAGAGTGTGGGACTTCCGCTTGGGGGCAATGGGGTTTACTCTAGCGCACTTAATGGTGGCTATCTAGCCGGTCGTTAGTGTGTGCTGATGTTCGTTTAAGCTTTGACTGCGCGGTGGCGTGAATTATCCCTAGTGGCATCATTAATCACCGATAATGATCTACCTTTGCTATTTAGCTACGGTAACAAGGTCGAGTTTTGGCGCTGCGAGATGAGTGGCCTTGCCTATTAGATTATGAGAACAAGTGAAGCTGGATGAAAATTGATCAGTATCTTGATGCGACGGGGTTAAGCTGCCCTATGCCTTTGTTGAAGGCGAAACAGTGTTTAAACAAAATGACTGCAGGGGAGTGCTTACAAGTGATCGCGACTGACGCTGGGTCAATACGCGATTTTAAATCGTTTGCCGAGCTCAGTGGTCATCGCTTGCTTGAGTCAAGTAGCGATGAAAACCGTTATATATACATACTGCAAAAAGCGTGACGAGGTAATACATGCTGAAAGTTTTTAAACTCTGGTCTGACCGCTATTTTGGTGATGAAGAAGCCGTTATTTTAGCGCTTATACTGGTGGGCAGTTTGGTACTGGTCTTGACGATGGGCGGTATTTTGGCGCCCGTGATTGCCAGTATTATCATTGCTTTTCTTATGCAGGGCATGGTGTCGCGCTTTCGTTCGTGGGGGATATCTCATCGGTTTTCTGTGACTCTGACGACCTTCATATTGATGGGGGCCTCGATAGGTGCGCTGTTATTTTTGTTGCCTGTTGTTTGGCAGCAGTTGGTGAGGCTGTTTTCAGAAATACCTGGTATGTTGATCGAATGGCAGCGTCTATTATTGTTGTTGCCCGAGCAATACCCTCAGCTTGTTTCCAATGCGCAGGTGAAGGAAGTAATAGCGTTAGCGGGCAGCGAATTGGGGCAGTTGGGGCAGGGGGTGTTATCCTTCTCTGTATCTAATCTACCGATTTTATTGAGTGGGTTAATCTATTTGGTTGTTGTGCCAATATTGGTGTTCTTCTTTCTTAAGGACAGTGACACTATTTTGCAGTGGCTGGGCGGTTTCCTGCCTTCTAAGCGTCCGCGTATGCAGCAAATCTGGCTGGAAATGAACGCGCAGGTGGCGAGTTATGTGCGCGGTAAAGTGATAGAAATTCTTGTGGTTGGTGGCGTCAGCTACTTTACGTTTTTATTGCTTGGTCTTAATTATGCGCTTTTATTAGGCGTGGCGGTGGGGCTGTCTGTGTTGATTCCTTACATTGGCGCGATGGTTGTGACGCTTCCTGTGGTGATGATTGCTTTTTTGCAGTGGGGCTTAGGCGCTGACTTTTACTGGGTGTTTTTCACCTATTGCGTTATTCAAGCGCTGGATGGCAACTTGTTGGTGCCTCTTTTGTTTTCCGAGGCGGTGAATTTACACCCAGTGGCTATTATTGTTGCCGTGCTTTTCTTTGGTGGCTTGTGGGGTTTCTGGGGGGTCTTTTTTGCCATCCCGTTGGCAACATTATTGAAGGCGATTTATAGCGCATGGCACCAAGGAATGGATGGCAGTGGTGAGGATGAATCGCCGAACTCAGTGGGTGTTTAGCGGTCTACCCTAGGTTGTGTTTGTTCTTTTTGGTGTTGCAGAGGTGGTAGGTTTGCAGAAGATAGAAAAGAGTGTAAGCGGACGTTGGTTGTTTTTTGTGCGGGCCAGTAGTGGGCTTCTGATAGCGATGATGAGTGCAGTATGTCTGGCGGCTGCAGCAGCAAAGCCCGTGGATATAGTGCAGAGCCTCAATGATACGCGTGAGTATCAATACCTTACTTTGGAAAACGACCTGCAAGTATTACTGATCTCTGACCCGAGTACCGATAAGGCCGCGGCGGCTCTGGATGTTGCGGTGGGCAGCGGTGATGATCCGCGTGAACGGCAGGGGTTGGCGCACTTTTTAGAGCATATGCTGTTTTTAGGCACAGAGAAATACCCAGCGGCGGACGACTACCAGAGCTTTATTTCTCAGAGTGGTGGCAGCCATAACGCTTACACCAGCAATGATCATACAAACTACTTTTTTGATGTCGAGGCTTCTAATCTAGAGCCCGCTCTGGATCGCTTTGCTCAATTCTTTCTGGCTCCTCTGTTCAGCGCCGAGTATGTCTCGCGTGAACGTCATGCGGTGGACTCTGAGTATAAGTCCAAAATTCAGAATGACTACCGCCGCCAGCTTGATGTACTGCGCCAACTGATGAATAAAAAGCACCCGCTGTCGGGGTTTAGTGTGGGCAGCTTAGAAACACTTGCTGACAGAGATGATGCGTCTGTACGTGATGACCTGTTAGCATTTTATAAGCGCCATTACTCATCAGATCGCATGACACTGGTCGTGCTGGGTCGAGAGAGCTTAGTTGAATTAGATGACTTGGTTCGGTCAAATTTCACGTCGGTTGAAAAGCGTCCGGCTGCGCGGCGTGTGACTGGTCAGGCTTTGTTTCGCAGAAGCATGTTGCCTGCTCAGGTGGACATAAAGCCGATCAAAGATCAGCAGAGCTTAACATTAATGTTTCCGATCCCTTCTGCGGAGGAACACTACCGCCAAAAGCCCTTGCAGTACTTAGGCAATATTTTAGGTCATGAGGGAGAGGGCAGTCTGCTGTCTCGATTAAAGTCAGCGGGATGGGCTGAAGGTTTAAGCGCAGGGGCAGGCTTTGCAGGGCGTAATCAAGGAACGTTTAGTGTCAGTATCCAGCTAACCCCAGAAGGCTTGGTCGAGCAAGATAAGGTGGTGGCGACAACTTTCAAGATGATTCAAGCCATCCGAGAAAAGGGTGTCGAGGCTTGGCGCTTTGAGGAACAGCAGCAGTTGAGCGGTATGGCTTTTGACTTTTCAGAAAAAGCTGAGCCAATACACACGGTCAGTCGGTTGGCCAATAACTTGCACCAGTATGCGCCTGAGCACGTATTGAAGGGCGATTACTTGCATGAAAATTTTGATGCTCGATTGGTGTCGCGTTATTTGCGTTATCTGAAGCCTGACAATGTGTTGCGTGTGGTCACCGATCCGCGTTTGGAGGCTACAGAGTACTCGCCTTACTATGAAACGCCCTACCGAGCTCGTACTCAGCGGTTTCAAACGGCCTCGATATCTAAGCGCTTTTTAGAGCAATTGAAATTGCCCGTGAAAAACCCATTCATTCCTAAGCGTTTAGCGTTAAAGCAGCACCTGGGTGCCTCGAAAGGATTGCGGCGCTTGAAAGAGGCTGGTCCACTCGAACTTTGGCATCAGCATGATACGAGCTTTGGGACGCCTAAATCGAGTATTAAGGTACGAGTCAAATCCCCCGTGGTTGGTCAAAGTGTACAAATGGCAGCACAAGCGCAGTTGTTTGCTGAGCTTGCGTCTGACGCGCTCAATGAATTCTCCTACCCAGCTGCGCTGGCTGGCTTGCACTACCAGATGACTGCCAACAGTCGTGGTTTCGATATTTCTGTGTCGGGTTACAATGACCGTCAAGGCTTATTGCTTAAGCGTTTGCTGGATGTTGTGCAGAGGGCACGTTTTGCTGAAGAGCGCTTTGATGGTTTGAAGGCTGAGCTGTTGCGCCGCTGGCGAAACAGTCAGCAAAAGACACCTTATCAACAGTTGTTCTCTATCGCCCCAGCGACCTTGTATGACCCTTATTGGCATGAGCTGGAAATGGCGGATGCGTTAGATGCAGTCAGTTTTGCGGAATTTAAACAGTTTGTGGGGCAAGCTTTTGAAGGAACCGAGTTGAAGGTGTTGATGTATGGCAATGTGTTTGAGCAGGAGGCTCTCAAGCTTGGGTCTATGTTGCAGAGCAGATTACACAAATCATTAGATGATGGCTTGGTTATGCCCGAAGCCAGTGTGGTCCGATTGAGCGGGGCGCCTCTACAGCAGTATGTGCCTACGAGTCACCCAGATTCGGCGGTGGTTTTCTATTTACAAGGCGCTGGAGACTCGGTCAAAGATGCGGCGCTCAATGTGCTATTGCGGCAGAACTTGCAATCGTCATTCTTTCATCGCCTGCGTACGGAAAAGCAGTTGGGTTATATCGTGTTTGTATCGAGCCTGGGGTTGAAATCGGTACCTGGTAGCGTGTTTGTCGTTCAATCACCGACTGCCGACGTGAATGAGCTCATTGCGGAGATAAATGGTTATCGACAATCTCAGGCGCAATTGTTCAAGAATGAAGTGCCCGAGTTTCTCAAGCATAAAACTGCGTTACTGGGGCGTCTTGAAGAAAAGCCTAAAAACTTAGCGGAGCAAGCAGGGATTTACTGGCAGGAAATTGTTGATAGTCGAGTGGGTATTACATACCGAGAGCAGTTGGTCGCGGCGGTTAAGGCTCTTGATGAAGAATCGTTTAGGGTATCAGCAGTCTCTTTGTTGTCGCAACCTGCCGGTGTCTGGTTCAGTGCTGGGCCTGATGCGACGCTCGAGGCCTTGAGCGATGGTGCGCCGAAGCTGATTGGTGATGCTGTAGAGCTGAAAAGTGTTTCAGGCCGCTATCGTTACCCTTAGTTTGCATCCAACAACCCTCAATTCTGAGGGTTGTTCTTCCTTCCTGTTTGTATTTTTTCGCTACTGTTCTTGCTCTCAAATTACATGAATATGTTTTTTTGTAGTATTTCTACATGTCTTTTTCTCTTCCGCTTGCTTGTTTCGAGTGTTTTTTCAGGGTTGATGGGCCTTAGGTGTCTGTTTTAGTCTGGGCGGGTTGTCTGGCGTCGATTGTTGTGTAAAAATACTACAAGATTTTTTAATGTGGTGATGCACTGTCGTACTGGGCTTAGTTATTGCTTTGAGTAAGCCTGTGCGTAAACGAGTAAATAAGGCAAAAATAATGCCTATACTCATGTGTAACTGAAACACCACCTATTGATATTGGAATAAGCAAACAGCTTAAAGGGGACTTGCATGCAAGAGGATATTGATTCTCTGGAAACGAAAGAGTGGCTTGACGCACTTTATTCGGTGATTCGACACGGTGGTAAGGATCGCGCTGCGTTTCTTTTGAAGCAGTTATCTGATCGAGCAACGGACGCTGGGGTTCAGCTCCCTGCTGCAATCACTACGCCTTATCGCAACACCATTCCGGTTATCGCAGAGAAGCGTATGCCTGGCGACCTGTTCATGGAGCGTCGAATTCGTTCTCTGATTCGTTGGAATGCGCTGGCGATGGTCATGCGTGCCAATGACAACGATGAAGGCCTTGGCGGTCATATATCGACCTTCTCTTCTGCCGCAACCCTCTACGATATTGGCTTTAACTACTTTTTCCGTGGTAATGACGGCGAGCAGCCCGGTGACCTTATTTACTTTCAAGGCCATTCATCGCCAGGTATGTACGCTCGCTCTTACCTTGAGGGCCGCTTGAACGAAGGCCAGCTCGATAGCTTCCGTCGCGAAGTCGATGGTGAAGGTCTTTCTTCTTATCCGCACCCTTGGTTGATGCCTGACTACTGGCAGTTTCCAACTGTCTCTATGGGCCTTGGTCCTATCCAGGCTATCTACCAGGCGCACGTGATGCGTTACATGTCGGCCCGCGACCAGGTGCCACGTGGAGATCGCAAGGTTTGGGCATTTTTAGGGGACGGGGAGTGCGATGAGCCAGAATCTTTGGGTGCTATCTCTCTGGCTGGCCGAGAAGGTCTAGAAAACCTGATCTTTGTCGATAACTGTAACCTGCAGCGCCTCGATGGCCCGGTACGCGGTAACGGCAAGATTATGCAGGAACTCGAAGGCGTTTTTCGTGGCGCTGGCTGGAACGTGATCAAGGTTGTTTGGGGTCGCCACTGGGACCCACTGCTGGAGAAAGACACCACTGGTTTACTGCAAAAGCGCATGGACGAAGTCTGCGACGGCGAGATGCAGAACTATAAGGCTAACGGCGGCGCTTACACCCGAGAGCACTTCTTCGGTAAATACCCTGAACTGCTGGAATTGGTCAAGGACATGAGCGATGAGGACATTATGTACCTCAACCGCGGTGGTCACGATCCGTTTAAGGTTTACGCAGCCTACGCGGAAGCTGTGTCTCATAAAGGGCAGCCAACCGTTGTTCTTGCGCAAACCGTCAAGGGCTACGGCATGGGCGATAACGCAGAGGCGCAGAATGAAACGCACTCTGTGAAGAAGCTGGATCTGGAAAGTTTGAAGAGCTTTCGAGATCGCTTTGGAATCCCTATTTCCGACTCTGAGTTGGAGAGCGTACCTTACTATCGCCCCGCCCCTGATAGTCCAGAAATGGTCTATATGAATAAGCGTCGTACAGAGCTTAATGGTTATGTGCCAAGCCGCAAGGCTGAGTTCCCCGTGTTGAAAACACCATCGCGTGATGCCTTCAAAGCTCAGTTTAAGAGCAGTGGAGAACGCGAGATATCAACCACGATGGCGTTTGTGCGTCAGTTGTCGACGCTGGTGAAAGACAAAGAAATCGGCTCGCGTGTTGTGCCGATTGTCCCAGATGAGGCACGTACCTTTGGTATGGAAGGTATGTTCCGCCAATTGGGTATTTACACCTCTGCTGGTCAGCAGTATATGCCGCACGATCGCGATCAAATCATGTGGTACAAAGAGTCTAAGACAGGTCAGATACTGGAAGAGGGTATAAACGAAGCTGGTGCTATGTCGGCCTGGATGGCGGCAGCGACGGCTTATACCAACAGCGGTTACCCGCTGATTCCTTTCTATATTTACTACTCTATGTTTGGGTTTCAGCGCATTGGTGATCTGGCTTGGGCTGCAGGAGACATGCAGGCGCGAGGCTTCCTGATTGGTGCCACCGCCGGTCGTACCACCTTGAACGGCGAAGGCTTGCAGCACCAAGATGGTCACAGTCACATCTTGGCTAATACCATCCCGAACTGCCGTACCTATGACCCAACCTACAGTTTTGAGTTGGCGGTGATCATTCAGGACGGCGTAAAGCGCATGTTTGAAGATCAAGAGAACTGCTTTTACTACATCACAACTATGAATGAGAACTACAAGCACCCAGACATGCCAGTGGGGGCTGAGGACGGCATCATTCAGGGGATGTACAAGCTGGTTGAAGGTAAGGCTTCTGAGGCGCCGCGTGTGCAACTGATGGGCGCCGGTACCATTCTGCGCGAAGTAGAAGCGGCGGCAGAAATGCTGCGCAGTGACTTCGGGGTTGAGTCGGATGTCTGGAGTTTGACCAGTGTTAACGAGTTGACCCGCGAAGGTCAGCGCGCAGAGCGTTGGAATCTCCTCAATCCAGAAAGTGAGCCGCGCAAGCCGTTTATAGCAGAGCAGCTGGCTGGTCAGAAAGGCCCAGTCGTTGCCGCGACGGACTACATGAAGACTCACCTTGAGCAGTTGCGCGCATTTGTACCGGGTAACTACCGCGTACTGGGTACTGATGGCTTCGGCCGCAGTGATACCCGCAAGAAGCTGCGTCACTTCTTTGAGGTAGATCGTAACTTTGTTGCGGTTGCAGCGCTTAAATCGCTCAGTGAAGAGGGGGCGATTGATGTGTCTCTGGTGAGTCAGGCGATGAAGAAATACGGCATTACCGCCGATAAAACAGATCCGATGAGCTGTTAATCCGCGACTGAGAATAATAAGGAGATATTGTGACTATTGAAATTATTCCAGTCCCGGACCTCGGTGGCGCCGACAAGGTTGAAGTGATCGAAGTCTGTGTGGCGGTCGGCGAGAGCGTTGAGGAAGAGCAATCATTGGTTGTACTTGAGACTGATAAGGCTTCGATGGAAATACCCTGCCCGAAGGGTGGCACCATTGTTTCCCTAAAAGTTAAAGAGGGTGACACGATCGGTGAAGGTGATGCTTTGGTTGAGCTTGAGATTGCTGGCGAAACTGTGGCCCCTGTTGTTGGGCTTGATGAGGCCGCGCCAGTCGAGGAGGTGGTTGTAGAAGCGGCCCCTGAAACTGTAGCGCCAGTCGAAGCGACGGTTAGTGAGAAAATGGTGCCAGTACCCGATTTAGGTGGTGCAGACACTGTCGATGTAATTGAAATCTGCGTCGCCGTTGGCGATGAGGTCGCCGAAGGTGACTCACTCATCGTGTTGGAAACCGATAAGGCCTCCATGGAAATACCGGCACCCTTTGCCGGTAAAGTTCTCGAGCTGAAGGTTGCCGAAGGTGCCAAGGTTACCGTTGGGGCGGATATAGCCTTAGTTCAAGTTGAAAACGTTGCTGAGGCGAGTGAGCCTGCGGCTCCGGTTAAACTTGAAAAGCCCGCTCCAGTACCGGTCACGCCGAGTCCAACGGCTTCGGCGCCAACGCCGGCGCACATTGCCGCGAGTGGTGATGAGGCATACGCAGGCCCTTCTGTGCGCAAGTTGTCGCGCCAGTTGGGTGTTGACCTGACGGAGGTTCCTGCTACCGGTCCACGTAATCGTTACACCAAAGATGAT
>Ga0105348_1002272_pt1 | contig 11629 bp, 8 predicted proteins | sample EN8Hudsemesocosm_2_FD_83504 | JGI IMG/M metagenome (GOLD analysis project Ga0105348, IMG submission 83504) | Methane-oxidizing microbial communities from mesocosms in the Hudson Canyon - EN8C Hudson Canyon | ecosystem: Environmental > Aquatic > Marine > Cold seeps | place: Hudson Canyon... | reverse complement strand
TCACACCATGAATTAAGGCCTCATCATCCAGCCATTCGGTCACACCAACTGCCGAGAAAAGCTTAGCAGCCAGCTCTTTTTGCTGCTCAGCAACCAAAGCATTAGCAATTAAACCACTCGCACCTTTAAGCACTTGTGCCGGGGTATTAGGCATGCAACGTACCAGAGGAAGCTCACCTCCCAACCACGCTTCGATAGCGCTCATTTCAATACCCGCTGTAATGGAGATAATAAGCGGCTTATGTGCAAGTGCAGCGCTTAGTCCTTCACAAACCTGTTGTAGTATCTGGGGTTTAACACAAAGAACAACTGCGTCAGCCGCTTTAACAGCTAGCTGGTTGTCGGCTTCGACCTGAATACCTAAGGCTTCTTTTAACTGTTGTCGTTTTTCTTCAGAGGGGTCTGTTGCGCAGATCCGCTCTGCAGCGACGCCTTGCTTTAAAAGCCCTCCAATGATCGCGCTGGCCATATTACCGGCACCAATAAAGGTAATTCGACTGTTGTTCACACTTGCCTCTCTGATCACGGTTATGTTGAGAGCTTTGCACGACTCTGCGCTTGCAAATACAGCGTTAAAAAAGCTCTCATGTTAAATGTTTAAGGTAATTACACTGCCTGTCTATTTTTAAACTATCACACTCGGGTTCATTTCGGCTCACGGTCACCAAATAAGGCAGTGCCAATGCGCACCATTGTTGCGCCACCTGCAATGGCTTCATCCAAATCCCCTGACATGCCCATCGACAAGGTATCAACCGTTTCATAGTGAGACTGCAAGCGCTGAAAAGCCTGTTGCATCTTAAAATGAGTTTCCGCTTGTGCTTGGGGCAATTGCTTGGCTTTGGGTATCGCCATAAGGCCACGTAAACATAAACCCGGCAACTCTTGAATGCTAGCGGCAAAGCTTTCCAGTTCGTCGAGACTAACACCCGACTTACTCTCTTCATCGTTAATATTCACTTGAATACAGACATTAAGAGGCGCTAAGTCTTTGGGTCGTTGCTCACTCAAACGTCGCGCTATTTTGGGGCGATCAACACTTTGCACCCAGTCAAAGTGCGCCGCTATTGCTTTGGTTTTATTGGATTGTATTGGCCCAATAAAGTGCCAAACCGTTTCGGCGAAAAGCGCTTTCGAACACAAATTCGCCAAAGTCGCTTGCTTTTTCAAAGCCTCACTCAGGTAATTTTCTCCAAAACAATTCAGCCCGAGTAACATCGCTTCATTCAATGTTTTAGCATCACGGGTTTTAGTCACTGGCAAGAGCTGAACCGACGCCAAAGGCCGACCGCAGGAGATTGTTGCTTTTTTCATTCTTTGTCTAACGTTCTCTAGGTTGTCTGCTATGCTAAACATGATGTCATTCAATAAGATAGAAGGATGAAAAGAATATAGAGCCCGTCTGAGGCACCGCTTTAATCCGTCATCATTTGAGCAAATACCCAAGATATTCACAACCATTAATAGAGTTTGTCATTCCCTAGAGGGCACCCATGGATATTACTGAGTTACTCGCCTTTTCAGCTAAACAAGGCGCATCAGATTTGCACTTGTCAGCTGGACTACCACCGATGATTCGTGTCGATGGCGACGTACGTCGCATCAATTTACCGGCGATGGAACACAAAGAAGTCCACTCGTTAATCTATGAAATAATGAATGACAAACAACGCAAGGACTTCGAAGAGTTTCTGGAAACAGATTTCTCCTTTGAAGTTCCAGGTGTCGCTCGTTTTCGGGTAAATGCCTTCAATCAAAACCGTGGCGCAGGTGCCGTATTCAGAACCATTCCATCGAAAGTACTCACGATGGATGATTTAGGAATGGGCCAAGTATTTAGAGATATCGCTGAAGTACCCAGAGGTCTCGTGCTGGTAACCGGGCCAACGGGCTCGGGTAAATCGACCACCTTGGCCGCCATGATTGACTACATCAATGACAACCGCTACGACCATATATTAACCATCGAAGACCCGATCGAATTCGTACACGAAAGTAAGAAATGCTTGATGAACCAACGCGAAGTTCATCGAGACACTCTTGGCTTTAGTGAAGCCTTACGCTCAGCACTGCGTGAAGATCCTGACATTATTCTCGTTGGAGAGCTGCGAGACTTGGAAACCATTCGTTTAGCCTTAACAGCCGCAGAAACTGGCCACTTGGTATTTGGAACCTTGCATACCACTTCCGCCGCGAAAACCATTGACAGGGTGGTAGATGTTTTCCCGGCAGAAGAAAAATCGATGGTGAGATCAATGATGTCCGAGTCATTGCAAGCGGTTATATCGCAAACACTACTGAAAAAAACAAATGGTGGGCGTATCGCCGCACATGAAATCATGATTGGCACCCCCGCAATTCGTAACCTCATTCGCGAAGATAAAGTTGCTCAGATGTACAGTGCGATTCAAACCGGCGCTAACATTGGGATGCAAACACTGGATCAATGCTTGCAAAATTTACTCAGCAAAGGGCACATCACTCGTGATACTGCGCGTGAGAAAGCAAAAATCCCTGAAAATTTTTAAACCCTAGGCTTTTGAACCCTAGAATATAGAGCAATCAATATCTTAAAGTAGAGTTCTAAAAAGTGTGTACGGATGTGAGGATAGTAACGTGGATTTTGAAAAATTATTAAGAGTCATGGTGGAAAAGGGCGCTTCGGACTTGTTTATCACGGCTGGCGTTCCACCCAGTATCAAAATCCATGGCAAGATTATGCCTGTCACCAAGAACCCGCTGACGCCCGAGCAATGTCGTGAGATTGTCTATGACACCATGTCAGAAAAGCAGCAGGCCGAATTCAGCGAACAAAATGAATGTAACTTTGCCATTAGCGCAAGAGGTATTGGCCGCTTCCGGGCCAGTGCATTTTCGCAACGCAACCTTTGCGGCATGGTATTACGCCGAATTGAAACAGAAATCCCTCGAACTGAAGACCTTGGCTTACCTGAAATTATTAATACCTTGTCCATGACAAAAAGAGGCCTGATTATTTTTGTCGGTGCAACTGGGACGGGTAAATCAACCTCTCTTGCATCCATGATTGGGCACCGAAACCGGAATAGTAAGGGCCATATTATTTCGATTGAAGACCCTATTGAATATATTCACCAACATCAGGGTTGTATCGTTACACAGCGTGAAGTGGGCATCGACACAAAATCGTTTGAAGTTGCCCTGAAAAACACACTCAGGCAAGCACCCGATGTCATCATGATTGGTGAGATTCGTAGCAAAGAAACCATGGAATATGCGGTAACATTCGCAGAAACTGGACACCTGTGTTTAGCCACACTACATGCCAATAATGCTAACCAAGCGCTTGACCGGATTATTAACTTTTTCCCGCCAGATCATCACAACCAAATTTGGATGGATTTATCTTTAAACCTCAAAGCAATTGTCGCTCAACAATTGGTGCCAACACCCGACGGCAAGGGCCGACGCGCCGTAATAGAAGTGCTCTTGAATAGCCCTTTGGCTTCAGACTTAATCCGCAAAAAAGAAGTGCACAAACTCAAAGAGCTGATGACCAAGTCACGAGACCTGGGCATGCAGACCTTCGACCAAGCACTTTATGACTTATATGCAGCGGGCGAGATCACCTATGAGGATGCCCTCGCCTATGCGGACTCCGCCAACGATCTTCGGCTACTCATCAAGCTCGGTTCTGACTCAAGTTCACCAGGAGAGCTTAACTCGTCAACCGATAAACTTAGCATTCAGGAAGACGATATCTATTAGCACCTTTGCATGACGACTAAGCTTGCTAAGGTCTCTTTAACTAGTTTTTATGTTCCGTTTCACTGAAGCTGAATAAACTCCAAATAAGACTAGAGCCGCTATACATAATAGGCGGCTTTTTTACTGCCTAGATAAAAACCAGCCCCGCCATAAAATTCATTTCACCTTACAACGAGATTGCATTAAACGTTGCTGTGATAGCTCGTTTTATTGCGTCATCGTCCTCGAAGTCAGACTAAACTACATGTTATAGCGTACGAACTAGAAAAGAGGCGACACCGTGTTAAGCGAACATAGAACGTTAAAGCACCAAGTTGTGGTATTTATGGGGCCTCTCAATATGTCCGGATTCGAAGCCGTTCACGAAGATGAAATCGACTATTTGACCGAATTATCAATAGACGCGGGTGCCATTGTCGGCAGTAAGGTCAACAATCTAACCACACTTTGCGTGACCAGCGAATTGACTCCCCCTAAGGTCATTCAAGAGATACCAAAAGGCGTTCAGGTGATGAGTGAACCCGAGTTTATGGATACCTATTTAAGCGAAGCGCTTACCGGAGAAGAGTGGGAATAAATTGAGGTGAGCGAACACCTTGAAAAAGAGCATGAAGGCTAAGAGAGCTTTGCACGGTGTCACGAGCGAAGTAAAGACAAGGCAAAAAATCACGAAAACGCGCAGTGTATGGTTTATACATGAGCATTTTGAGTGACTTTTTAACGCTGTATTTATAAGCGCAGTAGTCGTGCAAAGTTCTCGTTAAGCTTGTTCTTTTTGGGCCAATAACAATGCCGCCATACCCTCTGCGGTGATCGGTTTTGATACATGATAGCCTTGAATCAAATTGCAACCGAGCGCTTTTAGCATTCCTAGTTGGGCGTCGTTCTCGACGCCTTCCGCGACAATCTGCAAATTCAAGCTGTCCCCGAGTACGATAATAGCCTTAACTATCGCCTGCTGTTCTGTCGAATTTTCCATATTTTCAACAAAAGATCGATCAATTTTCAGCGTATCTATGGGTAATTCTTTCAAGTAACTAAGCGAGGAATATCCTGTGCCGAAATCATCCACCGACACTTTGATACCCAAAGCACGCAGGTCATCCAACAAACCAATCGCATTCGCTGTATCTTCCATAATAGCGCTTTCTGTTAACTCCAATTCAAGGTTCTCTGGCGAGATATTCGTTATTTCCAAAATATCTGACACTAACGCTTTAAAACCACTTTCCTTTAGCTGCCTAGGCGACAAATTGACCGAAACATGCAACTGACCAAATCCCTGCTCAATCCATTGCTGTGTTTGATTGCATGCCGTTTCAAGCACATAAGACCCTAAATCCAATATCAAACCGTTTTCTTCTGCAATATTGACAAACTCATCCGGAGATATAAGGCCTTTAACAGGGTGACGCCACCGAACCAAGGCTTCAAATGAGGTAATACGTCCGGCTTTTAGGTCTAATTTTGGCTGATAAAATACTTCCAACTCATGATTAGTCAGCGCCTTACGCAGCTCTTGTTCCATCTCAAGCCGTTGTCGTGAAAATGACTTTAAAGACTCATCGAATGTCTGTACTTGGTTACCACCTTGATACTTCGCTTTTTGCACCGCCAAAGCACCGTAACGCATCAAGGTTTCTATATCTTGTGTATGCTCCGGCACCATTGCGACACCGATACTGCAAGACAATACCACTTCATTACCATCAACTTCATAGCCTCCATGGGAGACAATTTTAAACAAGCGATCAGTAAATTTATCCACGCTAAACGTTGGGCTACAGGCCACTACACACGCAAACTCATTACCGCCAACGCGCGCCAGAATATCAACCTTCTGAACGCTATTAGACAAGCGAAGCGCAATCTCTTTTAGTAATTCATCTGACAGCTCATGACCAAAGCTATCATTGAATTGCTTGAAGCGGTCTATATCGAGTAACACCAGTGCAAAAGGCACCCCTTCGTCTTTAAAACGCAATAAAGCACGATGTAGCTGATCTTGAAACTGAACCCGGTTCGCTAGTTTAGTTAAATCATCGTAGTTAATTAAGTAATCCAGCTTCTCATCGGCGGCTTTTCGATCCGAAAGGTCCGAGACCATGCAGGCAAAATACTTAACGTCATTGCGTTCATCATAAATCGCGTTAATTTGTGTCCATTGCGGGAAATAGTCACCGTGCACCGGTTTCTCTAAAATTTCCCCCTGCCACCGGCCTTTCACTCGCGCGTCGTCCAATATTTTTCGATAGACCTCTTCTCGTTGAGGCGTACCAGAAATATCAGTAATTGAGTGACCGACAATTTCGTCAGCTTTATGTCCGGTGATGATTTCATAGGCGGGATTGGAGGACAAAAAGCAGCCTTGTGGATCCAAAACAAAGACCCCTTCTGAGGTGTGGTCAAACACCGATTTCGCCAAGCGCACTTGCTCATCGCGAAACACTTCTGACTGAATATTCCGACGCGTACCAAGAATGCGAGCAGCGCGACCATCGCCTTCCGTATCCACCACTTTTCCGGACTCTTCGATCCAAATCCAATCGGCGTCATCTTTAACACGATACTGCAATTGATACGCTAAACAATCGCCGCGTAGACATTCATTTAAGGTGTCACGAACGGTAATATAATCTGATGGGTGGATGACCTCTTTAAGTGTTTGAATCACCTGCTCTGAGGTCTGTTCTTTCTCCCCGAATTGCTTATGGAACGCCGACTGGTAGAACTGTCCTTGCGCCACATTCCAATCCACCAAGCCTAAATGCGAGGCATCAATGGCTTGCGTCAGGCGAGTTTGACTCTTGACCAAGGCGTCACTAATAGTTTTGCGTAGTGCTATTTGTTGGCTCAGTTGTGTATTGGCATCTCTTAGATACTTCGTTTGCTCGCGTATATTGAGTTCAAAGTCCTGCTCTTTATGCTGTAACTGCGATTCCAGTTTCTCCCTTGCCGCCACCTCTAGTTCTGCTGCTTGCCTGAGGACCTGTATGTTTGCCGACTGCACACCCGCTGGCTTCACTTCATTAGCATAAGACTTACCCCCTACCGAGTCTTTCGACCGTACAGTAGTAAACCAAAATACCAAGAAACAAAGGTTAAGCAATACTGCCAAACGCGCACTATCCTCCCATGGCCCCAATAACAGCATCCGATTAGCCGCTAGGAAAATAGGAAAGGAGAAAAGAAGCGCCGATGTGGTACCAAAGGGCAACACCATAAACAACAACAAGGTAGACAGCAGTAATACCAGAACAACACTACTTGCACCTACCACTGCTGTGCCCCAAGTTAAACCGGCCCAGCACAGGCCAACCAGTAAAGGAGCAAATACTTCTATATTTTCTGGAACAAAAGCGGGAACAAAAGAAGGCGCTTTATCGATCCATGCCAACCATAAGAAGTAAGCAGAACACGCTAAACCGATAAAAAGACACAAAAGAGGAAATAAACCAGGCGTCATGACCTGTTGTTCAGACCAGGCAAGCAATAACGACAGCACTGAAAGGCCATAAAAAGCAAAACGATCTTGTGCCACCACGGTGGGTGCCACTTGGAAATGAAACAAACGCTTTAGAAAATCGCTATACATGAGGGCATTCTACCCCGATTCGCTGACAAATAAACTAGAGAATCCTCTGAATAAAATGAAGTTCAAAGCAAAATGTGAAGCTCCTCGTAAACAGCAGACTAGCAACAGGAGAAATCACAACTAAAACACGTGAGGAATCAGCCAAGCTCCTGCTATAATCGAGCCGTTTCAATTACTTATAAAAGTATCCCCCATGGATGTTTCCTACATACTCGACGGACTAAACGACGCCCAAAGAGAGGCCGTCGCGGCACCCAAGAATAATCTACTCATCCTGGCCGGTGCCGGTAGCGGTAAAACACGTGTACTCGTCCATCGTATTGCCTGGCTTATGGAGATAGAGCATTTAAGCCCTGCCTCCATTATGGCGGTGACATTTACCAACAAGGCCGCCAAGGAAATGCGTGGCCGAATAGAACAAATGCTAGACATCCCCGCTAGAGGCATGTGGTTTGGCACCTTCCACGGCATTGCGCACAGGCTATTACGAACCCACTGGCGTGACGCTCAATTACCTGAGAATTTCCAGATTCTGGATTCCGACGACCAACTCCGCATTGTTAAGCGTATTATGCGCGAATTAAATGTCGACGATAGCCGATGGCCTCCGAAGCAAGTTCAGTCCTTCATCAATAGCCAAAAGGACGAGGGCCTACGTGCCGCCCATTTGCCACCCGTTCATTCTATTTATGATAAAACCATGGCCATGCTCTATCAGGCCTATGAACAGCAATGCCAGCAATCGGGCATGGTTGATTTTGGCGAGCTTTTATTGCGCTCTCATGAGATTTGGCTCAATAACCCAGCACTCTTAAGCCACTACCAAGAACGCTTGTCCTACTTATTAGTCGACGAGTTTCAAGATACCAACACCATTCAATACGCTTGGTTACGCGTACTTGCCGGGGACAAAATCCCTATTATGGTAGTCGGTGACGACGACCAATCCATCTATGGCTGGCGTGGCGCTAAAATCGAAAACATTCAACAGTTCCAAAACGATTTTCAGCACGCACAGGTTGTTCGCCTGGAACAAAACTATCGCTCAACATCGACTATCCTAAGCGCTGCAAACACCCTCATCGCTAATAATGGCAACCGTTTAGGCAAGCAACTCTGGACCGATGGTAATGACGGCGAACCGATAGACCTTTATGCCGCCTTCAATGAACAAGACGAAGCCAACTACATCGCCGATCGCGTGAGTGCCTGGAGCCAAAATGGTCGTATGCGTTCGGAAGCAGCGATATTGTATCGGTCAAACGCACAATCACGTGTTCTGGAAGAATCCCTGATTCGCCAAGCCATTCCATATCGGATATTTGGCGGTCTTCGTTTTTACGATCGACAAGAAATCCGTAACGCTGTCGCTTATCTGCGATTGGTATATTACCGACACGACGACGCGGCATTCGAACGCGTCGTCAATGTTCCACCTAGAGGCGTCGGCAACAAATCTGTCAGCGATCTGCGAGCCCGTGCACGAGAGCAATCGACCTCACTTTGGCAGGCGACTGTTGAGCGGCTGCAATTAGGTTTGATCAAAGGTAAAGCTGCAACCACCCTGACTCACTTTATCGATATGATTGATGGTTTTTCAATCGAACAAGAGAACCTTAGCCTCTCTCAGCTGACCGAACAGATATTGGCTGAGTCCAGATTACTTGAGCATCATGCTGGCGAAAAAGGCGAGAAGGGCCAAGCTCGAAAAGAAAACTTGCTTGAACTTATCAACGCCACCAAAGACTACGAACCGGAAGACGATAGCGTATCGCCCTTATCTGAGTTTATTGCTCAGGCGGCACTAGACGCGGGAGAGCGGCAAGCCGAAGAGCACGAAGACAGCGTTCAGCTCATGACCTTGCATACCGCCAAGGGTTTGGAATTTCCGTTGGTGCTCATGGCTGGTATGGAAGAAGGTCTGTTTCCTCATCAAATGTCGATGGAAGATCCCGTTCGCTTAGAAGAAGAACGACGCTTATGCTATGTCGGTGTCACGCGCGCAATGGAACAATTGGTAATGACCTATGCCGAAGCAAGGCGCTTATATGGCCAAGAGAAGTTCCATCCGGTGTCTCGCTTTATTCGCGAAATACCGACGGATCTGATTCAAGAAGTCAGGCTCAAGAACACCATCTCAAGACCGGTCTCCTTTTCACATAGCTCAAGTTTTAGCATCGAAGAAGACGCGCCAGCATTTCATCTCGGCCAACTCGTTGCCCACAAGAAATTTGGTGAAGGAACCGTGCTCAACTATGAAGGCAAAGGTCCTCATGCACGCATTCAAGTCATGTTCCCTGAACACGGCAACAAGTGGTTAGTATTGTCATATGCCAAACTTACCCCTCTTTAGAATGAGGCCTTTGCACGCATGCTATTTTGCCCCCATACTGCGTTAAAAATTAATTCAAAATGCTCATGTATTACCCATACACTGCGCATTTTTGTCAATTTTTTCCTTGGCTGGAAGCAAAATATCTATCCGTGTAAAGACCCCACAATATAAAAACAGGAGCGACGTGCGCATGCCGTCCCAAGAAGAATTAGACAAACAACAACTCGCGTTAGCTGAACAAGAACAGGCCTTGACGCAGCGAGAGCAACAACAAGCCAACACTCAGGAACGCTTGTCAGGACATCAACACCAGGTCGCCGATCAGGAGCGAGCCAATCGCTTGAAAGCCAAAGAACTGATGCTACGAGAACAAAAACTGGACGATGAAAAGCAGGTACTACAACAAGCGCAACGAGCTGTAGATAATGCCAAACAACAAGCAGCCTCGGCTGGCCAACAACGCAGCGCTTTGGTTATTCCTCTACTTTTAATCGTTTGTATTGTCGCGGGGTTCTACGCGTTTAATCACATTGAGCAGCAAGAGAAATATTTCAAGCAAGTCACCGCTGCCTCAGAGAATATCGACAAACTCGCGAGAATACTTAGCTTCACCCAAGATGAAGTCGTCATGGCAACGAGCCAGCTCAGCACTAAAAAGGTTGAATTGGAAAGAACGAAGTTAATGCTGCATGAGCTGAAACAAACTACCGATCAACTACAGTGGGAAATAGTCCAGCTAAAAAATGGCTATGCCGTAAATAACAATACTGTAAACGGCGATAAAGCTAGCGCAATTACACTATCCGCGAATACTATTTCAGCGCAGCTTGCCGAGCTCAAGGCGCAACTAGATGACAAGCACCTCATGATAGATATCGACGAGGCCTATATTGAATCTCAAGAACATGACCTGAAAGAAGTCCAATCAAGCCTCAAAACAAAAGAAGACGTTCTTGCACAGCATCAACTTTCAATGACGAAAAAAGAAGCTGAAATATCAAAACTAAAAGAAATTATCGCGCAGCTTTCGGATAAAACGCCTGCAGACACTGACACGGCTTATGAAGCGCCCAAATTAGACACCGTCGATGCGCCAAGCAAAGATTGAATTAGCACGATCAGTTTTTCGAGTTTACGATTACTTAGCTGCCGGTAGTCGAAATAGGGGCTATCAATCACACTCAGTGAGCGGCTCAGTTTGAAATCTTGATCGATCACTTCAAAATTGAGCGCAGGGAAGCATTGCAGACAATACTGGTGGCCGCTCATCACGCGTACTTCTTGTGGATTAGGCAAATCAAGCTCGGGGCGGCGATGATGATATTTCTCAGAACCCAAAGGGGCAGAAAATAACAAGGCCACAACACTTCCTGCCTGACAAAGAGATTGGTCTCTGTAATCCTGCCAGGTTTGCCCCGGCGGAGTCCGAGCAATATCCCCTACCGCCTCTGCCAATTCTGGCTGTAATCGAGCGCCAATTTTAGCTGCAATATTAATAATTTTTCGCCAGTGATTGCCCAACTCACGAGCAAGGACCTCAAGCTCCCCAGCAGACACAGGGCGTAACCCGGATAACTGCTGGGTTATCGAACTTTCAGGGAAATGGGGTAGGTAAATACCGATCCTAAAATTTTCTGCGCCCAAACCAACCGGGCCATTGAACGAATAATGACCACTAGACAGGACAAGCGATTCGGATAGCACAGAATATTTTTACGGTATTGGTAGATATTGGCAGGTCTAAACGAGGCTCGCTTCAACTTCAATTTGATGCATATCAGCCATTGGTTCTCTTAGATTTGTCTCACGGTTAACTCTAACAGAGCCTTGATACACCGCTCTACATTCCCCTTGAGACTTCATTTCGCAGTTACTTAATGCCGCGGTTATAGCTTCATCACTATCTTTAAATGGGCCTTGGAACTGTCTGTTTTCTAAATAAAAATATCCTT
>Ga0105348_1002271_pt1 | contig 11632 bp, 10 predicted proteins | sample EN8Hudsemesocosm_2_FD_83504 | JGI IMG/M metagenome (GOLD analysis project Ga0105348, IMG submission 83504) | Methane-oxidizing microbial communities from mesocosms in the Hudson Canyon - EN8C Hudson Canyon | ecosystem: Environmental > Aquatic > Marine > Cold seeps | place: Hudson Canyon... | reverse complement strand
GCGACCACAAAAAGTAACAACAAATAAGCAATAGAGAGTAATGATATCAGCCAAGTATCAAGGGAAAGCCAAACTAACAATAAAAATTCCTCAGTTAAATCATAACTTAATGCTTGCTTAATAATACAGCTTTCAGCATAACATGCTCTACAGTAAAACGCAGTGAACGAAGGTAGTACATCAATGGTTTATTTATTTAGTTAAGCTGATTAAAAGTAGTTACTTATAGTTGACGTTTTTTTAATGAATTTACCTCAAGTAAACAATAAACACCTAGTGGCAACACTTGTTTTTGTTAGTTATACCCTATTTGCCATGGCTTGGGTTGGTGGTACTGCTAGCATGAGTCAGATCATGTCAGCGATGCAAGTTGATAGTTTAGCTTCTGCTAGTTTCATCAGTGGCGCGGTTACTTTGGCAAAAATTGTTGGTACTTTTATCGCTGCATGGTTAGCATTAAAATTAGGTGTTAAAAGAGCATTTTTTGTCGCAGGCTTATTAATTGCTGTTGGCTTATTAACGCCGTTAGCACCAAATTACGAGTTGCTACTGTTGAGCCGATTTTTAATGGGACTTGGCGGAGCCTTTATGATTGTTTACTTTAATCCTATTGTCATGGCTTGGTTTTCCCCAGAAGAAAGACCTACCATTAATGGTATAAATGCGGTCGCATTTAATGTTGGCACGGGCATTATATTATGGCAGATGACTAGTTTTAATAACTTCACCGGAAGTTGGCAAAATTCCCTAATCCTTTTTTCTTTGGTGAGTTTGGCGTTAAGCTTTGCTTGGCTATTGGTGAAAAATAAAACCAGTGATGATCATTCTCCAGAAAAAAAAGCTGAGCAATTTCAGGAATATTACTCCTATGTTGATGGTTTGAAAGATAAATTCAATTGGATTTATGCACTAACCTATTCTGGAATTCTAGCTTTCTATATTTGTTTGTTTACCTTTTATCCCAAAGCGGGAATTAGTCAAAGTGCCTTAGTGATAGGTTCAGGAATTGTTGGCACCCTGGCTGGAATTATTTATAGCAAAAAATTTAGCGCACGTGTTCCTGTTATTCGTTGGTCAGGCTTAATTATCACCATCACCGTATTTGGTTTGTCGTTTGGTCAATCAGATATATTGCAAACCCTTTGCGCAATGGCGTTAGGCTTTTTTATTTTCTTCCCTGTTACGGCTTTAGTCACTATTCCTCATGAATTACCCAAAATGACAGGGCAAAAAGTGACGGTGATTTTTAGTTTGTTCTATTCAATAAGCTATTTAATTGCCACGGTGGTGTTATGGAGCTTCGGTAAACTAGTTGACATGAACCAAGGCGATTTCAATTCAGCCTTTGTGTTAATCACTGTGGTGAGTAGTACCTTCTTTATCGGTAGTTTCTTTTTACCAGAAACTGCAAAACGAAAAAATACATCAGCGAATGAAAAGGAATCATCATGCGAGGCATAATATCCCCTAAGCTCAGTGACTTTATTACTCAAGTAAATGTGGCTGCTGAAGAAGCAAAAGCAAGTGGTATACTTTTCTCTCCTAGTTTAGTCAGGGGAAATCTCGACAAGCTTGAAATATTTATTGGGCAAGGACCAGAGCTGACTTATGCACAGGAAGGTACTTTGGTTACCTCTGACCATACTATTCCGGTGAGAGTATATAGCCCAGCATCTGATGAATCCTTGCCTGTGGTTATGCACTATCACGGTGGTGGCCATATGTGCGGCAATATCGAATTGTATGATGCTATTAGTCGTAAAATTGCCAAAGCAGGGCATTGTGTAGTCATTGCAGTGGAATATCGATTAGCCCCTGAACACCCCTACCCAGCGGGTATTGAAGATTGCCAGTATGCACTAGAGCACTACAAAGAAGTACTTACGCAAGTAAAATATAATCAACAGTTGATTATTGCTGGTGACAGCGCTGGTGCCGCTATTTGTACTACTCTGGCCAGTGACAATATTAGTAATGAATTGGTGAACATAGACAAGCAAATATTAGTCTATCCTAGTGTTGACTATACTATGTCTAGCCCTTCCGTTGACGAGAATGGCAAAGGTTTTTTATTAGAAACGAGTAAAATAGAATGGTATTTTAACAACTACTTTCAGCACAATGAATCAAGAAATAAAGTCTCCCCATTATTTATGCCAATGGCTGCAAATATGCCAGAAACCATTATATTTAGTGCTGGCTGCGATCCATTAAGAGATGAGGCCTTTAGGTATGCTGATAATCTACAGGCTGCTGGCGTTAAAGTGGAACACCACACGTTTGACGGTATGATTCACGCGTATATGTTACTCGATAGTTTGGTCACAAAAGAGTGTGAAGAAACTTATCAATTGATAGGTGAATTCATTGGTAAGTAACTTTCACGACACAAATAGGGAACTGAAGCTATTAAGCTGTATGCGTTAGCGCATCTTTGCCTGAATGCTCGGTTCCTTCATCATTATCATTCCCAACCAAACGAACCATACAATCTGACTTAAGCCAAAAATTTCTGTCAGTATATCGGCAGGGTAAATTGTGAAAATTCCAGCAAGGCCAACGAATAAACCTAGGTAGTTAAGCTTTTTAGAAAAAGTATTACTTTTTAAGGCTGCGATACTTAATAATAAAACCCAGAGACCACCCACAACTTCATTGCCACCACCTAGACCTTCTACTACAGTGCTAATTGTCAACCAAACCGTCATGGCCTGTTCTGGATCCTTAACCGAAAGTTTGATAGCTGCGGCTAATCCTATATTGAAAATCATGCCACTGGCGATAACTATTCCAACCCAAAGTATGCCAAACAGCGAGGACATTTTTGACAAGGTTGGCATACTTTCTTTTAAACGCTCATGAATCGATACCACCAATACGGCCAAAAGAAGCCCAAATAGTACATACATTATCAAGTTAACCACTGATAGAAGGGTTTGATTATCAGCCAAAAAGGCGAACTTTTGTATCGCATCTGCACCTGTGGGATACTCCCAAAACGCGCCAAAAAATATGAATGCCGATATGTAAATAATCGCTTCAGAAATAGCAGCTAAGCCACCCAATTTTTGTAGTTGTGTCATCTGTTTTCCTTTTAATTTTGTCGTAATCATTAGGGGCATTTTATCTTAACCGCTAATAAAGCCTTATATAGGCATTGTGATTTTTATTTGCTATTGCCTGTATTGAATAATAACGATTAACAAGGGCTTATGTCGTCCAAGACTAAAAGCGCGGACACTTTTTCTATTGTAACCATGTGAAAATAGTATAATGAAAACAGCTTAAACAAAAGCCTAATATACTAAGAGGAATCAAACTTGAACGATCTCGTTGTACTAGCAATCACTATGATGACAGTGGGTCAAGTAACCCTGAGTGTTACGCTGCTTTTAGTACGTACATTTAAATCAGCAACGTATTTTCCTTTAGCTGTATTCTTATTTGCAAATGGGGTGATCGCACTTGAACCAGCGGTAAGTTCACTGCTCCTTAACTGGTACACCATTTACATCGCTTTTGTATTTCCAGCATTGTTTATGTTGAGTCCATCCTTATGGCTATATGTTGAAGGACTAACATCGGACAAACCATGGCGTTTACAAGCTAAACATACTCGTCAATATGCGCTCTTGGGGTTTGGAATGATCATTACATTATTAATATTGTCTTTACCTGAAGAGATGCGTCATGCCATTTTTATTGAAGGTGCAGATGTGGATAATGGTTTAGCCATTGTGGTAATGGTGAGCGTATTTTTAGCGATATTACTCTGGTCAGCACAATGCATCTATACGGTCTTTCGGGTTATTTACCGTTTAATCGGTTACCGAGAACGGTTAAAAGATTTGTTTGCGAACAATGAACAAAGAGAACTTAACTGGCTAAATTGGATATTGCTCCTTGCAATCAGTGCTTGGTTAGTTTTTATTATCTCAATATTTTCATCCAGCATGCTAGAAAATGCCTTCTTTAGTCAAAGGGTTGAAGCTATATTGTTACTGGTTTTGGTATGGTGTTTGGCTCACTTTGGATTACAACAAAAGCCGGGTCTAATCGAAAATTCGATTGAAGCACAGCCAATAGAAGCACAAAAGAGTTCAAACAATAGAAGAAGTACGGAGTCTGATTCCAATGAAAAATATCAGCGTTCGGCATTGAGTAAAGAACAGGCTGAACGCATTGCTGAAAAAATCAACGTGGCCATGACACAAGACAAGCACTATTTAGATTCTAGTTTGTCCTTACATAAACTGGCGAGCCGTGTTGCCATTTCTCCCAATTACATATCACAAACCCTAAATGAAACGCTCAAAATGAATTTTTTTGATTTTGTCAATAAATGGCGCATTGAAGCCGCTAAACCCAAAATATTAGCCAATCAAGATACGGTTCTAAATATAGCACTTGATGTAGGCTTTAATGCCCGATCATCATTTTATAAAGCATTTAAACAAGAAACAGGCGTAACCCCAAGTGAGTTTAGGACGAAACAATAAAATAGTGTGATATTTCATAAGTAGAATGTTTTATCTGTGCACTAAAAATCACTATGTCTTTTGATAATTATTTCATTTGATATTTTGTAACCTCTGTTTGAGCCATTTGTTGCGGCTTCGTGCTACTTTTTCTTGTTTGTTATTCATAACCTGTCGCTTCAGCTAAAGGGAGCTTACCCTTAACAAATATGCCATTGCCTCGACCAATTTCTCGGTCTTCAGAATCATAAACGATAGACTCTGCTATAAATTGTGTTTTGTTTTTATTTACCACTTTTCCTATTGCTTTCATTTTCCCTGATGCTACTGGTCTAGTAATATACGTTGTGAAAGAGGTGGTTAAAACGAAGACGTTTTCTTCTAGTGAGTTGGCAGCAAAAAAAGCCGCATCGTCAAGCATCTTGAAATAGACACTCCCATGAACGCCCCCTGCAGAATGATGATATTGTTCAGATAGCTCTATTTCTATCGTCGCCTGACCTTCAGCTACTTCCATAACTGGGTTGTATATTTTATTAATAGGTGCCGCAGCATACATGCTGATGAGTTTTTCAAAATGTGATTTGTTTGTCATTCGAAGATTCCCGTTGAATTGGCATTAAAATGAATAATGTCGCTTTTTAAATGCTTTGCGTCTACTTATTTGTACCAAATACTTACAACAATCGTTGCAGGCATCCATGAACCACTACTTTGTGATTGTGTAATATTTTCAATTTCTATATCAGGCTTTGATGCCGATCAAAGATTAAATTCAGCCTCGTCACCATACCCTAAAACATGATAGATAAAAAAGGCTGTTAATATGTATTAATCTAAGGTGAGCTGCCAATAACCTGTATCAAGCCATTGATCAAACTTTCGGCCAACTTGGTGGAAGTGAGCAACTTTAGTCATCCCTAATTTTTCATGTAAGGCAACACTTGCAGGGTTTGGTAGTGTAATTCCACCTAATACTGAATGTATTGATTTTTGTTTTAGTTCTGAAATCAAAGCTTGATAAAGCTCAGTTCCTAAGCCTTTACCTTGTTCTTTTGGGGTAAGATAAACGGTAGCCTCCACCGAAAATCGATAAGCACTGCGCGCTTTCCATGGTGTTGCATAGGCATATCCTAATAAAACATCGTTTTCTTCAATAACGAGCCAGGGCAGGTCTAAGTTGGTAATTTTCTCTATTCGCTTAATCATCTCGTTGTTATTAATACAATCCTCTTCAAAGGTGATAACGGTATTTTTAACATAATGATTATAAATATCGGCAAGCGTTTGTGCATCTTGTCGCTTAACGGGTCGTATCATTGCTAAACCTTTAGTTAGTAAAGTTCATTGTTATATAGTTAGGCTTGCTTTGTATTCTATTTGTTAATCCAGCGTGAAACATTGTTTGTCTTGTAATAACCTTTGTTCAAAGTTTAACAACCAAGCTTTTCTATGTAGGCCACCGGCATATCCCGTTAAACTGCCATTCTTACCTATAACACGATGGCAAGGAATAATAATGGCGATAGGGTTAGCACCGTTGGCGGCTCCCACAGCACGAACCGCTTTTTTATTATTCATTAACTCGGCTTGTTGGCTATAACAACGGGTTTCTCCATAGGGAATTTTTTGTAGAGCCTGCCATGTTTGCTGTCTAAATGGCGTGCCTTGTGGCGCTAAAGGTAAATCAAATTCCATTCTGTCTGTGGCAAAATATTCTGTAAGCTGCTGCTTGGCGAGTATAGTTAAGTCGTTCTCTTTATGATCGCCTGTGTTCAATCGTTCATTATCATCAATCATATCAATAAATTCGATCCGATAGATAACATTATTATCTGCAAAAATTCCAAGATCACCTATGGGTGTGGGCAACAAGCTAAAAAATGATGTTTTCATAATAAATTCCATACTTGAACAGTTAAATAAGATTGCCAAGGAGATGCGTCCTTAGGATTTAATATAATGCCTTGTTGGGTTAAGACTTTTTTAACACCTAAGTCACCACCTAACCAAATGTTAGGGTCGCTTAAACCTCGCATTTTTGCGTAGTCTACTGTCCAAGGTCCAATCCCTTTTAATGGCAGCCATTCGTTGGGAGATGCCTGTGGATTTTCTACCATGAACTGGGCCAATTTTAATAAAGTTGCACGTCGAGAGGCTGGCATCTTTAACTCATTAAGATCGCCATTAAGTAAATCTTCTGGCATAGGAAAAAGTGTTAACTCGCCTTGTTTTTTTCCATAATGCTGTACTAAAGTTGCCACTAATTTTAGCGCTCCAGCAACCGATATTTGTTGCCCAAGAATGGCTCGTATGCCTGCTTCAAATAAATTCCACGTTCCCGGTAAACGTAACCCTGTGCACAATTGAACATTAAGCCCTGTTATGGTTACTAGCTTTTCATCAATGCTTTGTATGGCTGCATCTAAGTCTAAAATACGGCGAATATTTCTAACGATGGGTATTAAGTAACTTATATCACTAATGCTTATATTAACGTTGAAGCCATGCTTTTCTGCATTATGTGTAGCGGTAAACCTTCCATGAATACTTTTGCTATCACCATTGTTTGATGGCCAAGTAAAACTTCTGCCATAACTGTTGGCGTCTAACCATTCTATTGGGGATATCGCTCTGTGCTGTAAAAAATCTCTTAGTTGTGACCAAGCATAAGGTGGGCGGTAACTTAAAAATAAGCTGATAGTGTCGGTTGCCACAGCCTTATTTTTACGCATACTTGATGGTGTTAGTTTTAGCTTGGTTTGAAAGCAGTCATTGAATCTACGCAGACTATTGAAACCAGAAGCAAATGCTACTTCTGTTACGTTCATTGATGTTTGTTGGAGTAAAGATTTGGCAAACATTAATTGTTGATGTTGAGCATAATTTTTGGCACTTGTACCTAAATTATCTTGAAATAAAGTGTTTAGATATCGACTTGAAATACCGAGGCGATCGCTAAGTTGACTAATGCTTTGAGAGGTAAGTGCCCCTTCATTAATTAAGTTAAGTGCGCGCTCAAAACTGGTGTTTTTCCCTTTCCATGCAAAGGAATCGGGTGCGGCATCAGGACGACAGCGTAAACAAGGTCTATAGCCGCTTTTTGCTGCGGCTATAGATGTTTTGAAGTATTCAACATTGCATTCTTTCGGCGACGGGGCGGGACAAATTGGGCGGCAAAATATACCCGTGGTTTTCACCGCGATAAAAAACTGGCCATCAAAGCGAGCATCACGCGATAGTCGCGCTTGTTGATACAATGTATTGTCCATGTTGCCTATAATTACCCAGAGGTTATTTTATCTCAGTGTAATAGCTAACTGGTTTCAACACTAGCCAGATTCGGAATTGATTGTTAGGTTGCCTCTAATACTTCTTTTGCGGCGCGAAAAGCTTCTTGGGCTGCAGGTGCACCGCAATATACTGCGCTGTGGAGTATCACTTCGCGTATTTCCTCAACCGTAGCACCATTATTGAGTGCGCCGCGAATATGCCCTTTTAATTCTTGTGGCGTTCTTAAAGCCGCAAGCATGGCGATGGTGACTAAGCTGCGAGTTTTAAGATCGATACCACCTCGTTGCCAAGTAGAACCCCAGCCATGATCGTTAATGTAGTCTTGCATTGGTTGAGCAAAGTCATCGGCATTATTTAAAGCACGATCAACAAACTCGTCACCCATTACTTGGCGGCGAACCTGTTCACCTGATGTTTTAGTCATACTGTTTCCTTAATAAAAAAGCCCCAGCTTAGTATATCGTGAGGCTTTCAAAATCCGTTTATTTAATCTATTTATGCTCGTTATATTAAACCTAGTGGTATTAAAAGGCACATTTGCGTCTTTTATTTCAGGTTTACTGTGCTGTCCAAGCGCCATCCATTGGTAAAGATGCGCCAGTAATGCTGCGAGCACTATCACTGCATAAGAATAAAATAAATTCACCTATTTGGTTAGGATTCATCATTTCTGGTAACGGCTGTTTGGCTGTTACTAGGTTATATTTTGCTTGTTCAAATTCTACATCTTCTTTCTGGGCAATTTCATTGATTTGGTTATTGATTAATGGTGTATCAACCCAACCCGGACAAATAGAGTTTGCGGTAATTCCTTGTTCGGCGCACTCTAATGCAACTACTTTAGTTAAACCGATTAAGCCATGCTTGGCTGCAACATAAGCTGATTTATTTAATGAGGCAACTAAACCATGAACAGATGCAATATTAATAATGCGTCCCCAACCATCGGCTTTCATACTTGGTAATGATTGTTGAATGGTGTGAAAAGCAGCGGTTAAGTTGATTGCGATAATTGCGTTCCACTTACTTTCTGGAAAAGTATCTACGCCCTCAGTATGCTGAATACCGGCATTGTTAATCAAAATATTAATAGAACCCATCACTTTTAAAGCGTTATTCATAAATGCAGAAATAGCATCTGAATCCATGAGGTTGGCATTATCAAAGAGTGTTTTTATATTGTATTTAGTCGCAAACTCTTCAGCCAAAGCTGACCCTTCTGCCTGATTCATTAAGCCGTGTAAAACCAAATTAATGCCTTGCTCTGCTAATGTATGAGCCGTTGCTAAGCCAATACCGCTAGTTGAGCCTGTGATTAGAGCTGTTTTGCCTTTAAGCATAATAATATTCCTATTTTCTTCATTTAAAATTTTCATTTGAAAAAGGGGTACTTGATTAAAGTACCTGTGCGAAGGCGGTCTTTAGACAATTCATTGTAAAAAGTGCTACATGTCCTTATGCTGCAAAATTAAGGAAGTTGTAGTTTGTTTTATTTAGTTAGCCTATTGTGAATTATATTAGCTTAATTTTGATACTTTATATTTAGCACCATAGTGCTACACATAGTTTTGGCTTATCGCCAGCTAGATGAAAGGGCAATGAAATTTGTGATAAGTGGTTATTCGACAAAGCTACTTTCTGGTATGATCTAGTTATATTTGATAATAACCATTTAATTAACGTCGGAACTGTAAATCAATGTCAGCTATTGCCCAGCAAATCAGTGAGCAAATTGCTCAAGAACTTAACGTCAAAACCTCACAAATTAATGCCGCGATTAACTTATTGGATGATGGTGCAACAGTGCCTTTTATCGCGCGTTATAGAAAAGAAGCGACTCAAGGTTTAGATGATAACCATTTGCGTGAACTAGCCACTAGGCTCATTTATTTACGTGATTTAGAGGCTCGACGTCAGGTCATTTTGACGAGTATAAAGCAGCAAGATAAATTATCAGCAGAGTTAGCCAAGCAAATTGCCACAGCGGACAATAAAACTCGTTTAGAAGATTTATATTTACCCTACAAGCCTAAGCGCCGTACCAAGGGGCAAGTTGCTATTGAAGCAGGTATTGAGCCGTTAGCAAATAGTTTGTTTAACAATTGGCAGCTTGACCCAGAACAAGAAGCGCAAACTTATCTTGATAATATTACGAAAAGTGGTGCTGGTTTTGATGATGTCAAAACGGTATTAGAAGGGGCTAGCGCTATTTTGGCAGAACGCTTTAGTGAAGATGCTAACTTATTACAAAAGCTACGTAATCATATACTTAAACAAGCACATTTAACCAGTAAAGTTGTGAAAGGAAAAGAAAAAGAAGCGGTTAAATTTAGAGATTATTTTGAACATAGTGAAAAATTAAAAACAGTGCCTTCACACCGTATGCTTGCCATGTTACGTGGCCGTAATGAAGGATTCTTACAATTAAAGATTGATGTGGACCCTAGCAAAGAAAAAAATACAATTTCAAGTGCAGAACAAATTATTAGTGATCATTTAACCCTAAGGCTGACTCAGCAAAAGGCCGCAAGTTTTTTAACTAGTACGGTACGATTAGCGTGGAAAAGTAAGCTCAGTGTTAGTTTAAGTAATGAGCTACTAACTCGACTACGTGAGCAAGCTGAGCTAAAAGCGATTAAGGTATTTGCTGAAAATTTGGCTGATCTATTAATGGCAGCACCAGCAGGGTCTAAAGTAACGCTTGGTTTAGATCCTGGACTACGCACGGGTTGTAAAGTTGCTATTGTTGACGCGACAGGTAAATTGCTTCATACCACCACTATTTTCCCTCATGCCCCGCAAAATCATTGGGATAAATCGGTACGTACTTTAGTCAATATTTGTCGCCAATATAAGGTTGAACTTATTGCTATTGGTAATGGTACAGGTTCGCGAGAAAGTGATAAATTAGTCAGTGAGATTATTGCCCAGTTTGACAATACTACTACTTTAGCAAAACCGAAAAAAATGATTGTGAGTGAAGCGGGCGCATCGGTGTATTCTGCCTCTGAATTTGCTGCCAATGAATTTCCTGATCTTGATGTTTCTTTGCGTGGTGCCGTTTCTATCGCTAGACGTTTGCAAGATCCACTAGCTGAGCTAGTTAAGATCGATCCCAAGGCTATAGGTGTTGGTCAATATCAACATGATGTTAGTCAGAGTCAATTAAGCCAAAGCCTTGATGATGTAGTAGAAGATTGTGTAAATGCCGTTGGGGTTGACCTTAATTCAGCCTCAGCAGCATTGCTGACTCGCGTTGCTGGTTTAAACAAAACTATGGCAAACAATATCGTTAAATTTCGTGATGAACAGGGCGCTTTTATCAATAGAAAACAGTTGAAAAAAGTGGCTCGTTTAGGTCCAAAAGCCTTTGAACAGGCGGCAGGTTTTTTACGTATTAGCGGTGGTGATAACCCACTTGACCAATGTGCTGTTCACCCAGAAACTTATCCTATTGTTGAAAATATTATTAAGCAACTTAATATTGATAGTGATAATTTGTTAAATAACGCAGAGCAGTTACATCAAGTTAATATCAATGATCTAGCGACAGAGCAATTTGGCGAAGTTACCATTAAAGATATTATCAAAGAGTTGGTAAAGCCAAGTCGAGATCCTAGGCCTGAGTTTATAACAGCGACCTTTGCTGACGGTGTTAATAATATTTCAGACTTAGAAGTGGGCATGGTGCTTGAAGGGGTTATTTCTAATGTCGCCAATTTTGGGGCTTTTGTTGATATTGGTGTACATCAAGATGGCTTAGTACATATTTCAGCAATAACCGATAAGTTTATTAGCGATCCGCGTGAGATAATAAAAGCAGGTGAAATCGTTAAAGTGAAGGTGGTTGAAGTTGATGC
>Ga0105348_1002268_pt1 | contig 11637 bp, 10 predicted proteins | sample EN8Hudsemesocosm_2_FD_83504 | JGI IMG/M metagenome (GOLD analysis project Ga0105348, IMG submission 83504) | Methane-oxidizing microbial communities from mesocosms in the Hudson Canyon - EN8C Hudson Canyon | ecosystem: Environmental > Aquatic > Marine > Cold seeps | place: Hudson Canyon... | reverse complement strand
TATAATCGCTTAAGGCCGCACTTGAGCCTTGGTATGAAAACACCAGAAGAAGTGCATAAAAAAGCCGGTTGCGAATGGCAACCGGCTTAATCAAAAACCGTCAACGTATTTTAGGACGGGACACTTGCTTCAATGAATAATCAAATATCATCCACTGAGTTTAGCGGATAGTTTGCAGGATAAGGTGCTCGAGCAACGCCTGTATCTACAGCTGCTTTAGCAACAGCACCAGAAACAGCACCTAACAAACGAGCATCCAATGGTTTAGGAATAATGTAAGTTTTACCGAACTCCATTTTTTCACCATCGTATGCATCAATAACTTCCTGAGGAACAGGCTCTTTTGCCAAATCTTTAATGGCAAATGCAGCTGCCAACTTCATTTCCTCATTGATCACCGATGCCCGAACATCCAAAGCACCACGGAAAATGAATGGGAAACCAAGAACGTTATTTACTTGATTAGGGAAGTCAGAGCGACCGGTCGCCATGATTAAATCATCACGAACTTCATGAGCTGCCGCTGGAGCAATCTCTGGATCAGGGTTTGAACAAGCGAACACGATTGGGTTTGGAGCCATCTTCGCCAATTGCTCTGGTGCCAACAAATTAGGACCAGATAACCCCAAGAATACATCCGCCCCATCAATAGCATCATCCAAAGTACGCTTGTCCGTCTCAACAGCAAACATAGCTTTATACTGGTTCAGGTCATCACGACCGCTATGAATCACACCCTTACGGTCTAACATGAAGATGTTTTCTTGCTTAGCACCCGCACTAATTAGTAACTTAGAGCAGGCAATTGCCGCTGCACCTGCGCCTAAGCAAACCATAGTAGCTTCTTCAATCTTCTTACCCTGAATTTCAAGAGCATTCAGCATACCTGCAACTGTTACAATCGCTGTACCATGTTGATCATCGTGAAAAACTGGAATATCGCACTGCTCAATTAGAACACGCTCAATTTCAAAACACTCCGGCGCTTTGATATCTTCCAAGTTAATGCCGCCAAAGGTATCAGCAATACGTCGAACAGTGTCAATGATTGCTTGTGGGCTTTCTGCATCAATCTCTAGATCAATTGAATCCACACCGGCAAAACGCTTAAATAACAAGCTCTTACCTTCCATTACAGGCTTACTTGCTAGCGGCCCTAGGTTACCTAAACCTAAGATTGCAGAGCCATCAGAAATCACTGCCACTAGGTTGCCCTTAGCAGTGTATTTGTAGGCATTTTCTGCATCTTTAGCAATTTCACGCACAGGCTCAGCCACACCAGGGCTGTAAGCCAAAGCTAAGTCACGTGAAGTTTCAGCCGATGTAGTCAGCTCAACGCTGATCTTCCCTGGCTTGGGATTGGCATGATAATCAAGCGCCGCTTGTTTTAAATCAGACATTGTTGCGTTTCCGAATGTGTAGTGAATTTTAGAGCGGCAAGGATATAGAAAAGGGACCGCTCTCTCAAGCTACAGCCCAGAGATTATACTGATTCAAGGCGACTATTTGATGGTTTTGAGCCACTGTCCTGGCTGAGGTTCCCCATCCGGATAATGACCGTTCAATAGACGTAGCTGCTCCAGCGCAAATTCAGCAATAACACTTCTCTCAGCCATGGATGTATATCCCGCCCCCCTGTTAGCCTTAACCAGACTAATTTTTTGCGAAGCAGCCAACTTACTCTCTCCCTGTTTTAAGCCTCTAAAGCTATCCATAGTTTTGATGAAAATCTCATCAGCAAAGTCAAAGCCCTGTGGATACTTCACCTCACCAACCCAAATAAAGGCTTTTTGCCCTTCAAAAGCAACACCCACACGCTTGAGCTTCTTACCTGCCAAAACACCAGAATATCCCTTGACTCCATAGTTACTCAGAACCTTTGCCTCAGACAAAGGTCGCCCCTGCAGCAATTGACGCAAAAAATGCTTCGGCGTTGTATTCGGCGGCTTTTGCTCCAAGGTAACGGTCAAAATATTCGTCCGCCCCTGGTCAAACATAACCAGTGCTTTTGACGTATTTTGTAAAAACCAACCTGAGGGTACCTCAAAAGTCACCCCCAGCTCCTGATGATAAAAACGATCGCCCCTATGCACGCCATCTACGGCACTATAACCGAAGGTCATTCCTCGTATATTCTCTAGGTACTTAAATGTTCCCGTCGAGCCTTGCCCTTGTTGCCATACATTTGCCTGCGCCACTAGCTCCTGCAGGCGCGTATCATTACGCGGATGACTGGCAAATAACCCATGGTACGAGGAATTAATCTGACGCCCCTCTGCAACAGCTCGACTACTCGCAAAAACTTCCTGATCTTTTAACACGCCTATCACATCAATCATGGCATTGGGCTCAAAACCGGCCTTCGCCAAATACTCAGCACCTAAACGGTCCGACTCCAATTCATGCTCTCGACCGTATCCACGGATAAACGCCATACCGGCCATATCCGATAAATCACCCACGACCGAAGGCACTCCCTGTGAGCGCAACACCCCCTTCAATATGGCTGAGCCCAGAGATGTCACCGTAGACACACCCTGCTGCCGCACACTATGCCTAGCCGTGACATGACCAACCTCATGGGCTAATACGGCCGCCAACTCGGCTTCAGAATTCAAATAAGCCATCAAACCTCGATGAATAAAAATAAACCCACCAGGCAACGCAAAAGCATTAATATCAGGACTATCGATAATAGTGAATGTAAATTGCAAATGACCTCGATGAGACACTTTTGCTACCTGCTCTCCCACGTGCTGAACGTAAGCCTGCAGGGCATCATCAGGATAAACACGGAACTCATTCAACACCTGCCGGTAGGCCTGCTGCCCTTTTTGCACCTCCTCCGCCTCCGACATAAGAACAAAATCCTGCTCACCAGTAACAGGGTTCACAGCACAAGCCGATAACAAGTTGGCTATGAATACCACTATCAAATGCCACGTTTTCAAACTGTCCGCCTCCCATACAAAATCTTTAACAATGAACACATCACCAGGAAACCATTGTCGGGTGCCGTAACCACATCATCCAACGCTTATACCGGGGATTATAGTGCTTACGCTTACTACGATCGATCAACCAACCTCGAACTAATATTTTCTTCCCCACAAGATTTGAAGATAATTCTGAAAACACTAAGGATGGAAAAAACGCTTGATCATTACGCTGCAACCTCAGCGCCACATTGCCTTCCAGGTCAACCCACCAACCATCACGAACCGTTGTAACCCGCTCAACCCTGGCTGTTATTCGTTGAAAACCACCCACTAAATCTGCATCCGCTGAACTGGGCTGCCAATTTGGATGACGCCATACACCAAGCTTTTTTGAGCGCGCCACAGCCTCTGCCGCTTGCAAACAAACCACTAAACCCAAATTAGGCGGAATGGCCTCAACAAAACCAAGCCCATTTTCTAGCAATGCTTGCTCTGCACTTTTACCTGCACCAGTGTACACATAGGCCAACAAACGCCCATAACCATCTCGATTCTTCTCTCCCTCTCGGATAAAAATCTGCCTATCAATCAATAGCTGGTCAAGAAACTGCGTAGACACATCAGCCAAGGGCTCGGCAGGACGATCATCTCTTTTAAGCTCAGGCGTATTTACACCAATTAGACGGACCTTTTCGCCATTCGTTAACCTGACAGTATCCCCATCTACAACCCTATCAACGCGGTAATTGGGCAAACCCGGGCGAAAGCCACATTCGGCGAATAGATGATCAGAATAGAAAATGAAGACATAAAAAAAGACGCTTAATTTAAGCGTCTTTTTAAAAATACTACGATTGATCGCAACACCGAACATTCGGCGAGAATCTAAAGTGATATTACTTTTTACTACCAACTTTACCGAAACGCTGATTAAAGCGATCAATACGGCCACCAGTATCAACAACCTTCTGCTTACCTGTATAGAAAGGGTGGCAAGCTGAGCAAACGTCTAAGTGAATATCTTTACACAAAGTAGAACGGGTTTTGATAACGTTGCCACAACTACAAGTTGCTGCGATCTCTTCATATCCTGGATGTATATCTGCTTTCATCGTCAATTCCTCAATATTGTGGCACCGCCATCGGCCTCGACGACAGATACGGCATCCATTTCAATCCGCGCCTCATCAAAACAATATCGAGACACAGAAAATCAGACCGCGCATGATACCAGAGTACACTCCATTAGCAAGGCGCCCGCAACGCACTCCAATCACACATTCATTCAACTATGAGGGCAAGCCTATAGCGACAAAGCGGTTAAGTGCTAGAATCTATGTCCTTATCAAGCACCTACAATAGTAGCTCCAAGAGATCCAGCGACAAACAATGGCAAGCAATAGCATCCTACAGATCGCCATACCTTCGCCTCTGCGTCGGCTATTCGACTACTTACCCCCGACAGACTTAAACAATGACGAAGTCGCTCAACTGCAAGCCGGTATCCGTATCAAAGTTCCCTTTGGTCGCCAAACCTTGGTTGGCATATTAATTAAGACCACCAACAAATCTGACTTTCCGGAGAACAAACTCAAACCTGCCATCGAGATTCTAGACACCTTACCACTATTTACACCGACGCTTTTCAGGCTAGGCAACTGGGCGGCTAACTACTATCAGCACCCGGTCGGCGAAGCCTTATTGCATATGATACCTAAGGTACTGCGTGACGGCCGTGCAGCTACGCGTAAAACCCAAGTAATATGGCAACTTACAACCCAGGGAAAAGATACAAATTCTGACACCCTATCCAAAGCCCCCAAACAACAACAAGCCCTCTCTTATCTACTTAAAAACAACGCACTTAAGCAGAAAGACCTTAGCGAAACAGACATCAATAGAGAAAGCCTAAAAGCGCTTGCGAAAAAGGGATTAGTATCAGAGCGCCAAGAAACCATGGCTCTAGCCTACTCAAAGACAACCGAGGAAAAACTACAACTTACTCATGAGCAACAACATGCTGTGAGAACAGTTCTAGAAAATAACAACAAATTTGGTTGCTACCTGTTAGAAGGCGTCACAGGTAGCGGCAAGACAGAAGTGTATCTGCAAATCATCGAAGAAGTTCTACAGCAGAACAAGCAGGCTATCGTCTTAGTGCCAGAAATTGGTCTAACACCACAAACAGTGGGTCGCTTTCGTGAGCGCTTCGATAAGCCTGTGGTCGCTCTACACTCAGGACTCAATGATCAAGAGCGCATGAATGCATGGCTCGCGGCTAAAGAAGGGGAGGCTGCGATTGTTATTGGTACCCGCTCAGCCATTTTCACCCCACTTAAGAATCCAGGCATTATTGTGGTTGATGAGGAGCACGACACCTCGTTCAAACAGCATGAGGGCTTTAAATACTCGGGACGAGATCTGTCTTTGGTTCGAGCGCAATACGAGAATATTCCGGTTCTATTGGGTTCGGCCACACCAAGCTTTGAAACCCTCAATAATGTTGCCCAAAAAGGATTCACACGCTTACCTCTCACACAGCGAGCCGGAAATGCCACGGCACCAACAGTACACTACATAGATATTCGTAATCAGACACTGCAAGAAGGGTTTAGCGAAGCCCTTATTCGCGCCATCACTCAGCACATAAAGAATGGTAATCAGGTGCTCGTTTTCATAAATCGCAGGGGCTTCGCACCGGCATTGATGTGCCACGAGTGCGGCTGGATTGCGAGCTGCCACCGTTGTGATGCGCGCTTTACCCTGCACAAACAACCCCCTCACTTACATTGCCATCACTGCGATGCAACAAGACCGACACCGACATCCTGTCCGAGCTGTGAACTGCCGCTTCAAGCAGTAGGCTATGGCACAGAACGATCGGAACAAGCACTACAAATGCTATTTCCGAACACGCCTATATTTAGGATTGATCGCGATACCACTCGACGCAAATCAGCCATGTCGAGCATGCTAAATCGTATCAATGCCGGAGGCCCTGCAATACTGGTAGGTACTCAGATGCTGGCTAAGGGGCACCATTTCCCCAATATCACGCTGGTCGCCATACTCAATGCCGACTCTGGACTATTTAGCGGCGACTTTCGTGGCCAAGAACGAATGGGGCAACTATTACTTCAGGTGGCTGGACGATCAGGACGCGCAGAAAAGAAGGGGGAAGTATTAATACAAACCCATCACCCGGATAATCCATTGCTACACTGGCTAGCCCGGCATGACTACCAAGGGTTTGCCCAAGAAAGCCTGAATGAACGTAGGCTAGCCAACCTCCCCCCATACAGCCACATAATACTGATTCGAGCTGATGGCTATTCTGCGGAACAAGCAGAGGCATTTCTGCAACTAGTTCGCACCGAAGCAGAGCGACTTCAAACACAGGAAAAGACGATTGTATTGCTTGGCCCTATTCCTGCGCCAATGGAACGCCGAGCAGGGCGCTTTCGGCAACACCTTCTAATCGAAAGCCCTCATCGTCAAGGCCTACAAGCATTTATCGCCGCTTTATGCAGCCGTATAGAAAATATCAAACCTTCGAAAGGACTGCGCTGGACCATAGATGTTGACCCCCAAGACCTGTTCTAGCCCCTGATCGGAAAACCAACCTATAGTCTAAACTTAGGATAAGACGCTTTATCGTATACACCATTGGCAATCTCGATCTATATGGCGATAATGCGCCCCTAATTTGAAGCCCCCAAAGACAGACCTCCACAGCACACCAGGACACACATGAAAGAACATATTAGTGAGCTCATTTTTGCTGCCGTAAAAAAACTGCAAGCCGAACAAACTTTGCCAACAGATATTGAGCCTCGCATTGCTGTGGATCGTACCAAAGACAAGAGTCATGGTGATTGGGCATCAAACATCGCCCTTACCTTGGCAAAACCAGCTAAGAGTAACCCGCGAGAATTAGCGCAAAAGATAGTGGCAGCTCTACCTACTTCAGAGCAAGTTGAAAAAACAGAGATCGCCGGCCCAGGTTTTATCAACTTTTTTATCAATGAAGCCAGCGGCTACAGTGTTATTAAACAAATCCTCCAGCAAGGTACACGCTTTGGTGAAAGCAATGTTGGAGCAAGCAAAAAGATTCAGGTTGAATTTGTCTCTGCTAACCCCACCGGCCCACTACACGTTGGACACGGTCGAGGAGCAGCCTATGGCGCTACTGTCGCATCATTGTTGAAAGCTGTTGGCTATGACGTACACCGTGAGTATTACGTCAATGACGCAGGCCGCCAAATGGATATTTTGGCCACGAGCGTGTGGTTACGTTATTTGGAAGCCTGCGGCGAGAAATTAGATTTCCCCAGCAATGGCTACAAAGGCGAATATGTAAAAACAATCGCTTCAGATCTACAAAAAACACACGGTACAGAATTGGTATCTGCATCTGCTGATGTTTTTAAAGACATTCCTGCAGATGAACCTCAAGGTGGCGATAAAGAAAAGCATATTGATGCCTTAATCCAAAAGGCTCACGAGCTACTACACGATCAATATATCACCGTATTTAATGCTGGATTGGATTCAATACTCGAAGATATTCGCGAAGACCTAGGCGAGTTTTCTGTACAGTATGAAGAATGGTTTTCCGAACGCTCGTTATCCACCAACAATGACGACGTCGAAAGGGCTATCTCCATTCTCAAAGAGAAGGGCCACATCTACGAAAAAGAAGGCGCACTTTGGTTTAAAGCCACAGGTTTTGGTGACGACAAAGATCGCGTAGTTAAACGTGATAATGGTCAAACTACCTACTTTGCATCAGATATTGCCTACCACCTCAATAAATTTGAACGTGGCTTTGAGCAAGTTATCAACATTTGGGGCGCCGACCACCATGGTTACGTAACCCGCGTTAAAGCAGCGCTCACAGCACTTGGCCTTAATGCAGAAAAGCTTGTGGTACGTTTGGTGCAGTTTGCCATTCTTTATCGCGGCAAAGAACGGGTACAAATGTCCACTCGAAGCGGCTCCTTTGTCACCTTACGAGAACTACGAGATGAAGTCGGTTCTGATGCTGCACGTTTTTTCTACGTAACCCGTAGAGCAGAACAACATATGGATTTTGATTTGGAACTGGCCAAATCAGAAAGCAAAGACAATCCGGTTTATTACATCCAGTATGCTCACGCCCGACTATGCAGTGTTATGCGCAAGCTGGATGAGCAGGGCCTAACTTGGGATCAAGCACAAGGCGAAGCAAATCTCGACAAGCTAACAGTACCCCACGAAAAAGCCTTGATTGATAAGCTTTCTGCTTACCCTGACATTTTAAATAATGCTGCCATCGCCTTTGAACCACACGTTTTGGCCCATTATCTGCGGGAGCTTGCAGGAGACTTTCATACCTATTACAACGCCCACAAGGTCCTCATGGATGACGACCAAGTTCGCAACGCACGCTTAACTTTGAGTGCAGCGGTTAAACAAGTCATCACAAATGGCTTAACGCTACTTGGCGTTTCTGCACCGGAAGCAATGTAATACGTATTTATGACTAAAGATTTCGCAAAGAAAACAAACAACCCAAAAAAGTCGGGTGCTCAGAAAAAAAGCACGACACCAAACAGCAGCATTCCTGGCTGGGTATGGCTTTTTACTGGCGTCGTTGTTGGGCTATTTGTTGCCTTCTTAGTATTTCTGGGAGACCTGACACCGGAAGCTGTAGAGCAAAACCAACAAGATAAAAAGCAAATAGCCAAAGAACAGAAAGACGAAAAGCAAACCAAACCTCGCTTTGAATTCTATACCATGCTGCCAGCCGACGAAGTTGTCGTGCCTCAAGTAGATGAATACAGCATTGAGGCACGAAAGAAAATTCAGAATAAATATTTGCTGCAAGCGGGCTCCTTCCGTAGCCGCAATGACGCAGACAGATTACGCGCTGAACTTATTTTGGCCGGTCTAGATACTCAAATTGATGCAGTAGATGGCAGTAAAGGCACCTGGCACCGCGTTCAAGTTGGCCCCTTTATGTCCAGATCCCGCCTCAACAAAGCTCAAGATATGCTGGCGAGCATGAATATCGAATCCCTGCTCGTGCGCGTCAACTAATCTTCATACACGCTAACAGCCTAGATTCCGTTATTCACTACTATTGAATTTCTCTCTACCACCCCCATATCGGGTAGGTTCGACGTTTATAGGTTCACTGTTTCCACAGAGGAAGTTACATTGGAACAATATCGAGGCACTACCATTTTATCCGTACGTCGCAATGGCAAAGTAGTTATTGGTGGCGACGGGCAGGTATCCATGGGCAATACCGTTATGAAGGGCAATGCCCGTAAAGTTCGCCGCCTATATAAAGACAAGGTTATTGCTGGTTTCGCTGGCGGTACCGCAGATGCGTTTACCCTGTTTGAACGCTTTGAAGCCAAGCTGGAAAAACATCAAGGGCACTTAACACGCGCCGCCGTTGAACTCGCCAAAGACTGGCGCTCAGACCGTGCACTGCGCAAGTTGGAAGCCTTACTGGCAGTCGCAGACAAAACAGCCTCACTGGTTATTACCGGCAACGGCGATGTCATTGACCCCGAAGACAGTTTAATTGCCATCGGTTCTGGCGGGCCATTTGCTCAATCTGCGGCAAAGGCTCTACTGGAAAACACAGAGCTCGATGCAGAAGAAATCGTCAAAAAAGGCCTGACCATCGCCGGCGACATATGCGTATACACTAACCATAACCATACTATTGAATGCTTGGATGATGCGGATTAATCACCGTGACCCAACATAATATCCAAGCACGAAAACAGAGATAGAGTTTAACTATGTCACACATGACTCCTCGAGAAATTGTCCAGGAACTGGACAAACATATTATCGGACAAGCTGAAGCCAAAAGAGCCGTTGCCATTGCCCTCAGAAACAGATGGCGCCGTATGCAGCTTGATGAATCATTGCGCAATGAAATCACCCCAAAAAACATTTTAATGATAGGTCCTACTGGTGTAGGTAAAACTGAAATTGCACGACGCTTAGCAAAATTAGCTGATGCGCCTTTCATCAAAATCGAAGCGACCAAGTTTACCGAAGTCGGTTATGTTGGTCGTGATGTTGAATCTATCATTAGAGATCTGGTAGATGTCGCCATTAAATTGCTACGAGAACAAGCAAAAACGCGCGTACAGGGCCTTGCCGAAGATGCGGCTGAAGAACGTATTCTTGATGCCTTGTTACCTCCAGCGCGTGGCAGCTCTAGTGAAAACACAGAAGAAGAGAAAGAATCCAATACCCGTCAAATCTTCCGTAAAAAACTGCGCGAAGGTGATTTAGACGACAAAGAAATTGAAATTGAAATTTCAGCAGCCAGTGTTGGCGTCGATATTATTGCGCCTCCTGGCATGGAAGAAATGACTAGCCAACTGCAAAATATGTTTTCAAACATCAACACTGATCGCAAACGTAGCCGCAAGTTTAAAGTTAAAGATGCACTACGTAAGTTACGAGATGAAGAAGCCTCAAAACTAGTCAACGAGGACGAGCTAAAAACACAAGCTATTGATGCTGTTGAACAAAATGGCATTGTGTTTCTTGATGAACTCGACAAAGTCGCTAAACGTTCAGAGTCTGGCGGCGCAGACGTCTCCCGAGAAGGTGTGCAACGCGACTTATTACCATTAATCGAAGGTAGCACCGTCAGCACCAAGCACGGCATGATCAAAACCGACCATATCCTGTTTATTGCATCCGGCGCCTTCCACTTGGCGAAACCTTCCGACCTTATTCCTGAGCTACAGGGTCGCCTGCCTATTCGCGTTGAGCTCAATGCGCTATCCCCAGAAGACTTCGTCCGTATTCTAACGGAACCTGACGCGTCTCTAACTGAGCAATATCAAGCTCTAATGAAAACAGAAGGCTTGACGGTTGAATTCACGGAAGATGGCATTCAGCACATAGCCGAGACGGCATGGCATGTAAATGAGCGCACCGAAAACATAGGGGCAAGACGTTTGCACACCGTCATGGAAAGGCTATTAGAGGAAGTATCCTTCGATGCAGCCGAGCTAGCAAGCGAACAAGACGGCAAACCGGTTATTATCGATGCTGAATACGTCGACAAATCTCTCGGTGAACTCGCGCAGAACGAAGACCTAAGTCGCTATATTTTATAGTATTCCGCTATACGTCTTTGTATCTTCAAATATCAAGGATCAGCTTAATAAACTGGTCCTTTTTACATTCACTCCTTCCTATACAACACTTGGGGTTAAGGGTTAAACATGTCAGAACAAATACTCATCCCTACAGATTTAAAACTGCATCGTCAGTCGCGCACACTGGAAATAATCTACTCCGACCAAGAGAGCTACACTCTCAGCTTTGAGTATTTGCGAGTTCACTCACCCTCCGCAGAAGTTAGGGGCCACGGTACGGGTAGCGAAGTATTACAGACAGGTAAAAAGAGCGTGATATTAACGGCCATAGAACCCGTCGGTAACTATGCACTTAAGCTTCATTACTCCGACAAACATGACTCAGGTCTCTATACTTGGCCCTACCTCAATGACCTCTGCATAAAGCAACACAGCTTGTGGCAAGATTATCTTGATCGCCTAGATGCCGCAGGAGCTAGTCGCTAATTTCCATTAAAAACCCAATCACACGATATTGATCCAAGCAAAGACATCTGTTTGCGCTATAGGTAAAATGCAATCCTTTCGTGCTT
>Ga0105348_1002263_pt1 | contig 11658 bp, 10 predicted proteins | sample EN8Hudsemesocosm_2_FD_83504 | JGI IMG/M metagenome (GOLD analysis project Ga0105348, IMG submission 83504) | Methane-oxidizing microbial communities from mesocosms in the Hudson Canyon - EN8C Hudson Canyon | ecosystem: Environmental > Aquatic > Marine > Cold seeps | place: Hudson Canyon... | reverse complement strand
GCAAACTCATCGTTCTTGCCCCGCGGTTTCGACCACTGGGGATTATAGTAAGCCTGCTCTCGTAACTAAGATGGTATTCCGAACGGTGTTGTTGACGAGCAGGCTCCCAATAATCCTTAACAGGAATTGCCGTTGAGTTTCAATCAGCCAAACATCAGTTTTTGCACTTGAACTACAAGAGCATCCATCAGTTCGTCATTACTACTGCAATATTGAAGAGGCTCGCTTTGAGCCAAAGCTGCCGCTGAAAGCCTCATGCATAGTATCCTAAATATAAGCATTGGACTAAACTACTGTATAAACTAAACAGAGCCCAACAATTATGTACAAGTATTTTGCTTTGCTGGCTTTCCTATTTTCAGCTACGGTCTCCGCTGAAAAACTACTGCTCTACTCTGGTGACCCTCCATTATCTCATGTAGAAGGGCAGCCACCAGAAGGCCTATATTTCGACATCGTTACGACGATATTTAACCGCATGGGCATCAAATATGAGATAGAAACACTTCCATTCAAACGTGCCTTACACTATGCCTACAATGGAGATGGAATTGTTGTAGGAATCGGAAAAACAAATGAGCGGTCTCTAAAATTAGACTTTTCCAAGTCTATCTACGATTCCACCGTTGTCGCCTTTGTCAGAAGCGATAAGGTTTTTGATTTCTCGTCAATTGAAGATTTAAAAGGTAAAACTGTCGCGACTAAACTAGGCTGGAGTTATGGTACTTCTTTTGATCAAGCAAGAAAGCAAAATCTGTTGCATGCTGAAGATGGCAAACCAGAGAACAACTTCCGATCAATGCTCTTGGGCCGAATCGATGTATTTATTGATAATCGACTTAGCGGAATTGAAACAATGAAAAAACTAAAAGCTGAAAACCTGACAGCCATTTTGTCCCACCCCATCATGGTATTCTCACACCATCTTGGGTTTAAAAAAAACACGCATACTGATTTAATTAAACGATTCAATAAACACCTTGATGACTTTAAATCTGACGGCACTTACAAAAAAATCTTATCAAGATATCACTACAAACCATCTGAATTGAGGAAGTAGCACTAAAAGTCCTCTTTGTTGCTCAGAGCGAACCTTACCCTCAATCCATTGTACACATAAACTAAATACACATTTCCTATATGCTAAAAGGATCGCTTTTTCTTATGAGCAATCTCGGCAGATCTATTACTCAATGTCCCTCATACAAGCGATTCAAGCCACTAAAATGAACAGTTGTCAGGGATTACTTAGCACAACTTTGACAATTAAGAACCTCAGTTCGTCCACAGTAATGCTGGTAATTAGGGGCTAGCTTTGAGCCGAAACGGACACTCAAGGGGGGGGGCTTATTGGGCAAATTCAGAGAGCGTAATAGTTGAGTTAACTGTCGAAAGTGAGCAAAAGCAGCCCTTAGTAACTGTAGGAAAACCGCTGACCAAGAGCGATCCTTTATGATGCTCAATGTTTTCTGATTTTTTTCATGTTAGGTGTTTCAATTGAAGGTCTGAGTTGATTAAACCCCATCACTTTTTTAGGCAATCAAACTGACCGAAAAATTGTGACTAAATAGCGACCCATTATTCATCAAGATTAATCTTGGGAGGTTAGAAATCCTTCATAACCTTTTGCTCCAAAATAACGAACCGATTTCTTTTGCGTTATTTTTTTAGCGATGAGAAGATCATTGCAATATATTTTAATCACCTGCTTGTTCCCACAGGTATCAATACCATATTCATGATTATCATTTAGTCGTAGATTCTCGAACTCACTTTGCATAATTAGCTTCACGAACCGCCCCTTAATATATTGATAAAATTAACACATAATTATATAAATATAGAGTGTTTTTTGATTGGGGGTTGTGAGTGTTGACCAAGCACACGCTTACCTGAATGGCCTTGTGGATATTTTAAATATTCTGTCCGAAAATCCTCCAAGGCGTCGTCGATACCTATATTCCGGTAGGCAATATGAAGTATCGAGCCGATAAAACTTATGCTTTCAGCTTAGTCCAGCGATACGCCACAGCCACCTAAGCCGCAGTAACCATTGGGGTTTTTATCTAAATATTGCTGGTGATATTCTTCGGCATAATAAAATGCTGAAGCCGCTTGGATCTCCGTCGTAATATCCCCTAAGCCTTGTTTAGACAGGGCGCGTTGGAAGTGCTCTTTACTTTGTTCGGCTAATATTTGTTGCTCATTATTATAGGTGTAAATACCTGACCGATACTGCGTGCCGGCATCATTACCCTGACGCATGCCTTGAGTCGGGTTATGCGCTTCCCAGAATACCTTTAAGAGTGCGGTATATTCAATTTGACTTGGGTCATATATCACCAAGACCACTTCATTATGCCCGGTCGACCCAGAGCAAACCTCTTGATAAGTTGGGTTGGGTGTATAACCCGCGCTATAACCCACAGCACTGGCATAAACGCCAGGCAAAGACCAGAACTTGCGCTCTGCTCCCCAGAAGCAACCTAAACCAAACACGGCTTGTTGATGGCCCTCAGGGAAGGGCGGTGTCATTTTATTCTGTGTAAGGGTATGAATGGCAGAAATCTGCATCGCACTGTCACGGCCGGGTAAGGCATTTTCAGCTTTAATCATTTTCGACTTTTCAGGCATAAAAGACATAAACGCCTCTCTTAATATGGTTAATGGCTTACGGAGTTTCTTTCTCTTATTTATCTATTTTGGTCACAGCTTCGGTTTTAGGTTTATTTTCTAGCAATTCTTTGGCTTTGGAAAAATCAACACCGTATCCCGAATCAAGTGCTTCTTTACTTGGCTTGATACCGCAGCCGCTTCCTGTAATGGGTAAGGGTTTAGTGTTACCGGTACTTTTAAGGCCACTCATGGTTTAGTCTCATTTTTCATTACTTAGTTCATTTCCGTTCTTTTTGTTCACGATACGAGCTGGGAGAAATACCATTCCAGCCTTTAAATGCGTGATTAAATGAACTCTGTTCTTGATAGCCGATTAAAAATGCAATTTCATTCATTGAAAGCTGTGTCGCCTGTAAGTAATGTTCGGCGAAGCCTCGTCTTACATCATCCAGTAAAGACTGATAACTATTGCCTGAGTCTTTTAGTTTCCTTTGTAAAGTACGCGAGCTCATATTCAGTTGGCTAGCAAGGTCATCGATGCGAAATGCCTGGCGCCGCAAGGCCTCTGGCAGAATCGCGTTGAGTTTTGAAATGATGTCTTGCTGCTGGGTTCTGGCGCTCAGCAGAGTTTCTGCATATGAGGTTAAGGCAGAAAATGAGCTTGTGTCTCCGTTTAATACTGGCCAATCTAAAATTTTGCTTTCGACTACAATCGAATTAGTCGTTTGATTATAGCGAATATCGCTTTCAAAAAAGTCTTTATAAATCTTAGCGTTCGCGGGCTCTGGCCCGGTGAAATTAATTTGCTTAAAAGGAATCGGGCTATTGATCAGCCATGGCGAAAAGGTACGAATTCCGGCGAACACGCTGACGATTAAGTGAAAGCAAAAATTACTTTTTATATTTGGAAAAAGCCAATCGTTGGGCGTCCATTTATACACGCTCTCGTGCTGCCCAAGTTCAAGGTGAGACTTTCCTAAGTCATGATTTAAACTCTCGTAGCGAACGACTTGCTCTAATACCTGGAGCAGGTTTTGGCAGCTCAGCAGCGTCATGCCCAATACCGGGTAGGTTCCTGGGGTAATGAGTTTTCCGACAGTGAGTCCAAAATCTGAACATTGCTCAAGACCCGCTTCGAATAAGGCGATATAAGGTTCTACAGGAACCGAAGATAAAGCCTCTTGATTTTGAGTATTACTCGTTAGAGCAACGATATTTTCTGGGCTAACGCCGACCTGCTCTGCCACGCGAACCAGTGTTTGCCAGTAGGGGAGGGCCACAGAGCCTAGAAAAGGTGTGGTTGTCGTCGAAGAACAAGATGCTGTCATAGTTTCACAAGCCAAAGTGAAGTCTTTGTTTTATCGTTTGAGCATACAATATTAGTAATTAAACAACATTAGTAATTAAACAGCATTACTAATTTAAAAATATAAGTTATTAAACAACATAAGCCCATCATGGTAATTATAATCTGGGGCTATACGAGGTTAATTGTGACTGAGTTTTTTCAAGCCTGGCTGGCACTGTACCAAGATCCTGTCTTTTTTGAAGGCGCTGTACTACGTGAAGGGCTGACGTTTTTGGAATTTCCGCTAGCAACGCTAGCGTTGAGTGTCGGCACGTTCTTGGTCATTGCCTTGCCGTGGACCTTACTTGCCTGGCTCGATCCTAAGTGGGCAAGGCCTTATAAAATTCAAAATAAGCCCTTTCAGGTAGCAAAGTATTTTTGGCCTAATATTGCACGTATAACACTTAACTCAATAATGATGTTTTTGGTTTTAGTGCTCGTATGGCCGCTTTTGAGTTTGAGCAATATCCATACAGGGGCTATTCCGCCGTGGTATGTTTGGGTCTTTCAAATTGTGTTCTTTCTGATTTTTGACGACTTTCTGTTTTATTGGATGCATCGCTACATGCATGAAAATAAATGGGTTTTACGTCATATACATTCGGTTCATCATCGTATTAGAAATACCTGCGCCTTAGATGGCAATTACTTTCATTGGGTAGAGTTTGTGTTGATTGGATCATTAGCGATGGTTGGCCCGATTTTACTAGGCTGTCATTTATACGTCTTGTATGCGTGGATAATTATTCGCAATATTGAAGCCGCAGATGGCCATGCCGGTTATGACTTCCCATGGAACCCCTTACGCTTTTTACCGCTCTATGATGGCCCTGTTTATCATGACTTTCATCATGCGCGGTTTAAGGGTAACTATGCCGGGGCTTTGCATTATGTGGATCGCTTTTTCGGGACCTATATTAAAGAATACTTAGAATATAAGAAACGCCATGCTTACCCTGAAAAAGGTCAGCGGGTTATAAATCGCTCAGAATCAGGGTGATTTAATTAATGCTTTAGAGTTTAACGTGGTTTAAGGAGAGCTTAAACCAAAATCCAGATCTAACTGTTTACAAGTGAAATAATTCGATGCTGACAGTAAACAGTTACCTGTCATTCTCAGTGAATCCACTACCGGTTAATCCCCTCTCGGCTAATCAAGGAGCGGAACCACAAGAACTGGACATTTGGCCTGGTGAATGACTTCTTCGCTCACACTGCCTAGGAGCAATTGGTAGATCTTACTGCGACCATGAGAGCCGATAATGACCATATCGGCACCGAGTGTTGTCGCCTTTTGTAAAATCGTTTTTACGGTTGTGCCCTGAATTAGAAGTGCCGTTGCATCCAGGTTTTTTTGACGCATGAAATTTGCAATATGCTGAATTTGTTGATGTTTCTTGTGTAGATTGTGGGCAATGTAATTTCGAATAGGCTGTGAATTTGACTGAGTTTCAATATGATAAGAGAGAGGGCCTGCTTGTGCTAATGAGGCCGGCTCATAGCCGACGAAGCCTTGATCGGGGCTGGTTACATGAATAAGCCACAACTTAGCCGCGTGCTCTGCTGCTAATTCCGTAGCCTTTTTGATAATTATTTCAGTCGTTTCAGAAAAATCGATACAAACGAGAATATTCATATACCCTCCTCAATTCTTGAGATAGCTCAGTCATACATTAGCATGGCAAACTGATAGTATCTAATTAAATTAATCGTGGCCCTAAAGGTTTGCCCTAAAGGAAGGAAGCACGAAATAGCCGATAAAACCGTTACTGACGGCTGTGTAACAGGTTAACGTGTCAGCATTCTCTCGATATTTGAGCAGCAGTGATAGGGGCTAGGTTAACTATAAATCCAGAGCCTTTAAGTGATCAATAAGTTCCGCCGCTTCAGGCGGGCCATCGGTGAACACTAGGCGTATCTTCCATACACCAGCTTGCTTATGCAGCAAATAAGTATAGCCCTTATGATTGAGCTGACCATCAATATCGGGCTCACCGAACTTTAGACCAAACTGTAATGTTGCCGTGCTCATCTCTTCTGACGTCAATGCCAGTGCTGTAAATTCAGGGTTGAAACTTTTAGCGTATTGATCCGCTTTTTCCCATGATGAATTGGGCAGCAGGTCGACAAATAATACCGCAAGTGATTTACCGAGACTATCTTTCGGGTAGTTAGAGTAAACCTGGTTGAATACAGAAAGGGTGATCGGGCAGGCTGAATCACAGCCAGGGTAGCCAAAATAAAGTAGCGCGTAATCACTCTCCACATTATTTATGGTCGCAATATCTATCGCTCTATCCATTTTAACCGGTAGCAATGGTATCAATAAGATAAGCGTGATAACGGTGACTATCAATAAAAAACCTGAAGCCGTCTTAATTTTGCTGTTCAAATTGCTCTCCAGAGGTCATTCATCTGTGCCAATTAATGACGTTTTCAAACTTGACGCAAACACGGTATGGATGTGACTCAGTATCATTTGCATTTGATTAATATCGTCGTTATCCATTGTTTCGATCAAACTCATGATCTCTTCAATGTTGTTTAGACTCATGGGTATATGCTGGCGGTTGTCCTGAAGGTGTTGATTCCAGCCAAGGCGCTCCTGGCTGACTCTAAGATAGTCATGTAGTAATTCGTCAATGCGTTCTATTTTACGGATAAGCTCTTTTTGCTCGATCTTTTTTTCAGGGTGAGGAACTAAGGCTTCATACTCATCAACGAATTCGTAGGTGAGATCTTTTAGATAAGAAAAACCCAGTTCGACCGACTTAAAGCCCATCGCTCGAAAATTATCACATAAGTAAAGCAGGTAGTTCTCTTGAGACTGCTCAATAAGGTGTTTATTCTCGGCCAACATTTTTTCTGATAACTCAACGAAGGTAAAAAAGTCGGCGGGTTTTACTAATAACAATTGGAAAAAAATACTGAGGTCTTTCTGCTTGCGGTTCTCTTTAGTCTGAAGTGCTTTTAGTTCAGTTACATCAGCCACGCGTACCAGTATTTTGTTGACCCGATATTCATTGTTAAGTGTTCTAGACTTATTGGTAATAGGGGTCCAGGTAAATTCTAAATTTTTCCTGTGACTCAGGCTCGTCTTTCGACATTCATTCACGAAATAATGCTGATGCTCATTAAATTCAGTCTTAGACTTGCCAAGACAATATTCGATAGCGAGATCGACGCCTTGGATAACATCAAGTTCTAAGTTGCTATCCTTAAAGAGCAGGTTAACTGCCTTTTGGCCTGAAATCTCTTGAGTTTCAAGAATTCTTTCAAGCGCGCTTGAATACTCTGGATCAACTTTATTCTCTTGGGTGATGGTAAATATTCCTTCTGAGAGATTGGCAAAGATCGATTTAATATCGGTCGTTGTCTGCATCAAGCTCGCACTGCGTTCGGCAACCAAGTCTTCCAACTCTTTGTTGATGTTTGCCATGTCTTCAAGCAATGTTTCATTGGTCAGAAACTCTTTCATGCTGTTATAGGTGACGAAACAAAGCAGAACAGCCATGAGAATGGCCCAATATAAATGCGTGACATAGGCACCCCAGCGCCCCCAATTAAAGGCGAGTATAGGCATGCCCATTATTTCAATTGACGCAGCCTCACAAAATGTCGCGGTTAAATGGTGGGTCATGACCATGGCAAGACTGGATACCGCAGCAAAACCATCTCGGTAGACTAATAAAACACCCAAACTCATAAAATAAACTAAGTGTGAGGTCGGCGTACCCAACTCTTGCTGAATATAAATTACCTCCACCAGGCAACCCGTCACGCCAACTAAAATACGATTAATATAGGTGCCCCGAAAAAATGCATAACCTAATACCCCGAATCCCAGCGCTAGCCCACCGCCAATATAACCGAGTAAAAAATAGCCGTGTCTTCCGCCGCCTAAAGTGGCGAGTACTAACCAATAGACCACCAAAATAAGCAGCGCTGTTTTATCGGCTTTAATAAAGTCACGCTCAAGCTTGAGCCTTGCGTGCTCAGATAAACCGGCGTCATTGACATGAAAAAAATTGTTCAAGTTCGCTTTGAATGAATCTTTAGACAGGCTCCTCAATATCATGATAAGGCCTCCTCACGAAACGCCAATCCAGCAGGCAGCTTGAGCATCATTTCAAAAGGTATAAAGCCCTCTTTATCGGGCACGGCTGATAACAAATCAAGTTCGATATTGCCTTGTTGAGTCGCCAGGATTTTTTTAACTGTATTTAAACCTTCACCTCTTCCCGACACCTCTGTTATTTGCGTTGCAGTAGAAAATCCTGAGTGAAAAATCAACTCGGCTAGCGCCAGTTTTGAGGCGCCGGAATAAGCTGCCAACAGCCCATTGACTATCGCTTGCGCTTCAATTTTAGCGAGATTAAGCCCTTGACCATCGTCTCTATAGCGAATTAGCAAATACTCGCGCGTGAGATCAAGGCTACAGTTTATGTATCCTTGTTCCCGTTTCCCTCTTGAACGACGAACTTCGGGTAGCTCTATGCCGTGATCCAAAGAGTTACGCATAATATGTGTAAAGACACTTTTTAATGCGGGAATCACTGGCGCGCAGAGTTTGATACCTTGGTTATCGACGGATACTTCAGGTGTGGGCTTGCGTATTTCTAGCGCGAGATTGTCGAGTGAGCAAACGATCGGCTCAAGAATGCTTTCTAAAGTACAGGCGCCTAAGGTGCGTAGAAAATAGGATACCTTGGTTATTTCCTTTTGTAGTTGAGAAGCGCTTTTAATATCAACCAAATCTAGGGTATGACATAAGCATTCCAACTCCGCTTTATTGGCCATCAATATGGCTGCATTGTTTTGAGTGTGGTCGCGACCGAGCTTAGTGTCATGAATATGCTCGTATTCTTCAAGAATATCTTTTGCGGTATTCAATGACTTTAGCAGAGACTCTTTTTTCCAAGGATTATTAGCCTGGATTCTCAGTTCATCGTATTCAATTTCAGCGTCGTGAGCACAGTTCGTGATGTGCAACAGACCATAAACGAGTGCGTTTTTTTTGATGTTATGCATATTCTGAAAAAGCGTGTCGATAAGTTCAGGGGAAGGCTTGTGAAACGCGTTAATAAACTGTCTGTTTGCTTCGATAAGTAACTTGGATTCACTAATAAAGGCGGTGAATTTTTTCTCATTAATCGCCAGAATCTGGTTAATCATCTGTAGTAGTCTATTTTTGATTTTTGCTTCATTCTGCAAATTCTTTAGCAGGCTGACATCATTAATACTCAAAAGTATGCGTTCTACCGTTTCGTTTTCATTTAGAACAGGGTTCCAGGAAAACTCCAAATATTTATCGCTACCTGAAACTTTTTTAGTGCACTCGTGAACGAGCAAATGTTCGTTGTAGTTAAATACAAATTTACTGGCGCCTAAAATTGCTTCAATCCCAGTCACCATCGATGATAAGGTCGTTGGACTTAAATCGGTGTTGGAAAATACCACCTCCATTACCGGTCTTCCCTGAATGTCATCGGTCTCGAGTATTTTCTCCAAGCCTAAGGAGTATTGGGGATGTATCGATGCATCACGGTTAATCATGAGTAAACCTTCAGACAGATTGTTTAACATTCCCTTTAGGTCTTCAGTTTTTTCTGCAAGTTGAGCTGTCCGATGAATTATTTTTGTATTCAGTCCGCTTTTGGCCTTTGTCAATTCTTCGGCCAGTAATTGATTCTTGTTAAAATCGGTGATGTGATTCTTGATGATCAGCGCAAACACAAACGCTGAAGAATAAAATGCTAACAAATGGAACAAACAGGCATCCCATAAACCCCAAGTGTAGACAGTGACCGGTAATTCAAAAATGACGAGACCTAAACTTTGAAAGTAAGTAAAGAGCAGATAATAGAATGTGGTAATGGTCAAAAATATCAATAAGGGGGTAATATCTTTATAACGCGTCAAAATATAGATCGAAGCATAAAACGAAAAATGTGGTTCGATATAACCCGGTTGCTGATGCACTAATAATGCGCCGAAAAGTCCCAGACAGAGGCATAATGTGCTTCGTCGTTTTAACCCTTTTAATAAATTGTAAGCTAGCCAGGCAGTGCTGGTTATCGTTGCCCCGCCTAAGAAGCTTAAAAGGTAGGTGTCAGAATATAAGGTAATACTAAGAGAGGTTAGCCAATACAAAGGAATGATCGTCATCACGAACTTATCGTTTTGTTCGAGATTCTCCTCTAAACGCTGTTGGTATTGCTCAGATACAGGGCGGCCATGAAAAAAATGGAAATTTCTTATTCCCCTTGATTCAGACAGCATCTTAAGGACTCCTGTAAAAAAATCACAATCATCATGCAACAAGAAAATCAGTCGTACTCAGTGTACCTCCTTTGGTAGCGAAAAGCCCAAGCGACTATATGCTTGAGCGCTCAGTTAGCTAGTATAAGGTCACTTATGAGGCTATTTAGTATTCATTGATGACATCATAGCTTTTGAACCAGTCAATAAAGTCCACCGAGCTTTGTGGCTTGCTGATGTAGTAACCTTGAAGTTTATCGCAGCCATACTCTTCGAGTAATTTCCAGGATGCACGGTTTTCGACGCCTTCAGCTACGATAGTCAAACCTAGCTTATGGCCCATTTCAATGGTGGACTGAACGATGGCTTGATCTTCTGTGCTTTCATCTAGTTTCAAGACAAATGACAGGTCTATTTTTAACTCGTCTACCGGCATAATCTTCAATTGGCTTAGAGACGAGTACCCGGTGCCATAGTCATCTATGGCTAATTTAATGCCTTTTGTTTTTAAACGATTCAGAACGCTTAGGGCTTGTTTCGGGTCTTCCATGACGGCGCTTTCAGTAATTTCAAGAATAATACTCGACGTGGGCAAGTTGAATTCAGAGAGTAAGTTATCCACGTACACAGGTAAGTCATCATGTGATAAGTCTGAAGCCGAGAGATTGACGGCCATAGAGAGTTCAATGCCGTCCTGTCGCCATTGTTTGGCCGTTTTTAGTACGCTTCTTAATACCCAGCGGGTTAAAGCGGGCATTAAACCAGATTGCTCTGCGAGTCCAATGAACTCCTCAGGAGAGATAAAACCTAAGTCTGAATGAAACCAGCGAATAAGCGCTTCTACCTGCGTCACTCTTTTTTCATGAAGGTCAATTTTAGGCTGATAGAACATCACAAGTTGGTCTTCTGCGATAGCTGTTTTTAAATCGTTGATCAAACGAATTTGCTTGAGATGTTTTTCATCAGCACCCGCTTCGTAAAAAGCCACTTCTTGTTTCTTGCTTTTGGCATTATTGAGCGCAATATCAGCACGTCTTAATAATTGGTCTGTTCTGCCGCCATGAGTGGGGTAGGTGACGACACCTGCGGCCACAGATACTGGTATTTCAAGATTGCCTATTAAATAGTTATGGTTTAGTTGTGACAAGAGTTGCTCAACTTTACTTGGCAGATCTATCTCCGGCGTATCTTTGAGTAAAATAAGAAATTCGTCAGCACCGAGTCTGGCAGACAACCTACTTTCATTTGATAAAGTATCGAGCTTGTGAGCGAAAGCTTTGAGTAACTCATCGCCAACCTGATAACCAAACGTATCATTGGTTTGTTTGAAGTGGCGAATATTAATAATGACTAAGGCAAAACACTTGGATGTATGTTGGTAGGCATCCAGGCATTCATCGATTTGTTCCTGAGCAGAAATTCGATTGGACAGG